>Ga0099364_10000580_pt1 | contig 62528 bp, 48 predicted proteins | sample TergutTh196P3_FD_73070 | JGI IMG/M metagenome (GOLD analysis project Ga0099364, IMG submission 73070) | Microcerotermes parvus P3 segment gut microbial communities from Pointe-Noire, Republic of the Congo - Th196 P3 | ecosystem: Host-associated > Arthropoda: Insects > Digestive system > Gut ... | reverse complement strand
TTTCAGGGTTGCAGGGACCCGTTGTGTTAAAAAAACGTATGTCGCGTTTTGTACTCATTTATCAACATTTAAAAATTTCTGCAAATATACGAATGTTTTTTGAAAAAAACAAAATTATTTTACTGCATCTAATGGATTCTTTATTCTTCATTTGTTATTAAAAAACAGCAACCGTCATTGCGGGTTAACCTGCAATGACGGCTGTTGTTGTTGAGGTTGTCTCAAAAGCCTCCGGTTTTTTTACTATATTTTCACTTTACTTCCTCGAAATCTACGTCTGTTACTTCGTTAGGATTGTTTCCTCCTTCGTTGCCGGGAGATTGTCCACCGGCGTTTCCTCCAAATGGATTTGCATCTCCGAACGGGTTGTCGGCGCCGGCAAAAGGATTTTGCTGTCCTTGTTGTGCTCCGGCTTTGTACATTTCTTCTGAAGCTGCATGAAAAACGGTGTTAAGTTCGGACATTGCAGTATCTATTGCCGCTATGTCTTGAGCTTTGTGAGCGTCTTTTAGCTTTGCCAAGGCAGCTTCTATTGGCTCTTTTTTGTCAGCTGGCAATTTTTCGCCAAAATCTTTCAACTGTTTTTCGGTTTGAAAAATCAATGCGTCGGCTCCATTTAGCTTGTCAATGCGTTCTTTAGCCTGTTTGTCGGCTTCTGCGTTCGCTGCTGCCTCGTCTTTCATTCGCTGTATTTCTTGGTCTGTAAGTCCCGATGATGCTTCAATACGTATGCTTTGCTGTTTACCAGTTCCCTTGTCGCGCGCTGAAACATTCAGTATTCCGTTAGCGTCTATATCGAAGATTACTTCTATTTGTGGGACGCCGCGTGGCGCCGGAGGTATACCGTCTAAATGGAAACGTCCAATTGTTTTGTTAGCGTTAGCCATAGGTCGTTCACCCTGCAAAACGTGGATTTCAACTGATGGTTGATTGTCAGATGCAGTAGAGAATGTCTCGGTTTTTTTGCTTGGAATGGTAGTATTTGCTTCAATAAGGCGGGTCATAACGCCGCCAAGCGTTTCGATGCCTAAGGAAAGCGGAGTAACGTCAAGCAACAACACATCTTTCACTTCGCCCGATAGAACTCCACCCTGAATTGCTGCGCCAATAGCAACCACTTCGTCAGGGTTTACGCCTTTTGATGGAGCTTTTCCGAAAAACTTTTCAACTAATTGTTGTATTGCTGGTATACGGGTAGACCCTCCTACAAGTATAACTTCGGTTATTTCCGATGTTGAAATTCCGGCATCTGAAAGCGCTTTTTTGCATGGCTCGAGAGTAGCCTGTATTAAACGGTCTGCCAATTTTTCAAATTGAGCTCTTGTAAGTGATTTTACAAGGTGTCTTGGAATTCCGTCTACGGGCATGATATATGGCAGATTTATCTCAGTTTGTGTGGCGCTTGAGAGTTCAATCTTTGCTTTTTCAGCTGCTTCTTTTAATCGTTGAAGCGCCATCGGGTCTTTGCGCAAGTCTAATCCGCTGTTATCGTTTTTAAATTCTTCGGCAAGCCAATCGATGATGACTTGGTCAAAATCATCGCCGCCTAAGTGAGTGTCGCCATTTGTCGACTTAACTTCAAATACTCCATCGCCAAGTTCAAGAATTGAAATGTCAAATGTTCCGCCACCTAAGTCGAACACTGCAATTTTCAAGTCCTGATGTTTTTTGTCCATTCCATAAGCTAACGCCGCTGCCGTTGGCTCATTAATGATACGACGCACCTGCAAGCCCGCAATTTCGCCGGCTTCTTTGGTTGCTTGTCTTTGCGAATCGTTGAAATAAGCCGGAACAGTGATTACAGCTTCCGTTACTTCTTGTCCGAGATAATCTTCGGCGGTTTTTTTCATTTTCTGCAATATGATTGCAGAAAGCTCCTGAGGAGTGTATTGCCGGTCGTTAATTTGTACGCGCGGCGTGTTGTTATCGCCCCTTACAACTTTGTATGAAGTATTTGCTACTTCTTTTCCAACACGTTCGAAACTTTCGCCCATAAACCGTTTTATGGAATACACTGTGTTCGTTGGATTGGTAATAGCTTGGCGTTTAGCAGGGTCTCCTACCTTACGCTCGCCGTTTTCTACAAACGCTACAATCGACGGCGTTGTCCGACGACCTTCATTATTGGGGATTACTATAGGCTCGTTACCCTCCATAACTGAAACACAAGAGTTGGTAGTGCCTAAATCAATTCCTATTATTTTTCCCATTGTTCTATTATTTTTAATTTTTTGTTCAATACTAAATTTATACTTACTTAGCTTCAAACAATGTTTGTGCCATTCTCATAAATATGACATTTTGTCAGAACAAACTGACAAGTTGTATAGTGACTTTTATTTCGAATTAGAGGAAATCATTAATTCTTTTCCATCATAAACTGCAAATGTTTGTTTTTCAATCCATTCTCCGGTGTTAATGTATTTTGTTTTTTCGTTTAATTTTAGGTCTAAAGCAAGGTGTCTGTGTCCAAAAACAAAAAAATCATATTGTCTAATTTCCATTATTTTTTGTATTTGCTTGTAAATAAATTCGTTTTCTAAATCTTCAAATGGTGCAACAAATCCGCGTTTTTCACGATTTTTAATCGATTTTTTTCTGCCAAAGGTTATGCCCCATCTCGGGTGTATTGCAGCAAACATAAAACGGAAGAAAGCGTTTGCAAAAACAAATTTTTGTATTCTGTCTTTTAGTCCTTCGTGACTGAATTGATGCCCGTGTCCGATGAGGAAAAGTTTTTCGTTGATTTCAAACTCTGTGGGCTTATGGTACACATTGACATTCAGTTCATGGCTAAGATAGTTGCGCATCCACTGGTCGTGGTTGCCAACAAAAAAATGTACAGATATTCCATTGTCCGTCAATTCGGCTAATTTGCCCAACAGTCTTGTATATCCGCATGGAATAACGTATCTGTATTCAAACCAAAAATCAAAAATATCTCCTAATAAAAAAACATGCGCTGCATCCGACTTAATGGTATCGAGCCATCTAACAAAATCTTGTTCGCGTTTGCGACTAAAGTCATCGTATATGCAGGTTAGATGCAGGTCTGATGCAAAATAAATTTTTTTATTCGATGGCAGCAAAAAATTCACTTAATCTTCGGTCTAATGTTTCGGCGCTCATATTTTTCGTCATTATTGAGCCTTCTCTGTCTAACAAAAAATTGGACGGTATTGTTTCTACTCCGTATTGGCTCACAACCTCCGAGTCCCAATACATATTGTCGCTAACGTTAATCCATGACAGCCCGTCTTCTTTTATTGCTCTTTCCCAAGCTGCTTTTGAGCGGTCAAGCGACACCTGATATACTTCAAATCCTCTGTGTTTAAATTTGTTATACACATCAAGCAGTTTAATATTTTCGGCTCTGCTTTCTGCGCTCCACGAAGCCCAAAAATCTACGAGCACAAAATTTCCTCGCGTCGACGACAGTTTTACAATTTTTCCATCCGGCGTTGGTAGAGCTATTTCAGGAGCTTCTTCGCCAAGCATGTGCAACATCCGGTTTAATCGCAGTCTTTTATTTAATTCGCTCATTTGCACTGCGTCTGCGCGAAGCATATTTACGTATGCCACTTTTGGAAAACGACGATAAAATAACGAATCGGCTCTGAGGAAAAGACGAATGTCTTCTTCCTGATTGAACAGGAAAATATTTGGCTCAATTTGTTGATACAGAGAATAAATAACTACAAGCGATTGCGGGTTATTCTCAATGAAACGAATGTTATACAAGCGCAGACTGTCTAATTCGTTAGAATATATCCAGTCGAATTGCCTTTGAATGTTCAGAAAATTTCGATTGTTTTCAAATGTTTGCAGTACATTTATCAACGAATCACGCAAAAATACAGTTTTTTCCATTCGTTGGCTCAATTGCCTGATATGCCGCGAATCTTCGCTACCTTCAACGTTATATGTCTGCGGCAGGTTAAGCGCGCTTCCGCTGATTACAATTTTTTCGCGCGGATGCGCTAACAGAGTGATAGTTTGCGCATTGACTGTAAGAGAAAAAAAAGTGGGTTGGGATATTTTACGTTTGAACGTGAAATGCCCATGTGCGTTTATTCGTACGGAATCCACGCGCGACAAGTTTTCGTTAGCCAATTCGTGCAAAAAAATATTTTCGGCGTTAGATTCGCTTATGTTACCGCTAATCCACACATTTTTTTCGCTGCCGCAATTTGAAAATCCTATTAGGACTAAATATATTAGAACAAAGTTTTTCATTAAAGTTTACCAAAATTATATCCGAAAAGTAGGAACAAAAATCGCACCAAACTTATTTTTTTTTATAAAAATGTTATTTTTTTTTAAAATATTTATAATTTTGCAGCTTTTTTGAAGATGAGATTAATATTTAGATTTTATTTTCTGTTTGCATTATGTACCGCCTCGCTCAATGCAACTGCGCAATATCCTCACAGCCTGTCCGAGAACCCTCGTTTGATAGTAGGAATTGTTATAGAACAGATGCGTAGCGATTACATTTCGCGGTTTTGGGATAAATTCGGCGAAGGGGGATTTAAAAAACTTGTCAATGAGGGAACGTATTGTCGCAATGCTTCGTTTTGCCATTTTTACATGCAAACTGCGCCGGGATATGCAACAATTTACACAGGCAGTTCGCCCTCGTCGCACGGTATTGTCGCCAATGAATGGTATGACCGTCAAAGAAACAGACTAATAAGCGCCGTAGACGATGAAACAATGAGAACTGTGGGCGGAACGTTTGATGCCGGACGATATTCGCCAAAACAGTTGATTCCCACAACCATAGGCGATGAAATCAAACTATCCGGTATGATGCGCCCGAAAGTTTTTAGCGTTTCGCTCGACCCTGTTTCGGCTGTCTTAGCCGGCGGACACACAGCAAATGGCGCTTTTTGGCTCGACGATGAAACAGGAGGCTGGGTAACAAGCAGTTATTACATGCAAAGGCTGCCGGAATGGCTCGTTGAAAAAAATGACAAAAAATTTGCAGACCTGTATCTCACCCAGACATGGGACACCAGTTTTCACGTTTCCGAATATATTGGAGACGACCAGGGAGCACACGAAACAGGAATTGCCGGACGGTTGGTATTTCCATACGTACTGCCTGAAATCGCGTTCAGAATGAGTATAAGCGACCGTTATCGCTTACTCAAGCAAACGCCATTTGGCAATACTTTGACGAAAGACCTTGCAGTATATACTATAATGAACGAAAATTTAGGTCAAAATAATCAAACGGATATGATTTCAATCTCGTTTGTTGCAACGCAGTACATCGGCAATGCCTTTGGAACGGTTTCAGTGGAAGTTGAAGACGCGTTTGTGAAGTTAGACAGAGACTTGGAACATTTTCTGAAATTCTTGGACGAGCATATAGGATTGCAAAACACATTAATATTCGTGACTTCTAATCATGGCGCTGCTACAACACCCGGATATGTTGAAGATGCGGGAGCGCCGGCAGGAACTTTTAACGTCAATGCTGCTGTGTCGCTGCTTCGTAGCTATATGAACGCTTTATATGGTTCAGGCGACTGGGTTAGAGGCTTTTATGGACATCAGCTGTATCTTAATACTGACCTGCTCGAAAATTCAAAATTAGATGTAGAAGCGGTTCGCGAGATTGTTGCGAACTTTATGTTACAATTCACAGGCGTTTCCAACACATTTACCCATTCGACTTTACAAAATAGCCAATTTACTGAAGGATATAGACGTAATCTGCAAAACAATTTTTATCCGCGTCGTTCGGGCTGTGTCTTCATAAATTTGCATCCCGGATGGATAGAACGAAACAATCGTGCAACCGGACACAACTCAGCTTATGTATACGACACACGAGTGCCGCTTATTTGGTACGGATGGAACGTAAAGCGAGAGATTATTACCCGACCTGTAAGTATGACCGATGTGGCAACAACAATTGCAGAGATGATGAACATTATGACGCCAAACGCTGCAACCGGAAAAATTATAGAGGAACTAATTAGACGATAGAAATGGTATGCGAATATTTAAAAAAACATCAATTCGAGCCAGCTATTAGTTCTATTCCGGCAATTTCTCCGCGAATGATAGTTGTTATTCCGGCAAATAATGAGCCGGAGTTGCTAAATTCACTTCAGGCGTTGTATAGATGCAATCGCCCTTTGTGCCGAGTAGAGGTTATTGTGGTGATAAATCATTGCGAACAGGCAACGAAAAAAGTAAAACAACAGAATGAAAAAAGCTTGAACGAATCGAAAGAGTGGATTAAATCACACAATGACAATAGTTTGCAATTTAATCTGATTTATAAATCTGATGTTCCCGTAAAGTATTCTGGCGTTGGTTTTGCCCGAAAAACAGGAATGGACGAGGCTGTTTACCGATTTCAGCAAGCAAAAGTTAATGATGGCGTTATTATTGGATTTGATGCAGATTCAACTTGTGATGAAAATTATTTTGTGGAAATTGAACGCCATTTTTTCTCTGGAAAAAAAATCAACGGCGCCTCGATATATTTTGAACACCCTATGCAAGAAGATAAATTTGAAGCAAAAATTTGCGAGGGTATTGCTCTCTATGAACTTCATCTTCGTTATTTGATTCAGGCGCTACGCTATGCCGGTTTTCCGTATGCATACCACACTGTAGGCTCCTCGTTCGCTGTTAGCGCCAATGCCTACGTGAAACAAGGCGGCATGAACAAACGTAAAGCGGGCGAAGATTTTCATTTTTTGCACAAAATAATACCTTTGGGCAATTACATCGAAATAAACACAACGCGTGTTATACCATCCCCCAGACAGTCAAACCGCGTTCCATTTGGCACCGGAGCAAGCATCAGAAAATGGATGGACGGCGACAACGAATCCCTTCATACATATCCTTTGGAACTGTTTGACGACCTGAAAGAATTATTTTCAATTGTGCCGCAACTATTTCACACAGACATGCAAACGATTGAAAAACTATGCTCGTTACTGCCAAAAACAGTTTTTTATTATCTTTTGCAGAATGATTATTTAAAACATATTTTGCAATCAAATGCGAACAGTGCGTCTAATGAAGCCTTTATTAAAAGATTTTTTGGATGGTTTGACGCCTTAAAAACAGTAAAATATCTAAACAGTAGCAATTTAAAACAATCAACGTTTAATAACGCCAACGCCCTGCTACAAAAACTTGGACACGAAAAGGAATATTGTCTGATGGAGCTACTAAAAAAATACAGAAAAATGGAAAAAGATTTGATATAATATAAAAAATAATTACTTTTGCCGACATATATATTTAAATAAAGCCATCATGAAAAAAATTTTTTCTATTATAATTCTATACAGTTATTTCGCTCAACTTCAGGCGAACGTTGTCGAATTACAGTTCGGTTTATCTTACATTGCTCAGGATAAGGTAAAATTAGTTTCAAATTACATGGGCGCTTCTGTAACGTGGGATTGTCATCCGCCAGTAATAATCACTAACGGCGAAAACAAAGGCGCTGTTTCTCGTCCTGAGTCAGGAGACGGCGACGTTAAAGTTACCTTAACGGCAACAATTACGCCAGCTTCAGGGCAAGCAACTACAAAAATTTTTGATGCAGTGGTAGCGGAAAAAGATTACGCGACCGTACTGACATACGTAACCGGAACGACCCTTCGAACAGCAGCCGTACACATGGCTGTGCGCACTAACAGTGAAACGCGCTACACAGTACTGAATAACGGCAAACCGGTAGTATATCCTAACCGGCTTTTAATGGGTGGAACCGATGTCATGCGCACACCGTCCCTGTTTCGTCATCCAGACCGAAGTTTTGGTCTTATTGCAAGTAATAACGACAATAACGAGTATGCGTATTTCTATGATACAGACGATTTGTACACGTTTACAAACGAACGATTGATTCGTCTGAATACTCAAGGAATGAACGTTCGCAACACATCGGTTGTATACGACAACGAAATAAATGCCTATCGAGTTTTTTGGCAAACTGAAAACGAATCTCAGTGGTACGAAACAATAACTGACCTTGAGCAGATTATTAAAGTCAATACTAATGTTGCGCCTCCCGTTGCTATAGCCACAGGTATAGCGCCACAAGACGCACAACAGGCAAGCGCTTTTAGGTTGACAAAAGCTGAACATGATGCGATAAGATTACGTATGACAAGGCTACACAACACGGGAGTAATTCCTTTTGCCGACATCACGGTTGAAGAAGGAAAACCCATTAATCTGCCAAAGCAAGCAAAACTCGAATACAATGACGGAACAACAAAAAACATGAACATCGATTGGAATATTGAAGATATTAATCGAATTAACAGACCGGGCACGTATACAGTCAATGGTGTCATAGTTCAACAAAAATATAGCGAGCCGTTTATCAGATACCGCGCCGACCCGATGGTATTCAAAGACCCTGACAGCGATTATTACTATTTTACCGGCTCATATCCCACATGGCAACAAAGCCATAACGAAAACTACACCGGCGTTGGATATGACAGAATAATACTGCGACGCTCAACAACAATACAGGGACTTGGCGGAACAGTAAAAATAGCCGGCGAGCCAGCAGGAGGCAGCACTCCGGCTGGACCTTACAATCCTAATAACATAGAAGAAATAACTATATGGCGACAAGCGGATGCAGGTAACGACTTTAACAGATATATTTGGGCGCCTGAAATACAAAAAATTAACGGAATATGGTACATACTGTTCACATCAAGTATTTCAATTAACAACGTTTGGACAATCCGCCCAACATTTCTTGTAAACCGTCGCGACCCCTTCAATCCGAATGATTGGAATGAAATTTATAGACTGGAACCATTACCTGAAGACCCGCACAATTTTGAGATATTTTCGTTAGACATGACATATTTCAAAGCTAACGGAAGAGATTATCTTACATGGACCCATAAACCGGGAGCTAACTCAACACTCGTAATAGCCGAAGTAGAACCAAACGCTCCATGGAAGTTAAAAAGTAACGTTGTTTTGTTACATCAGCCATCTTTTGCGTGGGAATGGGAAAATACAACAAGACAGGAACATAGAGGCGGGCATCGTATATGCGAAGCGCAAGCTGTTATTAAAAACGAAGGAATGTTGTATATGGCATATTCTGGCTCAACAGTAGACCATAATTACTCTATCGGGATGATTACAGCAAAAGAAACAGATGATTTACTCAATCCTAACAATTGGCAAGTACAGCGATTTCCGGCGCTGTCAACGGCTGATTTGACTAATCAAAGCGGACCCGGTCATAACTCATTCACAACCGATGCAAACGGCAACCCTGTAATAGTCTATCATGCCCGTATACCGGGCGAACGCGATGGAACGGGAGATGGCAGACTTGACGACCCGGGGCGTCATGCATTCGTAAAACCGGTACAATATAACACTTTTGGAGATATTATTTTATATATGACTCCTGAAGAAGAACTTGCTCCAAAATTTAAAAATATAAGCGTAAGAGTTATCGTTACTCCTTAAATATTTCATCAACAACCTGAACGCATTCTTTTAGCCATAGCTTGTCCTAATTCAAAGGCGGCTTTGTATTTTTCTTCAAAAACTGCATGTTTATTTTCTACCGGACTTCCAACTAATTCCCAGTTCATAGTTTTTGAAAAGGCTGTTAATAATTTTACCGCTGCTCCTGCCCATGTAAATGAGCCGTAGCAGGAATACAGGCGATTTTTTATTCCGCGATGTTCTATTGCAACAAGCAATTTTTCTATTAACGGATACACTCCTCCCATGTACGTCGGACTGCCTATTATCAGGGCTTTATATTTGAATATTTCGGACAATATGAAGGATGTGTCTGTTTTAGATACATTGTATACCACAACGTTTTTAATGCCGCCCGCTACAATTCCTTCGGCAATGGCTTCGGTTAATTGTTGAGTATTTCCGTACATTGAACCGTATGCAATAACAACGCCGTCTTCTTCGGCTTCGTATCTGCTCCATTTGTCATACAATGACATAACTTTTGGCAGTTCGTTATGCCACACGGGACCATGAGAAGAGCAAATAGTTTTGACCTCAAGTTTAGCCAATTTTTTTAGAGCGTTTTGTACGGGTATGCCGAATTTTCCGACAATGCACGCATAATATCGTCTCATTTCATCCCAATATTTGTCGGTATTAATACATTCGTCTGAAAAACAGCCGTTAACAACTCCAAATGTTCCAAATGCGTCTGCTGAAAAAAGTATTTTATCGTGATTTTCATACGTAACCATTACTTCGGGCCAATGTACCATTGGCGCCATGTAGAAGGTTAAAGTTCTTTTTCCCAGTGATAGACTGTCTCCTTCTTTAACCTCGTGCAATTGAGTACTAATTCCAAAGTAGCCATTGAGCATTTCAAAAGTTTTGACATTTCCTACTATTTGCATGTTTGGATATTTTTGTTTTAACAATCCTATTGACCCTGCATGGTCTGGCTCTACATGATTGACTATCAAGTAGTCAATATTCCTGCCATTAAGGATTGTTTCAATTTTAGCAAAAAATACGTCGGCAAAAGCAATATCCACAGTATCTATCAGAACTGTCTTTTCGTCTATAATCAAATACGAATTATATGCAACGCCTTCGGGTAACGGCAAATAATTTTCAAAAAATTCTTTTTGCCTATCGTTTACTCCTACGTAAAAAATATTTTCTGTAATTGGTTTTTTGTAATACATTTTTTTTATTTTAATTGTTTTCAAAATCTAATTTAACATAATAGTACAGTTCATGTTCCGGTAGCAATTCCGGATGAAAAATTTTAATCAAGTCTTTCAGAACTATTTGGGGGTTAACAACGCTTGATTCGAAGAAATCATTTCCGCCGTTTATTCCTATTCGCGCGTTATTGTTGTAAATTGCATTTTCTTTGAATGGGTTAATATTTTCAAGTCGCGTATCTACCGCTTTAATTTCATCTAATGAGTGTGCGGCGCCTGTATTTATCCACAGATTTGCCCTTCCTCCGCGCGCGAAAATTGTTTCTATATCAACCGCTATCGGCTCGTGCGATGTATTTTCTTTCCAGATATAGTCGCCGCCGGCGTCAGCTATCATTGTTGCCATCCAGCTTTTACCTCCCGGTACGTGCCAAATTCCCTGCCAAGGTAGTCCGCACAATATTTTTGGTTTATGTTGAATGTTTTCAACTAATTTACAAAGTGCGTTGTATTCGTTTTTTACGGCTTCAAATTTTTCGTATGCCTGTTTTTGATTGTCAAAAAAGGCTGCCATAAATTTTATCCATTCAAGTTTTGCAAGCGGCGTTTTTTCGAGGTATTCCGAAACAAAAACTACTTTTTGTCCTAATTCTGCAAGTCGCGCTAAACTGCCGGTTAATTGGTCGCCCACGCCATACGCAAAAATAACATCCGGATTTAAACTGATAATTTTTTCGTAGTTAATTCCATTTTCGTAGCCAATATCCACAATGTCGCCATTAATAATGGCTTCGCGAACGGCGGTATCGGTAACAAACATAGTATTAGACATAGCTATTATGCTTGAAGTTTGTTCTATTGCCGACAACATAGCTACATGCGTGGTTGAAAGGCATATTACTCGTTCAACAGGAGTTTGAATTACAGTATATTGCGAATATTTTGAGGGTACTTCTTTCATGTTTTTTGGAACAAGCGCATATTTGTATTGAATATTTCGCGCGCCTTGCCACGGATTAAAAACAGTCAGCGTTGTTATCTCCGCGTTATTTTCAATTTTGAATCCCTGCATTTGTTCGAAATTTACTTTGCTGTTGCACGAAACCAACAACATCAACATCGCTGTTGCAGTTTTTTTGCACAAACGCGCTAATTTTGTAGCTGTCAGCGTATTAAATAAGTGTTCGCCATTCGCTTTCATTTTTGAAAATATTTGTGTAATTCGTTTATCAGTGATTGCGGCGCTCTGCGGGGGCGACGTGTACTTGCGTCGACGAATACTAACACAGTTTCGCCGGTGTTCAAGAGTTTTTCATTCTGATTATATATTTCGTAATAAAAATGAATTTTGGCTGTAGGCATTTCTTTAAGTATAATCTGCAATCGCAATAAATCATCGTATCTCGCCGGCTCTATATATTTGATGTTCAGCGACTGAACCGGCAAAAAATATCCGTCTTTTTCCATCTGAAGATAAGACAAACCTACGGAGCGCAACATTTCTGTGCGTCCTACCTCATAATAGAGAGGATAGTTGCCATAGTATACATACCCCATCTGGTCGGTTTCGCCGTAGCGCACCCGTATTGATGTTTCGAAGACATACATATTTTTGTAAATTATACTATTCCGGATATGCCAGCAACATAACTCTCAGCAGTTCGCCATTTTTATTGCAAACCGGCATGAAGTTGTGTTTAAGTTGCATTATTTTTCCCGAAGATTCTACATTTCTTACGCTTATATGGTGCCTTCCGCGCACCATGTCGGGCCAAATTGAATTGTAAACTTCTTCGCCAATAAATTTAGAAATATGCTTGCCTACGAAGTCATTTTTTTCTGCGTTCCATAAGTTTAACATATTTTGATTTATATTTTCAAGCGTTCCATTTGCAGAAAATTCAACTACGTTGCACGTCTCGAAGATGCCATCATGAAATTGTTTCATCTCAAATTCTTTTTCTTCATCTTCAGCCTTCAATTTTTCCATTTTTTCTAAAGTTTCCTGAAGGTCGGATTCGCGTCTTCGTGTTTCTTCTTGCGTAGCTTGCATTTCTTCCATTGTTTGTCTTAGCTCTTCCTCTTGATTAACCATTTCTTCTGCCTGTAACTTTGTTCGTTCCAGCAATTTACTTGTCCGGAGGTTTACATGAACGGTAGAGATTGTTGCTGCAATACTTTCGCCTACTTTTTGCACAAATTCAAGCTGATAATTTTCAAATTCCTTAAAAGAGGCTAATTCTATTACTCCAAAAATTTGGTCGTTAAGTTTTAGCGGGCTAATCAGAACGGAGTTTGGATTTGCTTTGCCCAAGCCGGAAGTGATGTTCACGTAGCTGTCGGGAACGTCTGTCATGTATATTTGTTCTCCTTCCAAAAAACATGTCCCTGCTAATCCATCGCCGGGATGAATAATTTTTTCGGCGTATTTTCTACGGTCGAACGCATAACAGGCTTTCAATTCCAAAACTTTTTCATCAATATCATCTGCTTCGTTCAAAACGAAGATGCTGCCTTGATTAGCTCCTAGATATTTAACCATGTTGCTGACAACGTTGTACGTGAGGGCTTCCATGTCGTTGTTGTCTTGCCTGAGTATTTCAGCAAATTTTGCCAAGCCGGTGGTTACCCAACTGCGCTGTTCTTCCAGCTTTGTATGTAAAGCTTGTTTATCTGCTGAATTTTTGAGGTTATCGCGCATTTCAAGCAATGAATTTCCAAGCACATCGTCATCGCTCAAAAGTTTATGCTCAGCGTTAAGTTTTCCTTCTCCTATACTTTGGGCAAAATCAGCAGTATTTTTCAGACCCGAAACGAGTTGATTTAGTTCTCTTTGCATCATACCTATTTCGTCGCCGCTTCTGTTTTCATTAAACTGCATATCCAATTTACCTAAGGAGAGCCTACGAATGATATCGGTTATTCCGGTTACATTTTTCAGCATTTTGCGTATTAACACTATGCCGGCGAGAGTTATTGTCAATAAACCGAACAGGCAGTATATTATCAACAATTTTTCTATTGCAACGGCTTGCGCGTAAATTTCGCTTAATGGAGTGCTTTTGGTGTAAAACCACACCTTATGATTTTCTCCTAAACGTACCGGGACAAAGACTTTATAATGAGTTTCTCCATCTTCCTCAAATGTTTCGTCAAACTGGTTTCCTTCCTGCAACCGGTTAAAAACATCGTGTTGCCTGTCATCTATAAAAATATCTCCTATTTCGTCAGGCGCTGAACTAATCGCTATTATGCCTGCATCCGTGATAAGTCGTCCGGTAGCGTTTTGGTCGTATGTTTTTATTTTCGGGAGCAATTCGTGGGCAAAAAAGTCGGTGCCTGCAACACCTACGAATCTTCCATCGGCAAGGATAGGTATACACAAGCTTATCATGTGTTTTATCTGACCTTGTAGCGTGTATGAGTACGGGTCTGTCATAACTTCTCTCATAGCTGTTTTTGCGGCATTGAAGAACACAAGTCCGTCTTCTAACTCCATTGCGTGAAGGGTTCCATCAATAATCCATGGTGCAAAAATTCCGGACGAATTACTACCCATGTCTTCTCTACCGATAAATTGGGCATCGAGTCCATCAACGGCGTTAGCCTCGAACATGACCCACATGTTACTCATTTTTTTATCGCTAGCCAAAAGGGTTTTAAGTTCGGACAATAGCGCCTCGCGTTTGTATTGTCCGGGTATCAAACCGCTTTCAATAATAGTGGCAGATGTGGCAGCAAAAGCGCGGGCGGTGTTTGCCGCCGAATTAACTTCCTCGGTAAGGCTGGAAGCAGAACCAATGGCAGATAATTCTGCGTTTCTTGTGGCGTTTTCTACCGACATGCGTTCCAACGCAACACTCAACATTGTGTACATAACTGCCATGACGACTAAGGTAACAATTCCAATTGTTAGCGGCAGTTTTACATTGATAGACAAATTTTTATACATAATTCAATAAAATCAAAAATCATAATTTATATTCAAACGGCAAAGTTAGTTATTTTCTTTAACTCTAACAATTTTTTTTTATTTTTTTTGGCGATGTTTATTTTTTTTGTGTTTTTATTCAATTCTCACGACTATAATTCCCGAATGGTTTCTATGTCGCGCAAGATAGTCGTGTAAAATCTCGTTTTCAACAACTTTTCGTTCGTTTTGCGATGCGTGCAGTAAATTTATTCTGTCGTTTATCATCGCTGCAAATCCAACGTGCGCTACGTCTAATCCTCTGATATTAGTGGTAATGGCAATAATGTCGCCGTTTTTGATGTTTTTTTCTATGTTTCTAACCTGTTCTTTGGGTATATAACAAAAACTCAGACCGTTAACCTGTTTTTCAATCGTAGCCATCTTTTCACACAGTTCGGAACTGTTTTTGAGGGCTGGATACGCGCTGCAATTATTTGACATAAACGATACTTCGGGCTTGTAAGCTCTACATGCTGGTATTTCAGGAAGACTTAGTATTCCATTTTTTACGTTGTCATTTATCCATTCGCTGAAGTAGTGCAATCGCGATAAATATCCGTCTATTATTCCGCTACGATAGCGTATGTTTTTCAGCAAATTGCAAAAAACGTCGAACGTATGTATTTCGCCCTGTAGCATCATATGTAGTGCAAGGGCTGTCTCGACGAAGGTAACGCAATCCAACTGTCGCATGTTTATCTGCAACTGTTCTATATTGTTGCCTTCAAGTGTGCCGCCAACGTAGGGCGCATCAAGGAAAAAACGCGCCGTACCCACTACGCAAGCGTCCACTCTTAGTTGGGAATATTTTAGAAAGCGATTGAAAACAGCTGTATCTTCAGGCAGATAAACCGTTTGCGAATTTAGCTTGCTACATGAGATAAATCCGATAATGAGAACAACGACGAACTTTTTCACACCGCGTTTAACTTACATGCCCCAAATCCAAACCTGTCTGCTTGCTCTAAGTTGGGAAGCCATGTTATTTGCCTGTGCTTGGGTTTCAAATCTTCCGGCTGCAACTCTGAATCTTTGGTTTCCTGCATCAATAACTTCACATGTAAGCCCTTCGGCTTGCATCTCTCTGACAAAACTTTCGGCTGCCGCCGAAGTTGAAAAACTGCCAATAACAACTGCCCATCTACCGCTTCCTGACTGAACGGGTGCTGTGGTTGAGGCGGGAGCTCTCTGGGCGGTCGTTGCAGCCGTTGATGTTGTGGTCGACTGTGTCGGTGGCGGCGTTGTTGCCGGGGGCGTTGTTGCTGTTGTTGCCGGGGGCGTTGTAGCCGTTGCAGGAGTAGAAGCCGAAATTGTTGTTGGCTCTGTTGTTGGCGGCTGTTGCTCTTCGCCCGGATTAAGCGCGTTCATTCTATCCGCAGCTTCTTCCAAGCTTTGAGCAAGCTCTAAGTCAAGCGAGTCCGAAAGTAGTATTCCTTCATCTTCTACTTCCGGTGGCAAGGGCTCATCATCATCATCTTTTGTGAATTTTGACAGCATATCCGGAAGCTGCATGTTTTTTATAAACGGCTCTAAGTACGGATATCCGAAATATCCGCCAACTCCAAATAATCCTAATACTAACAGCAACATAGCAACCCATCTGAAAGATTTTCCTGACGATTCTTTTTTCGTCTTTTCCTTTTTTTTATTTTTTTCGTTAACCGGCGCCGGTTTTTGTTTTGTTGGCGTTGATTTTGGAACTTCTTGTCTGTGTGTCGGAGGAAACGGAGGCTCATTTCGCTCTTTTAGTGGTGGCGGACGGCGTCGTTCGGTATTCTCACGATATCTTGTTTTATCCTTCACGTCGAACAAAGGGTCTTCTGGAGTATCTTGTTTTTGCTTGGGTTGTTCCGGCTCTTGTTCTTCCGGCGCGGGCGATTTAAAGTACGGCGCCGGCTCATCAGCTGCCGACACCATAGGCACATCGTTAACAGGTTCAGACTTCGGAACTGACGGCTGTGGTTTTGGCGTTGGAGTTTCAACTTTTGTAACCACCGGCGTTGGCGGGGGAACCGGCGTTGGCGGTGGCGTTGGAACTGAAATCACGCTAGGTCTTGGAGCAACAGGTTGGGAAGCTATTGGCGCGGCTTGGGAAATATTAGCTGTGCCAAGCCCAAAAGTATCTTTGAAAAAGCCTTCGACCGGCTCAAAAAGCAAATCGCCAGCACGAAGCGAAAATGTTCCAAATTGAGGAAAAGTTATTGGTTGTTGTTTTAGAGTAAGTTGTTGGATAAAGTACTTATTATAAAATTTTCTTACCTCTTCGGCGGCTTGTTCCGGAGTGATAGATTCTTTTTTGGCTATATAGTACGTAAAAATGTTATCGTCCTCACTGTTTTCACTGTCAAATATTACAGACCTTGACGGGGGGGATGCAACTCCGCCTTTTATTTCAGATGGCTTATGAGCAATTGAAAAACATCCCAGCTCGGGAACAACAATAGATGTGTTATACTCCGACAGGTATTCGTAAATGTACTTACTTATTTCCACTGTTTCTACTATTTATTATTTAATGTTAAAGATTATACGTTGTTTCGCAAAAAAAGTTTCATTTTTTTTTAAAATTATTGGTCATATCGTCGTAATTGGAATTTTTCACCAAGGTAAAGCTTTCTAACTTGCGGGTCGTCAGCGAGTTCCTGAGCTGTTCCTGCTTTAAATATTTTTCCTTCAATTAGCAAATATGCTCTGTCTGTAATCGACAGAGTTTCGTCTACGTTATGGTCTGTAATTAAGATTCCTATGTTTCTCTTTTTCAGTTTGTATACTATGTACTGAATGTCTTCAACAGCTATCGGGTCTACCCCCGCGAAGGGTTCGTCTAACAGAATAAATTTGGGGTCTAAAGCCAACGCCCGCGCTATTTCTGTACGACGTCGTTCTCCTCCGGACAGCTGTATGCCGAAGCTTTTCCGTATCTTGGTCAAACCAAAGTCTTGCAGCAACTGTTCGGTGCGTTCGCGCTGCACTGCCTTAGACAAGTTTGTCATTTCAAGAACTGCACGAATGTTGTCTTCAACGCTTAATTTTCTAAAAACAGAAGCTTCCTGCGGCAAATAACCTATACCTTGCTGGGCGCGCTTGTAAACGGGCTCTTTAGTGATGTCTATATCGTCAAGAAAAATTTTTCCCTCATTGGGCGTTATCAAACCTACTATCATATAGAAGGTTGTGGTCTTACCGGCGCCATTCGGACCAAGTAAGCCCACTACTTCGCCTTGAGACACATCTACTGTTGCTCCTTTTACTACCGTGCGACTACGATATTTCTTAACCAAATTTTCAGTTCGAAGAACTAAGCTCATAATTATCAAATTTCAAAAAAATACAAACCCTCAAAAAAAAATACAAAAATATGTTTTTTTTTGTAGAAATAAAAAAAAATATTACCTTTGCGTTCAACAAAAAATAGTTCTTAAACATTAGAGTAAGATTCACAATGAGTGTAAAATATGAAATACGTTATGCTTCTCATCCTGCTGATGCCAAAAGTTTTGACACAAAACGCATACGCGAAGAATTTTTGGTGGATAAAGTTTTCGCAGAAGATGAGATAAATTTGGTTTATTCCATGTACGACCGCATGATTGTTGGCGGCGCTTTTCCTGTTAACAAGTCGCTTACGTTAGAAACAATTGAGCCTCTGAAGGCGCCTAATTTTCTCAACCGTCGCGAATTAGGCATTATCAATGTTGGCGGCGCCGGAAAAGTTATGGTCGATAGTCAGGAGTACGCTCTTGACTTTAAAGAAGCGTTGTATATAGGAAGCGGGGTTCACGAAGTCGTTTTTTTGAGCGACAATTCAGCACAACCGGCAAAATTCTATCTTAATTCAACTCCGGCACATAAGTCTTATCCCACGCGTAAAGTAACAAAGGCTCAGGCTTTTGTCGTCGATTTGGGCGCACCTGAAACTGCTAACGTCAGGCGAATAAATCGTATGCTTGTTCGCGAGGTTATTGAAACGTGTCAGTTGCAGATGGGTATGACAGAGTTGCAATCAGGCAGTATCTGGAACACTATGCCGGCGCATACACATTCGAGACGGATGGAGGCATATTTTTATTTCGACCTTCCGGCAGGACAGGCTATTTGTCACTTCATGGGACAACCCGATGAAACAAGACACATTTGGATGAAAAACGAACAGGCAGTTATTTCGCCCGTATGGTCAATTCACTCGGCGGCGGCTACCCACAACTACACGTTTATCTGGGGAATGGGCGGCGAAAATCTCGATTATAATGATATGGACGGTATTGCTCCTGACGGATTGTTGTAACGCCCTAAACCTGACAGATTTGTTTGTGAATGCTCACTATTTGTGGTATTAGCATTTGAATGTCATCGTTGACTATAACGTAGTCAGCCATTGCGATTTTTTTCTCTTCGGGGTACTGGTTTTTCATGCGTTCCCGCACAGTTTGCGGCGATACGTTGTCTCGTTTGCAAACACGCTGAATACGAACAGCATCGGGGGCAGTAACCAGAATAATCTTTTGAAAGCGGTGTTCTATCTTGCTTTCATAGATTATTGCCGCTTCTTCAAGTATGTAATGACATGTTTGCCGCGCACACCAATCATCAAAATCGTGCTGTACAGCTGGATGCACTATTCCGTTAAGGTTTTTAAGCGCTATTTTGTTGTTGAAAACAATTTCTGCTAATTTTTTTACGTCAAGTTTATCATTGTGGTATATTTCAACGCCAAAAAGCTCTTTAATAGCAGCTTTTACAGAAGGTTTTGTATGCATCAGTTTTTTTGCTTGAACATCGGCGTAATACACCGGTACGCCAAGCGTCTCGAAAATCATGCAGACAGTGGTTTTGCCGCTGCCTATACCTCCGGTAATACCAATTTTGTGGGGCATAGTTTTTATTGTTCTATAATAAAATCTACGTTTACGGGATTGATATTCAGGTCTGTCACGAAATCAGGCTGCCGAACCATCATAACTCTTGCTCTCGTTTGATTGTCAGTTGCGTCCCTAATGTAATTGTAGTTTACCACAACCCTGAATAAGTGTGGTCTAAGTCGCTCATAATCTGCAATTGGCACCATACAGCTGACTGTTACCGCACCCGGAAACACTCTCAATGTTAGCCCGTCAGGCACATTAATAGGTTCAATTTGAACTGCGAGCGTTGCTTCGGTGTGTCGTTGTATGGCTTGTGTAATTTTTACTTCGTTAACAGAAAACCGTAAATTTGCGGGAACTTGCAGTGAAACAGTAGTATGCAGCGTGTCATTTAGATTTCTGAAATTTCTCGAATGTGTAAGCACAAACTGCATGGTGTCTATAATCGTCTGTGGACCGGTAACCGTAACCCTTGCCGGCTCAATGAGCATATTTCCTCGCGGCAAAAAACCTTTCTCAAACTGAAGTTGTATGGCAGATTTTACAGGTATTTCTTTTCTAACTGTTTCGGTAAAAACAAAATCCAACGTATCCGGCGCTGCGTCTCTAATAACAGCATCGGCGCTAAGTTGAGTTGCAAGCCGGTTTATCACAGAATTTGTGACAATATAGTACTCTCCCTGAGATTTTCGGCGAAGCGTGTTGTAACTTGCCTCCAAAGTCAGTGGCATGAGCCTGAGACCGAATCTGTATTTTAATAACGTAAAGCCTTGAGCATTTACTGTCAACCTCAGACGGTCGGGCGGATTGTTTGCCAAAACCTTGTCATCCGGCAGGTCAACGTATTTTACTGCAAATTCAAGCTCGGTAGTATAATCTTCGCTCAAGGCGTTGAGATACCAGATTGTTATCGCAATCAGCAAAAATACTGCATAGGTCAAAATTTCCTGATTTACATTATCTTTGATTTTTTGACCTATTATGCATATAACCTCAGGTATTTTCATCTTATTATTTTTGGTTTGCCAAGTCCGTAGAATCTTTAAGTATTGCGTACTTATCTATTTTTATCACTACTCCGCTTGCAATTTCCACGTCAACGGTATTATCGGCTAAATTTGTTATTTTGCCGTAAATGCCGCCTGTGGTAACTATTTTATCTCCTTTTTGGAGCGCTTCGCGATAGGTTTTCAGTTCTTTTTGCTTCCGCATCTGCGGTCTTATTAAGAAAAAGTAGAAAACTACAACTATAAGAATAAGTGGCAGAAAGCCCATCATTCCACCTTCAGCCTGCAATAAAATGAATAAAATGTTCATATATTTTTTGTATTTAAATTTATTTTTTACTTATTGTCGTCTCATGGGGGTAACCACTTCGCAAGTGAACACTAAATTAGTGCTTGCCGGCTCTGTATTTGCCACCACCACAAGCGTTTGTCGTTGATTTCCGGGTCTGCCTCTGGTATCAAACGTAACCTCTATTATACTTTTTCTACCCGGTCTAATCGGGCTTTGGTCAAATTTTGGCGAGGTGCATCCGCACGAAGCTCTGACCTGATGTATAAACAAATTTGCATCGCCCGTATTTTCTATTTCAAATCTGGCAACTACTTTTTCGCCTTCCAAAACATGCCCAAGGTCCTGTTCTGTGGCAGTAAATTTGATTGTTGTGTTTATCTCTTCGGTAGTCTCAACATTTTGGGCAGTTCCTTTTGAGCCGCAACCCGAAAATATTAACGTTGTAACAATCAGCATAATCCAAAAATAATCTTTCATCATTCAAAAATTTTTTGCAAAGATAAAGTTTTTTTTTATTATCTTTGCAAAAAATTTTAAAATAAAGATTGATTTTATCAAAACAAAGTATGAAGGTTCTATATATTACTCAGGAAATAATGCCTTATCTTCCTGAAACAGAGCTGTCTACGATTTGCAGACGCTTGCCGGCTGAGATTCAGGAGCGAGGAAAGGAAGTACGCACATTTATGCCAAAATATGGGGGCATTAGTGAGCGTAGAAACCAATTACACGAGGTTATTCGTTTATCGGGTATGAATCTGATAATTAACGATGCAGACCATCCATTGATTATTAAAGTTGCAACGATTCAACCGGTAAGAATGCAAGTCTATTTTATTGATAATGAAGAGTATTTTGGACGTCGCCAGTTAGTTTTCAACGATGATGGCGATTTTTTTCCGGACAATGACGAGCGTGTAATATTTTTTGGACGCGGCGTCTTGGAAACAGTACGAAAATTGCGCTGGCAACCAAATATTATCCATTGTCACGGCTGGTTTACCGCATTAGCGCCATTGTATATCAAAAAAGCTTTCCGCGAAGACCCGCTGTTTTCTAAATCTAAAGTTGTGTACTCGGTTTATAACGACGAATTTAAAGATGTTTTTAACCCCGAATTTAAAACCAAAGCGCATACCGATGGAATTGCAAAAAGGGACTTGGCGGTATTAGACAAGCCAAATTATCTGACATTGAGCAAATTAGCTATAAATTTTGCGGATGGACTTGTTACAGTAGGAGATGTTAGACCCGACGTGGATGCGCATATCAAAGCAAGCAATAAGCCTGTTATTCAACATAATCCAGATACATATATTGATGATTATGAGGAGTTTTACAACGAATTGCTCAAACCAAAAGATGTATAAATTATAAAAATGAGCGCCGTCATAGACATTATAATAATAGCATGCTTAGGCTGGGGAGCGTATAAAGGCTTTAAGAGCGGCTTTATCATACAGAGTTTTACCGTATTCTCAGTAGCGCTTGCTATCTGGGGCGGTTTCGCCTTTGCCGGACATTTGGAGCCGATACTTAAAAATTATTTCAATATCGACGAAATAGCATGTTCTATCGTGTCTTTCGTTATCGTTTTTCTGATGATATTGCTAATTCTGTATGTTTCAGGTCATATCATAACAAAAATTGTACACGCAGCAGCTTTAGGGATGATTAACAGATTAGCCGGAGCCGCTTTTGGAATATTTGCCAATGCGCTGATACTGAGCGTTATCATATTGATGTTTGGTAGAATAAACGATAAAAAACAGTTTGTTGCCAACGAAACATTGACGCAAACTTACCTGTACGAGCCAATCGGAAAAGTAGCGCCGGCTGTTCTTCCCGATTCAATTTTTGAAAAACTTTTTAATAAGTAATACATGAACAGTTTTGGAAGACTTTTTAAAGTTCAGATTTTCGGCGAATCGCACGGTCAATGCGTCGGCGTATGTATTGACGGATGTCCGCCCGGAATAGGTTTGTCGGAAACCGATTTTGAGGAAGACCTTGCGCGCAGACGTGCGGGAAACAAAGGCACTACCCCGCGTATTGAAGCAGATAAGCCAAAAATTATGAGCGGAGTGTTTGACGGATGCACTACGGGCGCTCCAATTTTGATTATGTTTGACAATAACAATACCCGTTCGGGCGACTATACCCAATTTGTAGATATCCCACGTCCGGGACATGCCGATTTTGTTTCACAAAAAAAATACAGGGGTTTTGCTGATTATCGCGGAGGCGGTCATTTTTCCGGACGTATTACCGTTGGAATTGTTGCAGCCGGAGTTATTGCAAAAAAAATTATTTCGCCATCAACAGTTTTTGCCCAAATTAAAGAAATAGGCGGGAGTTCTAAATGGGAAGAAATTATAGAAAAGTGCATTGCAACCGGCGACTCGGCGGGCGGAATAATAGAATGTGTAATTGAGGGAGTTTCCGTTGGATTGGGAGAGCCGTTTTTCGATAGCGTTGAATCTTGCATCGCCCACATAGTTTTTGCAATACCCGCTGTGAAGGGAATTGAATTTGGAGCAGGTTTTTTTGCCGCAAAATTATCGGGCAGCGTTCACAATGACGCATTTATAAGTTCTAATGGCAAAACGAAAACAAACAATACCGGTGGAATAAATGGCGGCATAACTAACGGAAATCCAGTTGTTTTCAGAGTAGCCGTTAAACCTACCTCGTCCATAGCAATCACGCAGGAAACAATGAACATGCGAACATGCGAAATGACAATGCTCAAAATACAGGGCAGACACGACGCATGTATTACTTTGCGTATGCCGCCGGTTGTTGAAGCCGCAGCAGCAATAGCGTTAGCCGACATGAATTTACTGCACAGTTTTTGTCAGCAGTGAACGCCGGTAGTTCTCTACTTCCCAATTTTCTATGAAAGCTATTTCTGTATCGTTTAGAAAATGCGGTCCGCCAAAATTTTTCGAATAAAGCGTTATTTTCATCAGGTCTTCAAACACGTCTAAAGCAATATCAGCGGAGTAATTGCTGTCGCCCAAGCCCACTAATCCTAATCCCTTCAAAATGACTATTTTTGGTTGATAGCCATGATTGGCGAAGTATTCTTCAAATTTGATTTTTATTTCGACAATGGCGCGGTCGATATCCAAAGCGTTTTCAACAACTACCGGATATGCCTTGCAATAAACGATTATATCCGGCGTGAACGGTGCAATTGATTGAAAATCTTCGCAAAATTTTGATATAAGCGTATTGTTGCGAATTAACGCCACCGGAACAGATAGTTGCTTGTGGATTGCCCGTAAGATGTCTTTTGCTCTATCATCAACGGGTAAACTCTCAATCTTCAGTTGATTAGCTATTTTTGCTCCAATTTTTGAGACAACAGCATCGTAAATCCGCTTAATCTCATCAACCGAATCAGCCGACACAAAAATGCCGTGATTTTCTAATAATATAATGTGTGGGTCAACCGAGTGTATATCTCGATATTTTCGCAGACAGAACTCAATTTCCTTGAAAAGCGAGTAGCCGGGGTCAATGTAGGGAACATAGACAGCGTCATCTCCAAAAATTCGATTAGCCTCTACTTCAGCGTTTTGTGAGCACAATAGCGCGTTCACCATAGTTGGATGCGTATGCACAACAAACCTGTAGTTGATTAAATTGTGCATAGATGTCTCTACCGAAGGGCGCAACAGTTTTTTGGGCTCAACGCATGACTTCATCAAGTCCTCTTTTATTTCCTGTTCGCGCTCTTCAGGATTATTGCTATACCGCTTTGAGCAAATACATTCAAGCTTGGCGCGGTCGAGAACTGCGAAGCCGTTTTCGTCAATATTGCCCATGCTCACGCCACTCGCCTTAACATACAGTCTGTCGGCAGTTTTGAAAGACGTATTGCCTCCTCCAGCGATGACATAATCACTGTTTTGCCCGTAAAACCGCGAAATGGCAATCAATTCTTCTATTTCATTCATCAACAAAATAACGTAAAAAGAGGTGATTTTATTGTTTTTTTTTTCAGTTTTATTAATTTTTTGTACATTTGCAGCCTGAAAAATAATTAAAATTTCACAATGTCAGGCGATATTCCTATAAAAATCTTTGCAGGTTCGGCTTCGCTCGAACTTGCCGAAAACATTGCCCACCACTATGGTAGCGAATTGGGCAAGTGTTCCATTCTGCGTTTCAGCGATGGCGAGTTTCAACCGGCGTATGAAGAATCGGTTAGAGGCACGATTGTGTTTATAATTCAGTCTACTTTTCCTCCGGCAGAAAATATTTTTGAGTTGTTGTTGATGATAGATGCTGCGAAACGGGCTTCGGCGTACAAAATTGTTGCTGTTATGCCATATTTTGGTTTTGCACGGCAAGACCGCAAAGACCGACCACGATGCGCTATTGGCGCTAAATTAGTTGCAAACTTGTTAGTAGCTGCCGGAGTCGACCGAATTATGACTATGGATTTACATGCAGACCAAATACAGGGCTTTTTTGACATTCCGGTTGACCATTTGTATGCATCTCCAATATTTGTGCCATACTTAAAGAGTTTGAATTTAGATGATTTGGTAATTGCAGCGCCAGATGTAGGAGGAACTAAGCGCGCAAATGCATACTCCCGTTTTTTGAATGCCGAAATGGCTATTTGCTATAAATTGCGCAAAAAAGCAAATGAAATAAGCGAAATGAAGGTAATAGGCGATGTAGAAAACAAGGACGTTGTTATTGTCGATGATATGGTGGATACAGCTGGCACTATAACGCTGGCAGCCGATTTAATGAAAGAGCTTGGTGCAAAATCTATCAGAGTTACATGCACTCATCCGGTGCTGTCGGGACCTGCTTTTGACCGCATCCATAAATCACAAATCGACGAAATGGTTGTAACAGATACTATCCCGCTTATCATTCCTCACAATAAAATAAAAGTGCTTTCGGTTGCCGATATATTTGCCGATGTAATAAAAAAAGTGTATAAACATCAATCCATTAGTGATAATTTTATCGAATGAGACTGTTTTTTCTTATTTTATTGTTCTCTTTAGCTTTTGCGTCGTGTCAAAACAGAATGATAATTCCCCAGAAGGACTTTGTGTCAATTTTGACTGACATGTATCTTTCGCGGGCTTACTTTTCTTCCGAAGGGATCTCACATGCTCGTAGGCACGACACTATTCCGTACAACATTTACATCGTAGAGCGTCATGGCTACAGGTGGGCTCAATTCGACAGTACTGTTTCATGGTATTGCACGCGACCCCGTAAATACAATGAAATTTACGATAAAGTACTTTCAAATCTGAATGAACTCAACCGCATTGCTTCAGATGAACTTGACCCTCCGGTAGAACTGTGGACAGGAAGACGCGATTTTATTATTCCTGCAAACACTTCCAGACGCGATTCCATTGAAACAAACATTTTGTTGAGAGGCGTAGGCTCATACGTATTGAGCGCAAATATACGGGTTTATCAACAATGCCAATCAATAAATCCGCATATCGCCCTGTTCTTGTGGCGCGCTGATACAACTGACTACGGCGTGAGTGATACGATATGGATTGCTCCCTTGCGAAAAAACGGACGTATGTACGAATACAGAATTGAAAAAACCTTGTTGCCCGGAAACGAATTTACGCATCTGAGAGGCAACTGGCTGCAAAGCAACAAAAATTATATAGACACAGCTTGGACTAAACACGCCGAAATTAAAGATATTTCAGTGTATCACATTCCAAAGAGATTTTAAATTTTTTAAATACATGTTATCATGGCAAAGAAAAAACGTTATCAAACGGTAAAACAGTCAAGCAATAAAGTATCCAATAAGAAATTACGAGCGCAAAATGAGCAATGTTACGTGGTAGCAAAAAAAATACTCCGTCACTTTGAGTTAGAGCCTGAATTGATAGATGTTTTTACCAAAAGACATAGAGAGCGTCTTCTCAGTGTTTTTTACATAACTCCTGTGGTTAAGCCAGATAAGGAAAAAACGGTGCCGAGACAATATATAAGGAACATCAATACTACTATGTATCAATACCTTAAAAACAATTACTGGGGAAAACCGGAAAATAATATCACATTGTCAGAACTTGCAACTTATGGATTGAGTTTCCTCTCGAATATTGAACAGGCATTCGAAGAAAAATTTTTTGATGAAAACAGTCCACAATTTGAAACAGCACGAATTATTTGCGAAAAATTCAACAGAGACGAAGTCTTAAACAGCGAATTTTCAGGTTTAATGAACGGCATCTATAATCAAACAAGCGGTTATTCAAAAGTAAACTTTCGCATGTATGGTTTTTCTTTCGACTGCGAAAAAATCACAAAATCTTGCGGTTGTTGTAACGAATATAGATTTGCCGTAAGAATTACCGCACAGAACAGCGAAACGAGAATTTTTACGTATAATGATATCAAACGAAAGGCTTTTCGAATGTTCCAAACCGATATTGGTCTATATTTGCCGGAGCCTGCAACCGTTGAGAGAAAAAGGATTTTTCCGAGAGCAAAAGAAAACGACAAGCTGAATATTTACATACAATCACATGTATTGCACAGATTTAAGGAACGAATGGACATATTTTTACCAACCGACCAAAATATTTTAATTCAAAATGCTTTTACACTCAAAATGAATTTGGCGTCATTTGAAAATCGTGTTTTATTTGCGTGTTTATTAGAAAAACAACCTATCGGTTACTTCACTTTTTTTGTTCAGGACGACAGTGTTGTCATAAATACCTTTCTTCCGCTAACAAGCGTAGATACGCCCGAAGGAAAAAAACTGCATGAATTACTGCCGCTTACTAAGGAAGAATTATTTTATCTGGGAATGGACAAGATGAGTTTCTTTTTAAAAGTTGATTTCGAACAAATTCCCATGCTAAAGCAAGCCCTGATAGATTCAAAAATTTGGGAAGCGAAATTAGCAATAGAAGCGCTAAATTCGGTAGATGATGACGATGAGACGCTTAATATTGATTTAAATAAAACAATGTTTGTTAAAAACTATTTCGATAAGTACGCAATAACTGTCGAAGGACAACAATAAACAGCGCAGCCCTATCATATTTTTTGAGTAGCGGCTTATCAGCGGATTAATAAAAACATTTTGAATGGGAAAAGAGAGAAATAAAAGTATAATTTTGGTTACATAAAAAAATTACCGGCAATGTATAGCGGTATATTTGTCATACAACTTTCCTTGCGATAGTCGGTCAAGGATGTACGAATAGCTATTTTTGGTTGAAATTTTTCGCAAAACAGATTAAAACTTCGGGCTTTAAGGTTTGTTCCTGATTTTACTTCTAAGGGTATTATTTCATCGTCTTGATTCTGAATGATAAAATCAATTTCATACTTGCTGTCGCTGAATGAAAAGTAATGAACCGCCAAATCTTCGTTTGCTACAAGTTGCTGAAAAACAAACTGCTCAGACAATGCGCCTTTAAATTCGGTAAAGACAGAATTGCCGTCAATTAATGTTTTTACATTGAGTTTCGCCATAGCGCCAAGCAAGCCGGTATCATTGTGATACAACTTGAATGCAGACAATTCCTGATATGCAGCAAGCGGCAATGACGGTTTTGAAACGTTGTAAATCTTGTGCAACAAGCCCGAACTTACAAGCCATTGGATAGCAAGTTCAAAGTCCTTTGCCCGTGCGCCTTCTCTAATCGCGCCGTATATAAATTTTTTATTTTCCTTTGCCAACTGCGTTGGAATGCTGTTCCAAACCATATTTATTCGTGGCAAAATATCTTTGGGCGCGTGTTTAGAAAAATCGTTTTCGTAGGATTTTAAAATATTTCGTTGAATTTTACGTACTTCGTTCCAGTCGCGGTTTTCCGAAAATCTTAAAACTATTTCAGGCATTCCGCCGGTATAAAGATAATAGCGAAGATAATTTATAAGTTTTACGTTAAACGAACTAACTAACTCCCAATCGCGTTTTTCAATTAATTCAACAATTCCAGATTCGCCCATAGCTAACAAAAATTCGGTAAAATTGAGCGGATATAGCGTCAAAAACTCAACTTTCCCCACAGGAAACGATTCTCCGGGGTGCAGATTTATGCCGAGAAGCGAACCGGCTGCAATTATTTGGTAATGAGGCGCTTTTTCGTAAAAATATTTCAATGCGGTGATTCCCACCGGAGCAGCCTGAATTTCGTCAAAAACAATCAAGGTGTCTTCTGCCGATATTTTTAGTCCGGAATAAGCATTAAGTAGCGTTATAATTCTGTCGATATTGAAATCGTCCTGAAAAATATTTCTTGGCGCCTCTTTGTCCTCAAAATTTACATACACCATTTGCCTGTATTGCGTTTTTCCAAACTCTTGAACAAGCCATGTTTTTCCTACTTGTCGTGCACCCAAAAGTACAAGAGGTTTTTTATTGGCGTTTAATTTCCATCTAATCAGCTTTTTAATGTCTGTTCTATACATTTATTTCCCGACATTTGATTGTTTTTATTACACTTTTCTCTCGAAATTTCGCTACAAAAATACATTTTTTTCTCTAAAAATACATTTTTTTTTACACTTTTCTCCCATATTTTGATAATATGCCGTCGAGCGCAGCGGGGTTAAAAAGCATCAAATTGTTGTTTTTCAATTGTTTTTATGGCTATACATTCAACTTCAACTAACCATCCCGGGCGACATACAGGCGCAAGTATCGTAACTGTGGGAATTTCAGGATAATATTGATTTAGGTAGCGATTAACAATGGCGTAGTCTGCTGTGTCGCGCAGGTAAACAATCATACAGGCAACGTTTGTCATATCTGCGTCTGCTTCGGATAGAAGGGTTTTAACATTTTCGAAAGTGCGCGCGGTTTGTTTTTCTACGTCTAACGGATGTACAATTTCACCCCGATTGTCTATGCTTGCCGTGCCTGAAATGAAAATATGACGTCTGTCGCCATAGTCAACCGCTGTTCCTCGTTCAAAAGTAACTCCGTATTCGTGAGTGGGGTTTAGATGAGTGGGCGCCTTCAAAAATTTTATTTGCTCCGGCGTTATGCCGGCTATTGCATAAGCGTCTATGAGCGTTAGTACGTCCGGATAAATATATCGTCCTTCGATGCCGGTGCTTGCTATAAAATGCGTTTTAGATGTAAGTCCCTCGCGTTCAAAAAATTCGCGACGCGCCGTTACCATTCCGGCATATTGCACGTCAACGTTTTGAACAAAAATCCATGTTCTTATACAGTTGCTTTTTATTGTGCAGCCATGCAGGGCGAGGTTATCTTTGTAGCGATTAAATATGCGGTTAGTTTGATTTTCAACAGACAAGGGCAGCGGCATCAGCGGGGAGTTTGATTCAACTGAACTGCGTTCGTGCAGACGCGTGTCGAAAAGATGGGTATAGCTTCGACGTTTCATCACCGTAGTACCAGCCGGTGTTTTAAATAATTGGGTATTTTCAACAAAATACACCCACATCATAGCCTTCGCGCCGTTTAGAGGTGGCTGCTGCACTATCGTGAGCGCTTCGTCTGTGTTTTCAGACATATACTCTCTTTGGTTAATGGCGTCGCTCACGTAATAATGCCTCCAGACAAGCGTTGCTTTTTCCAGCTTGGAACTTAATCTATGCACAGCCTTTTCGAGCGTAAGGAATTGCTCTTTTGCGCTGGCATACGCTTTGTTCAATTCTATTGTTGCATGGTACTCTTTGTCACTTCCGCCGTCAAAAGTTCCCAAACTGACGACTGCATTTAAATCATCCCATCTAATTTTATTGTATATCATTCAGGTTGATATGCAAAATAAAGTTATTTCATATTTTTATTAAAAATAAGCGAGCCTGTAAGCCGGATTCTGTCGAGTTCTATCATTTATCTTGCTCCGTCGTTGCCTTCGGAGTCGAGCGACCTACCCCCCGTCATCGGACGGACAGCCCTTATTCAACGGTATACTTGGTCTTTCAACCCATGATGTGTAGTGCGTTGCACGTCGCCGCACAACCGGTAGGCTCTTACCCTGCCTTTTCACCCTTACCGGGAAAAATTTCCGGCGGTATTTTTTCTGTTACACTAATACGCCTTTCGACGTCTTCCCGTTAGGAAGCATGGTGTCCTGCGTTGCCCGGACTTTCCTCGGCTATCGCCGCGATAGAATAGCCTGCTTCAATAATAACCATATGCACCTTTTTGAGGTTTCTTGCGGATTCGAACCGCAGTACAAGGTTTTGCAGACCTCTGCCTAACCACTCGGCCAAGAAACCTTTTAATTAATCGCGCCGCAAAGATAATACTTTTTATTTAAAACAAAAAATATTTTTTTATCTTCCATAAATTTCTTTTGCCGATGGAATAAAAATAACGTTCAATTCGGGGTCGTTCATATCAGGGTCTACCGGAAACATTGGTCTTACTATGCGTTTGAACGGCAAATTAGCTATGTCTTGGTCAACGCCGCCACGCGTGTGAGCCATCAGCCAGTCTGCCTGCATGTTATACCAGTCGGGCACAAGATATCCCTGTTTAACTATAACTATATCTGCTTCTCTGGGGTTTAGTCCTATTGCCGTCATTGCATTTTCACGGTGATATGCCGCCCGTCCGCGCGTTACTATAACATGCACGCTTCCGGCTTTTATAACTGCTTCGCGTTCTGACGTATACATAACTGTTCCTGACAGTTTGACCGGTCCTTCGTACCTGTCGTCTTCCATTGCTCCTACCATTGCTTCGGCGTTGTTTCCCACTCCGGCTTTTATAGCTGCGTCAATCATTTCGGGTCCGGGAATTGAGGCGTATATGACCTGTTTTCCGTTTGGGGATTGTAGTTCTGGTCTTTTTAGAAGTCTTGCCAATGTCCAAGTAACATCGCCCGAGCCGCCGCCTGTAGGATTATCGCCCATATCGCTGATAAAGAATGGTTTTTTATTGCTTGCTATTGCTATATCGAGACATTCTTCGAGTGGTTTTGCCGGCGCTTCAAAATCAAATTCGTGTCTTACTGCCCAAAATTTTTCTGCAAGTTTTTTTGCAGATGCTTCAACTTGCTGTCTGTCATCTCCTACAACCATTACTATGCCTTGATTACGCGGTTCGTCAGCCCATGCGTATGAAATCCAGATTGCAGCGTCTATTACGCCAGATTGTGCTTCTATATCCGGAATCATCGCATATAGCGATTTAGCCGGTTCAACGCGGGTACTTGTGAGTTCGCCGGGTAGCAGTATGGGAACTGCAACCCACGCTTTGTATGGCGGACGTCCTTTTCCGGTTGTGATACGGTCGTAAAGATTTCTTACCGCTCTGCGATTTGATTCTAACACGTCGATGTGTGGGGCTGTGCGAAAGCAAGTTATTAAATCGGAATACATTGCTAACTTTGTTGACACATTTCCGTGCAAATCCATTGAAGTAGAAACAATTGCATCATTTCCTATAATGCCTCTTATTCTTTCAAGGAAATCGCCTTCGGGGTCGTCAAGCCCTACAACGCTCATTGCGCCGTGTATGTGGTAGAAAAAACCATCGTACGGTAAATTTTCTCTGATAATGTCGAGGGCTCTATTTACTAACCGCTCGTACGTTTCGCGGGTAACGATGCCTCCCGGAGTGGCTGATGCTAACATTGCCGGCAGCCAAACAGCGCCTTTGCCCATTACTGAATCCGGATGCAGATATGGGTACGACTGCATTAATTGATTTCCTTCGCGTTGCCGAAAGGCTTCATAAGGGGTCACAGCCGGAGAGAATGTGCTACATTCTATTGATATGCCGGCAATTCCTATGCGAGGAGGCGCAGAAATCAGTTCTGCCGAAAGGCAGAGAAAAATAAACGAAAAAAATATTGTTGTCATAATTTTACACATTAATTTATATACTTTTGTTAATTATCTATCATTTTTTTTATGCGTTCTATCTGTTCGTGTTTTTTTACGTTTCGTAATTTACGACCCGTTTTTGTGAAATACTGATGCGATGTGATAAATCTTACTTGCAGTTTGTTCCAGTCATTGAGCGTCAATGCCGGATTTATTATTTTAAGTTCGGCATACAGTAGATTAGATACCGGCACAAAGTCTGTTCTGCCGAGATAGTCAAGGTCGGCGTCGCAGATTATTGATTCGAGCAGGTCGGCGGGTTTTGGCGGCATTTTGGTAGCCATGATTATACGACATATTTCCGAAATTTCATCGTCAAGGTAATTGTAACCGGGTAGTATTTCGCGGGCAATTTGCGTGGAATTTTCTTCGTGATTTTTATATTCGACAGTATGTCCGGTATCATGGAACAGGGCGGCAGTTTTAAGCAATAGCAGTTGCCTGTCATTCAAACCTTCAGCCCATCCTATGAGTTCGCTTTGAGTAACCACGTCTACCGTGTGTTTTACGTTGTGATAGTGAAGCGTTTGGGGAAGTTCTTTTTCCAATTTATCTAAAATATATTCCTGCAAATCGCCAAATTGAACAAGCATTAACTGCACTCTAAAGTTTGCATTTGGAAAGTATCTTTTTGCGTCGTATGCGTATCCTTCTTTTATGCCCGAAAGTGAAAACAACTCTAATTGGTTGTAGTATTTCACGGGTAGCGCGCCGATGTATTTATAATCAAACAGTTCTTTAACTAATTCGCAGGTGGTGGCAGAAATTGTAACCGAATTTTTTTTCCCCAGCGACGCCATTCTGCTTACTTCGTTCATAGTGTCGCCCTTTAGTTCGTAGTAGTTTGAGTTTGCATATCCTCCGCCAACTAATGCGTTTACCGAGCCTGTGTGTATTCCTATGTATGTGCTCCAGATTACCGGATATTCGCTTTTTTGCATATCTTCTTCAACAAATGCAAGCATTTCAAAAGCGGCTAAAATCACTGTGAACGGGTTAATTATATTTTTTTCGGGTATTCCTCCCGCACAAACGAAATTGCCTCCATAGTTGCTCAGTTTCAGCAGTTTATGGCTTTTGACTATTTCATTGAATCGAAATATGTAATCGTCGAATTTGTCCATATATTTTGACGAATATTCGTTGCTTGCGGGAACATCCGACAGTCCGCGTATTTCAACATACATTATTGTTACCGTATCGAAACGCGCTTTTTGGAATAATTGCACTGATGACAGGTCGTGTTCTACGTTTACTTTTTCAATCAATTCCCTGAATTTTTCCAATTCGCCAAATAGCTGACGGTATGCATCGACTGCAATTCGATGTTTTTCTTTTAACGCCTTGTTTTCTGCAACTAATGCGGCAACGCGCTTTAACAGTTGTTGATTTGCTACGGATTCCATCTTGAAAAAGTTCTAATTTTTTCTTCCAAACAGTGAAAAATGCACGTATCTTTTGGGGTTTTCGCGCATGTCTACAACCAATTTTTCTAATGAGCCCGTAAATTGTTGCAGGTTATTGTACAACGAATCGTTTGTTACAAATTGTCCCAAACTGCCTTCCCCGCTGTTTATGCCAGACAGTAATTCTTGTAGTTGCGCGAGGCTGCCATTAATTTTGTCTACCGCGCTTTTCAGGTCGGCGTCTGCAATATTTTCTGAGAACTCGTTAAAATTCGCTATCATGCTCGTAATATTGTCGTTGCTGTTTTTCAAATTGTTTGACACAGATTCGAAATTTGTCATAATGGCAGCAATTTTTCTACGTTCGCTTGCTATCATCTGTTCAATATTTGCTACAATATTTTGGATGTTTTTTTGCATTTCAAGGTCAAAGGTGCTATTTATAGCTTGCAGTAACGTGTCTACTGATGTCAACATTTTATCGGCGCTGTTGGCTATGGGTAACAAATTTGATGTTATTGTAGCAAAAATGTCTGACCCAACGCTGTCGCGTAGCATACTGCCGTTTTCGGCTATTATTGGGCTGTTGCTTAATATTAATGATATAGACTTTGAGCCTAACAGGTCGCTTGCTATCAACATTGTGCTGTTAGCGGGTATTTTGTAGGTTTTGTTTACTCCTATTTCGACAATCAACTTGTCTAATTTTTCGGATTCGAAGCGTATGTCGTTTACAATTCCTACTGCAAATCCGTTGATTGTTACTGTGTTTGACTTCTGCAATCCGTCAATTTTTTCAAAAACCGCGTAATACGTATTGAACGTAGTAAACAGGTTTTTTCCCTTCAGAAAGTTGAATCCCCACAGGAATAAAAACATTATCAAGGAAACTACTATCGCTATTTTGGCTTCTTTTTTGAATTTCATCAGGCTTATTATTTAAGGTTTAGACCAATTCCAACAATTTTTTTATATTAACTTTTTCGGAAATTATATCTGTCAGTCTGCCAACCGCAACGCGTTCTTGCTGCATACTGTCTCTATGGCGAATTGTCACCGTATCGTCGTTCATCGTTTGGTGGTCAATCGTGATGCAGTATGGTGTGCCTATTGCGTCTTGTCTTCGATATCTTTTACCGATAGAATCTTTTTCGTCGTATTGACAGTTAAATTCGAATTTTAGTTTGTTTTTTATTTCGGTTGCTTTTTCGGCTAAACCGTCTTTTTTAACTAACGGCAATATTGCTAATTTTACGGGAGCTAATGCCGGCGGTATTTTCATCACAACGCGTTCTTCTGCGTTTGCAACTTTTTCTTCTGTATATGCGTTGGAGACAACGCTTAAGAACATGCGGTCAATACCTATTGAGGTTTCCACAACAAACGGCACGTAGCTTTGGTTTAGTTCGGGGTCGAAATATTGTATTTTTTTTCCAGAATACTTTTGATGTTGCGAAAGGTCGAAATCGGTGCGCGAGTGTATTCCTTCTATTTCTCTGAATCCGAAGGGGAAATTGTATTCTATGTCGCAAGCTGCATTTGCATAGTGCGCAAGTTTTTCGTGCTTGTGATAGCGGTATTTTTCGCTGCCAAAGCCCAATGCTTTATGCCAGTTCAAGCGTATTTCTTTCCATTTTTCGTACCATTCTAATTCTGTTCCCGGCGGTACAAAGAATTGCAGTTCGCCCTGTTCAAATTCACGCATACGGAAAATAAACTGTCGCGCAACTATTTCGTTACGAAACGCTTTGCCTATCTGCGCAATGCCAAAAGGTATTTTCATACGTCCTGTTTTCTGCACGTTCAGATAGTTTACAAAAATTCCTTGCGCTGTTTCGGGTCTAAGATACACTTTCATTGAGGCGTCGGAAGTAGCTCCCATTTCGGTTGCAAACATTAGGTTAAACTGCCGCACTTCTGTCCAGTTGCGCGTTCCGGATATAGGACAAGCTATTTCGCAGTCGATAATAATTTGTCGCACTTCTTCAAAGTTGTCGCTGTTGAATGCAACGCTCATACGTTTTCTAATTTCGTCTGCCTGTTTTTGATACTCAAGCGCGCGGGCGTTTGTTTGTCTGAACATATTTTCGTCAAAAGATTCGCCAAAGCGTTTTGCAGCCTTGTCAACCTCTTTCGCTATTTTGTCCTCTATTTTTTGTATATGTTCTTCTATGAGCACATCGGCGCGGTAGCGTTTTTTTGAATCGCGATTGTCTACAAGCGGGTCGTTGAAGGCGTCGACGTGTCCGGAGGCTTTCCATATTGTTGGGTGCATGAATATGGCAGAATCTATACCTACAATGTTCTCATGTAGCAGTATCATCGAATCCCACCAATACTTTTTGATATTGTTTTTTAGCTCAACTCCTGCCTGTCCGTAGTCATAAACGGCGCCTAATCCGTCGTATATTTCGCTCGAAGGGAATATGAAGCCGTATTCCTTGCAATGTGCTATTATTTTTTTAAAGACATCTTCCATTTTTTGATTTTTTTAATTACTGAATTAATTATTTACGATGTGAACAAAATGACCGCTACCATGGTTGAGAGGTTTCCCCTGTGCGGTTGCAGTCCATTCAACTATTTGTCCGGGCTCTAAATCGTCTATTTCTTTTTTTGCGGTGGTAACACCTTCTGTGACGACCAGCACGAATACATTGTCAGGCTCCTGCAAATTTGTAGTGAAGGTGCATGATTCAGAGTACTCGGAGTTGTTACGCGAATATTCAAATAATATTTTTCCTTCCGAGTTAGCTGTTACTGTGCCTTTTATCTGCTTTTCGGGCAGTTCGTCCTCACAGTCTGTCATAAGCAAGCCAACCGCCGCCACAAGGGCAACAATGCTCAATATTGATACTATACGCCGTGTCCAACTAAAATTTTTCATTGTCGTCATATTTTTAAAAATAAATTTTCACAAAGATAAAAAAAAAATGAATACCAAGCAATTTTTTTTATTTTTTTTTTGTCGTTTTTTTAGTCGTTAGTCGTTAGTCTTTAGTCGTTAGTCTTTAGCGGTAATATTAATTTTTATAACCATCAATAACGGTTGCTTCATTCTGAAAACTGAAAACTGAAAACTGAAAACTAATTTTCAATTTTCAACTTTCAATTTTCAATTAAAAACAACTCTCACCGTATTCTCCCCAGATTGAATAACATACACGCCTTGCGTTTGCAGTGGTATTTCCATTTCTTCGCCTGTGGCAATAGTTTGATACACTAACGCTCCGGTAATGCTGAAAATACTCACTGTTTCGCCTTCAGTTAGTCCGCTGACGCGCAGCAGTTCGTTGTGAATCCATGCGCGTAAAGGTCTTACATGCTCCAGCGCTCCGCTGCTTGTGACAAAATTTGTAATGAGATGGGAAGAAACAGTTGTCTCGCCGGCATAAAAATTGTTGCTTTCGGCAGCACGGGCAAAAATGTAATACAAAGAGTTAGAACTGAGAGAGGTAAAGGTTGTGCCGCTCTGCCACGCCTGAATACGCGAAGCATTTGGTATGTTTTGGACAATAGCGTACTCCACAGATTGACCGTTAGGAGGAGCAGGAACAGGATTGACGGTGATGCTGTTGGTGGTAGCGCTTTGAAGAGTAGGAACTGCGGTTAAGGCAGCGCCTACGCCTTTGTCAATAAATATTGAAAAATCTACGATAGTATAGTAATTTCCTATTGTCACCATAACCGAAAATTCAAACGTTCCCGCTGCTGATGGCGTACCCGATATGACGCCTGTAGCGGGCGCAAGCGATAATCCGGCGGGTAGTGAGCCGACAAGCGCCCAAGTTACCGGAAATTCGCTAACAGCTTCGAGGGTTTGGCTATATGCCACTTCAACTATGCCGGCAGGTAAATTGAAGGCGCCAGCTACGGTGAACGTTGCGCTAATAGTAATAATATCAGGACAATGAATATGACTCAAGTCTACCGTGCGTTCCGCATCGGCATTACCGTCCCACCAGCTGTCAAATTGGTAACCTTCGCTTGGAGTGGCAGTAAGTGTAAGCGTTTTATTGTCGTTAACATTAAATGATGCGCCACTGACTACAGGAGTAGAGCCATCCATCACTGTTATAGTTCCATTGCTTGGTTGCACGATGGTTACATTTATTTCGCAGCCGGTCAATATCTCGCGATGTACAATAATAGTGTATGTCATCTGGCTTACGCCGTCTTCGGCGGTAACGGTTATGGTTACTGTGTTTTCGCCAATGGTAAGAGGCATATCTTCTACATTGCCGCTAACCGTTGCGCCGCCGTGATTGGCAACGCCTGTGACAGTGATAGCGCTTTCAATGACATGTACTGTATAGCCAGTAATGTTGTGTGAAAAAGCGGGTGAAAGCGAACCGCTGCTTACTGAGATGCTTTGCAGCGAGGCGTCGTCGGAAAGAACGACAGGCAGTGCAACAATTTTAAAATCTTTCCAAACATCGGCGCCTTCGTAGGCATCAATAGAGGCGGCAGGTACATGCAGGGTGGCTTGGCTTAAGTCTACATATAAAAACACATTTTCATTAATCGTTTGCGGAGTGATAGCATAATTTATAAATTCGGTAAGAGCGCTGCAACCCCAAAACGCCGCACCACGAATACTTGTTACGCTATTTGGAATGATGATAGAAGTAAGACCAGTGCAACCAATTAACGCATTAATGCCAATGCTTGTAACGCTATTGGGAATTGTGATGGTAGTAAGACCGGTGCAAAACCTAAATGCATCATCACCTATATTTGTGATGCCTTGTTCAATTATTACTGCATTTATTAAATTGCGTCTACCGTACCATGGCGAGCCTTCAGAATTAAAATCAAGCATCGCCCCCTCTCCGCTAATAGTCAGTGTTCCAGCTATTAATGTTGCTATTACATCTTCCGTATTGGGGTATCCTATATGCCAAGTTAGCAATGGCGCTACCGTGAGCGTTGCTATTTCCGTTTGTAATCCATCGATAGTTACCCTAAACCAATACTCGCCTTGCTCGGTTTCCGTTGTCGCGGTAATTGTAACAGTTGCCGCATTGTCTGATACATTGCTTACAGACGCAGAAATGCCGGCAGGCACATCTGTAGATATCGTTCCGGCAGCATTTGAAAACCATTGAATTGTACCCGCCTGTCCGTTAGCAATGTTGTCGGTGGTAACATCAAAAGTAGCAAAACCTCCGATGCCGGCGCCTATTACGCCGTTTTGAGTTCCTATAGAAATGGGTAATGCAGTTATAGCGCCAAAGTCTTTCCAAACTTCAGCTGTTTCGTAAGCTGATACCGAGCCGGCAGGTATGCGCAGGGTAACTTGGCTTAAGGATACATTCCAAAATACATATTCATGTATATCTTGCGGAATAACTGAATGATTGATAAATTCAGTTAGCCCGGTGCAACCCAAAAACGCCGATCTGCTAATACTTGTAACGCTATTAGGGATTGTTATGGTAGTTAGTCCGGTACAACCACGCAACGCCGAATCGTCAATGCTTGTAACGCTATTTGGGATAGTATATGCTCCCTGTTTGCCTGCGGGATACTGCATCAAATTTGTTTTATTTTTATTAAAAAGCACACCGTCAATTGAACTGAAATTAGGATTATCTGCAACGACATCAATAGAAATAAGACCGGTGCAATCCCAAAACGCAGAAGAGTTGATGATAGTAACACTGTTTGGAATAGTAATAGAAGTCAGTCCGGTGCAATACCTAAACGCCGCACCACCAATAATTGTAACGCTATTGGGGATGGTATATGTTGCATCTTGTTTGCTTGCGGGATACTGTATTAAAATTGTTTTATCTTTATCAAAAAGCACACCATTGTTTGAACTGTAATTGGGATTATCTGCCGCGACATCAATAGAAGTAAGACCGGTACAATTGTAAAATGCCTGCATGCCAATGCTTGTAACGCTATTGGGGATGGTTATCGAGGTTAGACTTCTACATGTCCAAAACGCTGAATTCCCAATGCTTGTAACGCTATTTGGGATGGTTATGGAAGTTAGACCGGTGCAACCAGAAAACGCACCATCGCCAATGCTTGTAACGCTATTTGGTATGGTAATAGAAGTTAAATTGGTGCAATAATAAAACGCATAACGTCCAATGGTCGAAACGCCATTGCCGATTATTACAGTAGTGATTGAAGCGCGAACGTCATACCATGGCGTGTCCTCCCATTCCCAATCCGGCATATCCCCCGTTCCGCAGATAATCAGCGTACCGTCTTCGTATAATGACCATGTCATTGTCGTTACATTGCCGCCGACTTTGGTTTCTATTGCTTCTTTTGTTCCAAATTCTTTCCAAACATCGGCTGTAAGGTAAGCATCCAAAAAACAAGCAGGCACACGCAGGGTGGCTTGGCTGAGGTCTACATTAGCAAACATACCTTCACTTATTTGCGGACTGATTGAATGATTAAAAAATTCTGTTAGCCCGGTGCAACCAAAAAACGCCTCCCTGCCAATGCTTGTAACGCTATTTGGGATGGTAACGGAAGTTAAGCCGGTGCAACCTAAAAACGCATAACTGCCAATGCTTGTAACGCGATTTGTGATGGTAATGGAAGTTATACCGGTGCAACCCCAAAACGCACACTCACCTATGCTTGTAACACTATTTGGGATAATATATTCGCCATGTTTGCCTGCGGGATACTGTATCAAAATAGTTTCATTTTTATTAAAAAGTACTCCTTCAATTGAACTGTAATTAGGATTGTCAGTGTCTGCATTTATGGAAGTTATACTGGTGCAACCCAAAAACGCATAATTGCCAATGCTTGTAACGCTATTGGGGATGGTAATGGAAGTTAAACCGGTGCAACCATAAAACGCTTGACCACCAATGCTTGTAACGCTATTGGGGATGGTAATGGAAGTTATACCGGTGCAACCATAAAACGCTTGATCACCAATGCTTGTAACGCTATTTGGGATGGTAATAGAAATTATACCGGTGCAACCCAAAAACGCATAATTGCCAATGCTTGTAACGCTATTTGGAATAGATATGGAAGTTAAACCGGCACTGCGAGAAAACGCATTATTGCCTATATTTGTAATGCCTTGTTCAATTATTACTGTATTAATAGAAGCGCGGATATCATACCAGGGCATCGTATTCCATTCGAAATTCTGCATATCTCCAGTTCCGCTAATCGTCAGTGTTCCAGCTATTAATGTTGCTATAACATCCTCTTCGTTTGGCGCGCCTATATGCCAAGTTAGCAATGGCGCTACCGTGAGCGTTGCTATTTCCGTTTGTAATCCATCAATAGTTACCCTAAACCAATACTCGCCTTGCACGGTTTCCGTTGTCGCGGTAATTGTAACAATAGCTGCATTGTCTAACATATTGCTTACAGATGCAGAAATGCCCGTAGGCGCATTTGCAGACGTTGCTCCGGCAGCATCTGAAAACCATTGCACTGTGCCGGCTTGCCCGTTGGCAATGTTGGCTGTGCTTACATCAAATGTAGCAGAGCCTGATACGCCAGCGGTAAGAATGCCGTTTTGGGCTGCTATGGAAATGGAAATGGGAAGAGCTGATATAGCGCCAAAATCTTTCCAAACGGCAGCGTTTTGGTATGTAGTAACAGAGCCGGCAGGAACGTGCAAAGTGGCTTTGCTGAGGTCTACATTTTCAAACACATTTGTTTGTATCCCTTGCGGAGAAACTGCATGATTGATAAATTCAGTTAAACCAGTGCAATCACGAAACGCTGTTTGTCCAATACTTGTAACGCTATTTGGGATGGTAACGGAAGTTATTCCGGTGCAACCAAAAAACGCCAGAATGCCAATACTTGTAACGCTACTGGGTATGGTAATGGAATTTAGACCGGTGCAACCATAAAACGCCCAAGAGCCAATGCTTGTAACGCTATTTGGGATGGTAATGGAAGTTAATCCGGTGCAACCACGAAACGCCTGCCAGCCAATGTCTGTAACGCTATTTGGGATGGTAATGGAAGTAAGACCGATGCAAGCTCTAAACGCTGAATTGCCAAGACTTTTAACGCTATTTGGTATGGTATATGCCGCACCTTGTTTGCTTTCGGGATACTGTATCAAAATAGTTGCATCTTTATTAAAAAGCACGCCATCAATAGAACAATAATTAGTATTGTCTGTGGCTACAGTGATTGAAGTAAGTCCGGTGCCCCAAAACACATCATCGTCAATGCTTGTAACGCTATTTGGGATGGTAATAGAAGTTAAACTAAAACATCGCACAAACGCCTGCCAGCCAATGCTTGTAACGCTATTTGGGATGGAAATGGAAGTAAAACTGATGCAATCATAAAACGCCAAACTACCAATGCTTGTAACGCCGTCTCCAATTATCACAGTATTAATGGAGTTGCGTATGTTGTACCATGGTGCGTCGCCATAATTGTAATCCGGCATATTTCCTGTTCCGCAGATAATCAGCGTGCCGTCTTCGTATAATGACCATGTCATAGTTTCTGTTAGATCGCCGCCGACTTTGGTTTCTATTTGTGCTTTTGTTCCAAATTCTTTCCAAACATCTGCAGTAAGGTAAGCATCCAAAAAACAAGCAGGTACGCGTAGGGTAATTTCAGAAATTGCTAAGCTTCGGAATACGTCTGCAGAAGAAATATCCTGTGGAACACTTGCATAGTTAGTAATTACAGTCAAACCGCTATTTCGAAAAGCAAAATCACCAATTGATGTTACCGAACTTGGAATAGTTACCTTTTCTAAATTGAAGCAGCTTTGAAAAGCGCTTTCTTCGATTGAAATTACAGAATTAGGAATAATATATCCATCCTGCTCGCTTCCCGGAGGATATTGTATCAGCGTTGTCTGATTTTTGTTGAACAGTACGCCGTCAACAGAAGAGAAGTTTTTACTGCTTTCTTCAACTTTAATTTCAGTCAAACTGCTGCAAGAGCTAAAAATTCCGGGGCCGATTGATGTTACCGAACTTGGAATAGTAATCTCTTCCAAATTGATGCAACCCGAAAAAGCAAAGCCTCCGATTGTTTTTACAGAATTTGAAATCATAACAGTTGTCAAACCGTAACAGTTAGAGAAAGCGCCATTACCTATTGTTTTTACAGAATATGGGATGATAATCTCTTCCAAATCTGTGCAATGACTAAAAGCTAAATCACCTATTGTTTTTACAGAATTTGGGATAATAATATCAGTCAAATTGGAGCAACTGAAAAAAGCATACTCACCTATTGAAGTTACAAAATTCGGGATTGTAACCTCTGTTAAATTTTCGCAACCATTAAAAGCCCAATCACCGATTGAAGTTACTGAATTTGGAATAGTAACCTCAATCAAATTGCTGCAAAGTAAAAAAGCGTTGTTGCCTATGTTTGTAACGCCATCACCGATGATAACAGTAGTGATATAAGACCGTATGTTATGCCATGGGCTTTCAAACGACAAATAATCCGGCATTGCGCCCGTTCCGCTAATAGTCAGCGTTCCATCGTTCAGAGTAGCTATAACATCCTCTTCGTTTGGCGCGCCTATCTGCCATGAGGGCGATATCGTCAGAACAGCAACTTCCGACTGCGCCCCGTCAATAACTACACGAAACCAATACGTACCGTGCAATGCCTGCGAGCTTGTTTCGATAGTAACCTCTGCTGCGTTGTTTGATACATTGCTTACAGATGCAGAAATACCTGTAGGCGCATTTGTCGATGTTGTTCCGGCAGCATCTGAAAACCATTCTATATCGCCCGCCTGTCCGTTAGATATGTTGGCGGTGGTAACATCAAAGGTTGCCGAGCCGGCTATAACAGAAAATATAATGCCGTTTTGAGAGCTGATAGAGACGGTTTTTGTGACAAGCATTTCTGTAGAAAACGAAGCCGGCTCGCTCTGTTGCGATGCCGAGTGCGTATCTGTTTCGATGAAACGCTGAATGAATGCGTAATAAGTACCGGGTGTTAAATCTGTAAAAACCGGCGATGACTGCCACTCGCCGCCGATTAGGCTATACTCACAACCTTGTACTGTGTTGAGCGTTATGCTCGTAGCCGTGCTGCCTAACATTGTAGGTTGGACAGGAGCATATTGATGAGCCTTTGCAACTGTTTGAGTGTATTCAGAAGTTACACTGCCGCTACAATTAGCAGCTGAAACCACTAAATTTATTTGAGAGCCTATGTCAGCTTGCGTCAAAGTGTACGTATGCGATGTAGCGCCGCTGATATCTGTTTCGCCGCGCCGCCATTGATAACTTAAAGCGCCCAAACTTAAAATTTCAGGGTCAGAGCTTAAACCAGTTATGGTGGCGGTTAAAGTTTCCCCGAATACGACGTCAATAACCACGGAAATGGATACATCGCCGGTCAAATTTGCGAGGCTTACCGTTATATTAAAATCTTGTGTATAGTTTGTGGTTTCGGTTGCGCCATTGGTTATAGTAGCTCTTACGGTTACAGTTCCTGCTGCGGTTGTGTTCAGGGTATTGCCATTGATAGTAGCGCCGGTATCGCCAGTGTCATGTACGCTCCAAACGATGTTTTTATTGGTAGCGTCTTCCGGAACGACCGTGCCGGATAGAGTGAGTGGCATGGTGGCGGTGGCGGTAGAGGGAACTGTAGTAACGTCAGTAACGGCGGTATGTATTGCTACAATGGAGGTAAATTCGCCCCAAAAATCATTGGCTGCGTAGGCTGCAACAGAGCCTGCAGGCACACGCAGAGTAGCTTGACTAAAATTTACGCCATTAAAGAAATTTGCATCTATCGTTTGCGGAGTAACTGCATGATTGATAAACTCGGTTAGACTAGTGCAACCATAAAACGTTGACAATCCAAAGCTTGTAACGCTATTTGGTATCGTGATAGAATTAAGTTCCGTGCAATATGCAAAGACGCCATTACCGATTGAAATAACCGAATTTGGAATAATGACTTCAGTCAACTTGCTGCAATTTTCAAAAGCTCCCCATCCGATTGAATTTACCGAACTTCCAATAGTAAGCTTATTTAAACTGCTGCAATTTTGAAACGCGAAATTGCCAATAGTATTTACCGAACTTCCAATAGTAAGCATAGCCAAATCGCTGCAATTTTGAAACGCGAAATTGCCGATCGAAATTACCGAGTTTGGAATTACAATGGAAGTTAAATCGCTACAACCGGAAAAAGCATATTCTCCAATTGTTTTTACTGAATTTCCAATTGAAAGCGCCATCAAACTATTGCATCCGGTAAAAGCCCTGTTTCCGATAGTTTTTACTGAGTTTGGAATTACAATGGAAGTTAAACCGCTGCATCCTGCAAAAGCTTCATCCCCTATTGTTTTTACCGAGTTAGGAATTACAATGGAAGTTAAGCCGCTGCATCCTGCAAAAGCTTCATCTCCTATTGTTTTTACCGAGTTTGGAATTACAATTGAGGTTAATCCGCTGCAACCGCGAAAAGCTCCGTCCCCTATCGTTTCTACTGTATTGGGTATTTCATAGCTATTAGCCGTCATGCCTTGCGGGTATATTAAAAAAACTGTTTGAGCCTTGTCGAAAAGAATTCCATCAACAGAACTAAATGAAATGTTGTTTTGGTTAACATGTATTGCTACTAAATTAGAGCAACCTGCAAAAGCTCCCATACCAATAGTTTCCACCAAATTTGGAATTGTTATTGAAGTTAAGCCTGTACAACCTGCAAAAGCAAGTTCTCCGATAGTTGTTACAAAATTTGGAATTGTTACTGAAGTTAAACCTATGCATCCAACAAAAGCTTCCTGTCCAATAGTTGTTACAGAATTTGGAATTACAATGGAAGTTAAGGCGGTTCCCCAAAAAGCCAAATCGCCAATATTTGTAACGCCTTCTTCTATTTCCACATGTGTAATGGAATTTTGATAGGAGTCAATCCACGGAGCTGCATTATGAATCGAATACCAAAAATTTTTCATTAATCCATTTCCGCTGATAGTAAGCGTTCTATTATTTCCTGTTCCGCTCAACGTTGCCGTCACATCTTCTGCATTTGGCGAGCCTATGTTCCATGTCTGTGCATTAAGCGTTGCTATGCAGAGCATTCCGCAGATTAAAATCATTGCTATTCGCCTCATCAAAAAGTTTTGGAGTGTCATTGTAGAGACGCGGCATGCCACGTCTGTACTGCATCTGCCGTGCAATTTGCCTTTCGCGGCATCGTACATTCCGCTTATAGCGGTAAAAATGGTTAAATTGTTCATTGTCATCGTTTTAATTTTTGTTGTTTGATATTCTTTTTTCTGTTTATTCGAAACTGAAAAAGCGTGGAAATAAATTATCTTGTATAGAGTATCAGGTTTCCACGCCCACAAGTTCTAACAAGTTTCCCACGCCGAACATGCGGCGTTTACATACCTGCTCTTGAACTTGTAATCCGACTATTTACCATCGAATTTGTGGAATTGATACTCAAGACCAGCAGCAATCGCTACTACCAACTCTCTGTTTGTGTTTATCTTACGCTTTTTTATGTCATTGGCATATATTTAATTATGTTCATATCGTCCCGGCTTTTAGTTTTTTAGTTTATTCCTAATCTTCGCCGCAATTCAGCATTTTCATTTTGCAAGGCAGCATTGCTGCTCTGCAGGGCGGCACTACTGCTTTGCAGGGCGGCACTACTGCTTTGCAGGGTCGCATTACTGCTTTTCAGAGTCGCATTACTGCTTTTCAGCTCCGCAATGGTATTTTGCATTCTATTGAATTGATTTTTTACAATGTTCATATAGCCCCGGCTTTTAGTTTTTTAGTTTATTCCTAATCTTCTCCGCAATTCAGCATTTTCATTTTGCAAGGCAGCATTGCTGCTTTGCAGGGTCGCATAGCCGCTTTTCAGAGTCGCATTACTGCTTTTCAGCTCCGCAATGGTATTTTGCATTCTATTGAATTGATTTTTTACAATGTTCATATCGTTTAGGCTTTTATAATATTTATCTACATTTTTTTTATCCATCGCTGATATTTTTGATATCTCAAAAATAGTATCAAAAATTTCGTCTTCAAAATTTTTCGGTAAATTTTTCAACCGGTGCAAGTTTTTGATGAGATAAATCCACTGTTCGATAAAAGTTTTTACCTCATCAAGTTTTTTTGAGAATTTTGGCAATTCGATGAACACCAATGACAATTTTTCGTAAAAAACGGCATTGGTTTCCTCGTCCATCAGCTTTATAGACGAATAGTATTTCTGTAATAGTTGAAGGTCAATGTTGTTTGCAACATCTGCGATAGCAATTTCTTTAGTCCCTTGCTTTGCAGCTTTTGCAAGTATTTTTGCAGCCATTTCCTCTTCTTCGTTCAAATAGAAATCGGCAATACATATTATGTACAAAAAGGGCTGCTTAAAATTCCATGTCTTCCCGTCTTTTGCCCTTCCTTTCTGGCTTTGCTTCGGAAGGAGCATTGCCAGATACAACAGGGTTCTATCCTTGAAATAATCCTGTCTGATTTGCTGCATCTCTACAATGATATGCTCGCCCTTTCCGGTGACACATATCAAGTCGTAGACTGCTTTTCGGTCGTCTTTAGTGAGTCCCAGAATTTGGGTATCTACATACTCCAAGTCGGCGATGCCTCCCTCGATGTTCAACACAGCGTTTAAGAACTTGAGCATCACTTCCTTAATCCCAAACACCTGCTTAAAACCGAAATCGGTCATCAGATTGATATACACTCCCAAATTCTTGGCTTTTGCTTTAATAGCCTTTGATTTGGGTGGTTTATATATTTCGGTACTACTACTCATCACGACAAAAATTTCGGCACAAATATACAAAATATTTTTGAAAAAACCAAAAATATTTACTGTTTTTGAACAAAAAATCAGAAAAGAACAGTATCAACTGCTACTTTCTTATCTATAATTGAATTTTCCGCATTTTTACAACAGGCTGTTCAATACGTTTGTTAGATTTCGGTTTACGCTTATTATGTTTTGTAATTCGTTTCGCAGTTCATTTTTTTGCATCCTCACTTTTATGTATAGATACAGCCAAATCGGAAAAATTACGGCGGCGGCAACGGTATGTTTATTCGATTTTTTTTTGATTTTATAATTTTGAAGCGCAGCTACGGGATATTCTGCAACAGTTTCGCGAATTATCTCAATATCAGACTGTTTGATAATTGCTTTTACTTTATCGTATTTTTCGGCTATTTCCAAAAGTTTTATATCGTCGCTATTGCTCCATATTTCTTTGATAATCTGCTTTTTTTTGAAAACTCCATCGAGGTATGATTTGTTGAGTTGCGACAGTTCTTCGATATTATAAATCATGTTAGCGGGTTTTAATTCATTTGCAGACGCTTTGTAGTGTATTTCAGGACGTGGCGTATATTGTGCGTCAAAAATTATGCTCAAAAATTTCTTTACATTGTTTATGTATACATCAGGGTTAAAAATTGATGAATCGCGCGTTGCCTTCCATGTTAGCAAAAATCCGACTGTTAAAATAATCGTTGCCGATAACCACATGCCTTCTAATGGCGCCAACGCTCCTTCTCTTGCCGACCTTTCGCCTATCATGCTTATCACATAGTATAACACGTAGAAAATTATGGCAATTATCAGCGGGGTTCCTAATCCACCTTTTCTTATTATTGCTCCCAACGGGGCTCCTATGAAGAAAAATACGAAACAAGCAAATGGCATAGAGAATTTTTCGTGCCACGAAATTTTGTACCTCCACGTTTGTCTGTTGTGTATATTTAGTTCGTATATTAGTCCGGATATACGGTCTTTTTGGGTTTGCGTGTTTGCAATCGCATCTTCAACCGCCCTGAGTTTTGTATGCTTTGGCAGTTGATTGAAAAAAGCACTAAAATTGTCGGGAATTCTGTCTCTCATGGTCGTGTCGATTGGAACGTGAAAATCTGGCGGACTGTATGTAGGAATAACAGCCATGCGCAGTTGTGTTTCTTGTGTAGTGATTAGATGAGAAAGCGAATCTATCACGGTGTTCAATTGGTTCAGGTTCATGTATCTGTGTCCGCTTGAAAACAATTGTTCGTCTGAACGTTCCATGCCATAATCGGGTAGTTGTATTCGCAGAACTTGTTTCTCAAAAAAATTTTGACGAAATTGATATGTTCTGTCTTGTCTGACAGTTCTTCTATCTGTTGCTCTTTCATCAACAATGTCTTCGTAGCCGTGTCCGTTGTATAGCATCAATTCTAAAAATTGTTTATCGTATGTCATACTCATGCGTCCCGAATCGGCAAGCACTATGTGTACATTTCCCTGTCTTTTGGTGTGGTCGTGTATACGCAAATCATACAACATGTTTGTTTTTGTGTCTCGTCTTCCTATTCGTATACTGTATCCATCTATACCATTGAAAAATATTCCTTCCTGAATAGACAATTCGGGGCGTTTTTGTTGAATATCATGGATTAATACCCGCCACTTCAACTGTGCAACCGGTATCACGTAGTTAGAACACAAGAAAGCTCCTATTGCAATAAAAAATGACAAAATTATGAGGGGAAACATGATTCTCTGCAGTGAAATACCGGCTGCTTTCAGAGCAATAAGTTCGTAATTTTCGCCCATATTGCCAAGCGTAAAAATAGATGCCAACAAAACTGCTAACGGAAACGCAAAAACAGCTATTTGACCGCAAGCGAAGAGTAACATTTTAGCTATAATGCTCAATTCGAGCCCCTTGCCTATTAGGTCGTCTATATATTTCCACAAAACCTGCATCAACAATACGATAATAACTATTGCAAAAGATGCAATGAAAGGACCTATAAACTGTTTAAGCATAAAGCGATGCAGAATCTTCATATCAACATATTTTTTTTTAAAATAAACTGCAAATGTATACGAAAAATCTAAAACTACAAAAAAAAATATACATATCAACAATTTTTGAACCAATAAAACGTATATATAGTATGAAAATACTGAAGATTTTTTTTCTTACGCCACTGTTCTTGTTGATGTCTTTTTCGTTGCAATCGCAGTGTGTTATACATGAAAAGGCATTCACTTCGGGCGAAGTAATCAGGTACAATGCATTCTACAATTGGGGATTGATTTGGATAAATGCAGGTTCTGTGGTATTTAGAGTGGATTCCAGACAGTTTGATGGTCAAGACGTCTATCATCTTTTTGGTTATGGAAGTTCTCACAGTTCGTATGACTGGATTTTCAAAGTACGTCAAAGGTATCAGTCATACATTGATACTAAGACGCTTTTGCCGCTGTGGTACGAGCGCGACGTAGTTGAAGGAAACTACACGGCGCATGAAGATTACAGATTCAATTACAATACTAACCAGATACGTACTTTTGTTCAAAAAAGACAAAATCCGGGGGTAAGCGGAACATTGCCTATAACGCCTTGTCTGTTCGACATAATGTCGGCAATTTACTATTTCAGGTCTGTAGACGTCAGTAATTTTAGGGTTGGCGATAAAGTCCCTATAAATATTGTCCTCGACAGCAATACGTATCAACTGTATATCCGCTACTTAGGTAAAGAAGAGGTGCAAACGCGAGACAGAATTAAATTTAACTGCTTAAAATTTGCGGTACAGTTAGTTGAAGGCACTGTTTTTAAAGCCGGAGAAGAGGCATTAATTTGGGTTACCGACGACAAAAACAAGGTGCCTGTTGTTGTTGAAGCGCCAATTATTGTTGGAACAGTTAAGGCTGTTTTGGTTGAAACAGAGGGCTTAAAGCATTGAAGCTTTAAAAGTTCGCTTAATCATAGAACGCCCACGAAACACCGAATTTCATTCTGAAATCGTTGGTTGGATACCGGTACACCATGAAGTTGTTTTTTTCTAAATTGCCGTATCTGCTTAACAATGTGTTAAATCCTTCTGTTTTTACAAACAGTCGCGCTCTACTGAGTTTAAAATTAGCAAAAAAATCGAAAAATGGGTAGTTGCCTATTTTTTGTTCGTCTTGTAGATGAAACATTCCCGTTGCTGGCGCGTAGGCGTAGGCATTATAAGGAGTGTTGAATATTACGTTCCACCCTATTTGCACGGTCAAAACATTTTTTACTAACCATCCCTCAAAATATGTAGACTGAAAGCCCGAAAATGCAGGCAGCGGGATAATATCGTCATTAGACGATTGTTGTCCGAACAGTCTGAAACGAAAACCAAAATACCACAGTCTTAAATCGGCTTCTACGTATGCTGTTCCAGTTGCAAGCAATTCCGTTGCTTGCTGTGGCATTGCGTCGTTGTTGAAATACACATGATTGTTCAATTGCGACAGATATGCGCCAACTTTAATACCCATAGCCGGCATCATAAACTCTCCCCGCAGTCGCAATTCCTGCGACATATCAAAATTGTTGTTCCATGAAATTAAATTTGACGTGAAGTTGTTTAAAAAATACCCAGTATTAAAATTATCAAAACTTCCGCCAAGCAGTAGCGTATTACGTCCCTTAGCTGTAAAGTAGTGAATTCGCGCGTTACCGTCAATGTTCACATCTCCAATTTTATATCCTGTGAAGTACAGTCGTCCGTTTATATCCCAATTTAGAAAGCGTCCCGAATGATTGAAGAAACTACCGGTAAGAGCGCTATTTGCATGAGTTGCCGTTCTGCGATGATTTACAGTACTTTCTAATCCTGAAATTATCGGCAAATCGCTACCCCAGCCCGAACGGGGGGGAGCGTTCAGACTAATGTCATTATGCACAGTATCGGGAAGGGCGTTGATATTATATCTGTCCATTTCTATCAAGGCTCCAATACTAAATCCGGCGGTAAATCTATTTCGCGGTTGTTCTCGTAAGAGTAATTCCAGATGGTTTGAAATTCGTCTGAAGTGTAGCGAATCATGCGTTGTGACGCCGGTTTGTCTGCTGCCCAATAAATTTGGCTCCCGTCCTCCAAGCGCATAAGTGGCAGTATCGTGATATTCGCGCACAGTCCACTCGTATTTTAACGTATGAACAAACGCAAAACGTGAGGCTTCTATGGTGTCGTTGTCGAGTCGGTTTCTACCTAATGTAATTTTTGTCGGAGAATATATCTGTGTAACATTCAAACATCTGTTAAGCGTAATAGTTCGTCCCATTGTTGAACGAACATCATTGCTGGAAGCGTCATCTTCGTTTATTGCAAATCCCGCCAAATCATTCAGACCTCCGTTTTCTCTCATTCTTACGTTGTTCCAGCTAAAACCGGCATACATTTCATACTGGTTTCCTCTGTATGCCGAAAATAATGAAAATCCGTTATTAGATGCGTTTTGATTGGTATATCCGCCAACAGACGCAAATATATCATATTGCAGACCTACGTTCCAGAACTTGTTAACGTTTTGTGTATGCAGCAGGCTAAAAACAGATTCGTTAAGAATTTTGGGTCCTGCCGATGAAAAATTTATTAAAGTATACGGAACTTGGGTGTGGTAATACGTTATTTCTTCTGTGTTGTGCAGATAGTCTTTAAGATTGTCTAAAAAGAAAAAATCCGACGTTCGTTTTCGGTCGCTGAAACTTATTGGGTAGTACGATAGTCCTAAATTTCCAAGAAATGCGCCAGCGTAGTAGTTTCGCATGACGGGATTGTTTATATCAAATAGCGTTAGAGTAGTATCAATTGGAACATAAGTGCGTGTGTATGAGTTGCGTGACAGTACTTTGAAGGCAAAAATTCTGTTTGTCAATGTATCTAACGGGTCTGATTGTCTCATTACGTGTCTTAAACGTAAAGAATCGGGCAAGGCGGGAATACTGTCTAAATCAGGCATAGCGTCGTTAAGTATCAATAAACCGGGTACGGTATCGGTTTGCAACACGGTGAGGCTGTCGGTTTGCAACACAAGAATACTGTCAGTTTCGAAAAATTCCTGACTGTTTTCAACGGTTTGAGAAAACAAACGCGAACAACATAAGAACGCGATAAACAGGCTATAGCTTAATTTTAGCTTTCTCAATCTTATGTCAATATGCCGGTAGTTCATACGTTATCAGAAAAAAATGTTATACGACAAAAAGTAATTTATCCCGACAACAGTATTACTATCTCCGTTACCAAAGCCGGGTATTAGGTAAGGTGTTGAAAAGTTGTCTTTAGGCGTGATTAGCAAAAACTTAAGTCTAAACGTTAGGCTAATATAAAAATTTTTTAACAATTCTGTTTTCACTCCCAGCAATAGTTCTAACCATTGTGCATCTAATGCGGTGATTGGCATTGAAAGTTCAGTTGCATCTGGGCGCCAAAAATATCCGGGAACCGTAATGTTTTGTGCTTTATGATTAAAAGTTGCATAGCAGTATCTTAATCCTGCATAAAAAATATCGTTACTGTTTGGTCGTCGCGGTTTGAGTAAATTGTAATCTATACCCAATCTTCCGTAGTAACCCTCTGTATCATATCTGTAGTTGGACTTTTCGAGATTTACTTTCATCCAACCCGTTTCGGCAACGCCAAAAAAGTTGCCTTTAATGTGCATATCTGCTGATAAGCCAAAACCTATACGCTCAAGATTGGTTGCAATCATAAACGGAACAGTAGAAACGTCAATTCCAAGACGTACTCCCTTCATTTCGTTGATAGGAAATCGAATAGTGTCTTGAGCGTTGCAAAGGGCGCTAATAATTAACAATACATTAGTAATATATCCTGATATTTTCTGCATTTTCTATTCCTTGTCTGTATAACACCGTGCCAGTTTTATTATTTGTCAATCTTATGTCGAGTATTGTATGTTGAGTTTCTTCTTCTTCTTCTTCTTCTTCTTCTTCCTTTTCTTCTTCAAATATTAACGGGAAAGCTAACTCTTTTTCGTTTTGTAGTTTGAATATGCCCGTAATAATCGCAAACACAGCACATCCACATTCCGCTGAAATAAACCCCACGTTACGGGTGTAGCGAAAAATTAGCGTATCGGCAGGATTTTCGTCTTTTTCTATTGCGAAAATCATTTCGTCTGCTCCCGGATTTATTGGCAGCAATAATTGTTCGCGACTTGACTGCGGAAACAATGTATTTGGGTACAGAACGCTGTCGTTTCCGGCTCCATCTACATTAATGCCTGTAACTATTACGTTTACAGCCGTATTTTCATCTGTTTCCGATGAGTAAAAATTTACAACTATTGCCACGCGATCCGACACTTCGCAAAATTCTTCGCATGAACTACAAATAAAGGCAAAAGAAGCTATGACGCCCCACATCAAAATTTTGTCCACATTACCTATTTATGTTATACCCTGTTCCAGCATTGCGTTTGCTACTTTCAAAAAACCTGCTATATTTGCTCCTTTAACGTAATCTATATTATTGCCTGTTTTTCCGTATTTTACACACGATGCATGAATATTTTTCATTATCTGACGCAGCCTCATATCCACTTCTTCCTGTTCCCAGTTTAGTTTCAGGGCATTTTGACTCATTTCAAGACCCGAAGTTGATACTCCGCCTGCATTGGCAGCCTTGCCGGGAGCAAATATTATTCCATTTTTTTGAAACAATTCTATAGCCTCGGCTGTACACGGCATATTAGCAGCTTCGCAAACGCATAGACATCCGTTGTTGACAAGTTTTTGCGCGTCTTCTAAGTTAAGTTCATTTTGAGTAGCGCATGGAATAGCTATATCGCATTTTACTTCCCACGGACGCTTGTTTGCATGAAATTCGGCTTCAGGAAATATTTCGGAATATGTAGATACAATGTCATTGTTGCTTGCGCGTAGACTAAGCAGATAGTCTATTTTTTCTCCTTGTATACCGTCTTTGTCGTAGATATATCCATCCGGTCCTGAAATTGTAAGTATCTTTGCGCCCAACTCAACAGCTTTAAGCGCTACGCCCCAAGCCACGTTGCCAAATCCCGAAATAGCAATGTTTTTTCCTTTCAGGTTTTCGCCAACGGTAGATAACATTTCGTTAGCGAAATATACTACGCCAAATCCGGTCGCCTCCGGACGAATAAGACTACCGCCCCAGTCTAACCCTTTGCCTGTAAAAACTCCGTTGTGTTGTCCGGTAAGTTTTTTGTACATGCCGTACATATATCCTATTTCTGCTTTGGTAACACCTATATCGCCCGCCGGCACATCTGTTTCAGCGCCTAATATTTTCCACATTTCAAGCATCAGACTGTGGCAAAAACGCATTATCTCGTTTTGAGATTTTCCAACGGGATTAAAATCAGCGCCGCCTTTAGCGCCACCCATAGCAAGCGATGTAAGACTGTTCTTAAATATTTGTTCAAAACCCAAAAATTTAAGTATGCTAAGATTTACACTTGGATGAAAACGAACGCCGCCTTTATAGGGACCAATAGCGTTGTTAAACTGAACTCTGTAACCACGGTTTACGTGAACTTTACCCTTGTCGTCTACCCAAGGAACTTTAAAGCTTAATACGCGGTCAGGCTCTACCAAACGCTCTATAATGCCCGCCGCTCCAAATTGAGGATTAGCGTTATAAACTTCTTCAATAGATTCAAGCACCTCGCGAACTGCCTGTAAAAATTCCCGCTCACCGGCATTACGCTTTTCCAAATCATTCAAAATACTGTTTACATTCATACGTGTTAAATGTTATTAAATTTGTTATTTTTTTTAAAATTTTAAAACCGCAAAGTTAAGTATTTTTTTACAAATAACGTATTTTTTTTTTTACAATTCTTATCTTTGCCTTTTTTTTTTGGATGAATTACAAACATTTTGGTTATGCCATTTTGGCATATTTGTCTTGGGGAGGGTTGCCGCTGTTTTGGAAACTGCTTGACGCTATACCCGCCGCATATATACTTGCTCACAGAATTTTGTGGGCGTCGATTGCTACTATGATTTTTTGCATGTGGCTCAAACGTGATTATTTGTTGAAATATTTGCGATGTGCTAAAACGCTTTTTTTGTTTTTGATTGCAGGTGTTTTACTGTCATCCAACTGGTGGGTCTATATTTATGCGGTGATTTCAGGACAAATTATAGAGGCTTCGCTCGGATATTTCATCAATCCATTGGTAAGCATAGTTTTAGGGATGATTTTTTTGGGCGAAAAACTTAATAAAAACCAACTTGTCGCCTTTTTGCTTGCAACCGCCGGAGTGACATATCAAACTTTGAACTACGGTCATTTCCCGTGGATAGCAGCAATTTTAGCGTTATCGTTCGGGATTTATGCACTGATGAAGAAAAAGATGAACATGGAGCCGATGACTGCGCTTGCCTTAGAAACAACAAGTTTAGTTCCAATTGCGCTTTTGTACATATTTTTATGGGAAAAAACATATTCGTTGCAGGATTTTTCAGATTTTTTTCTGCTCGTTATGGCAGGTCTCGTAACTGCTTTGCCGCTTTATTGGTTTGGCTTGGCAGCCGCAAAAATAAATTTGCACGCTATTGGTTTTTTACAGTATCTGGCTCCTACTATGAAGTTGCTGTTAGGAATTTTTCTTTTTAACGAAACGTTCACAAAAACACACGCAGTATCGTTTTGTTTAATTTGGGCAGGATTAGCAATATATACAGGCGACAAGTTACATAAACTGATTTTTAAACAGAAGAAGCTGAAAATTTAATTACGGCTTTCAATTTATTATCAGCATCCTAACACAGTCACATCGCCATCTTTTTCCCATGATATTCTCTCGTCCCATTGTTTTTCCTTTGTTTTGGGTCTTCGGTCGAAAATTATCAAATATGCGGGAGCGTTTGGGGCTACCTTATCGCGATACTCTACGATTTGCTCTAATCCTTCTTCTCTGATGGTTTGTGGACTGTCCCACGAACGCAGCAGTTTTATTTCGATGATGTATTGAAAATTATTGTATTTTATATATAAATCCATTCGTCCGCGTCCGGCGGCGTACTCCCTGTCTATATCACCGCCTCCGTTGAGTACTCTCTGAATAAACGCCATCAACAGCAAGTGGGGGAATGCTTCGGTGTAATCAGCCTTTTCTTCCCATTTGTCAGCATGTCGTCGCCAGAATTTTTGAAACTCGCTCATCATTCTGTCCATATCCAATGAGCCGTCTTCTTTTTCCCACTGCCAAGCAGGCTCTGGAATGGCTAATTGTTTTCCGTATGTAAGGTGACGGGCAATAACTTCGCGATAGATGGGGTTAGCTACTACAGGAGTTCCTCTCACGATATCTACTAATCCTAAATCTATACAAACTCTGAAAGCTTCTTTTTTTGCTAGATTAGGGTCTGATTCGCCGGTAATAATTGGCTCAATAACGCCTCGTACTCCCGGCTCTTCCAATCGATACGCTAAAGCGTCAAGATGTGTTTCTCGCGCAAGTATCATTTGTTGGCGTGCTTCCTTAATATGCGCCAAAGTTACCGTTTCAGAGCTTTCTTCGGTGAGTATGCGCATAGTGGCGCGCAGAAATAATGAATTGACAATCCAAGGTTGTCCGTTCGATTGTTCGTACACGTAGTCTAACGCTTCCTGCGTAATTTGTTGTCCCGTTTCAGCAGTTCGCTGGGCAAAAAGTTGCGCTACATCATCTTTTTGAAAATTCGACAATACGGCTGAATCAGCTTTAATGTTGAACGGCGAGCCCGGATTTGGCTGTCTACCTCCGGTTGAAGCGGTTATGTAATCTTTCAAATCGCGCATACCTACCAATGCTATAGAAACAGGGAAATTTCCTATGCCGCGTGTGGCAAATCCATTCCGTAATTGTCTAAGCAGGCTTATCATAGCCTCGCCTTCAACTACATCTACTTCATCGAATAGAATAACCAAAGGCTTGGGAGCAATCATGCGCGACCAGTTTGCTAAAATGTTGTACAACATTCCGGCATAGTCTACATCATCAAGTTCAGGAACGGGCAGTTTATATTGGCGTGCATGTTCGCGTATGGAATTACAGATGGCAGGCATAGCCCGTTCAATATCAGTTATTCCTTGACATCGCTCCACGCTCACATAGCATGCCAAAGCCTCGCCTCCGGCATTTATTTCCCGCATCCATGATTGCAGGAAGGTCGTTTTGCCCACTTGTCGCGGCGCATGAAGCACCCAGTAGAGTTTGTCGCGTATGTAGCGATTTAACTGCGCGCCTACCAAACGAGCCTCCGGAGGAAGTATATAATGGTCGTCAGGGTTGCAGGGACCCGTTGTGTTAAAAAAACGTATGTCGCGTTTTGTACTCATTTATCAATGATTTAAAATTTCTGCAAATATAGATAAAATTTTTGAATTACACACAGACGAATAAATTTTTGACTGATTACTACTCCGAAGAGTTGAAGCGTATTTACAATCGCGAATTGGTAATCACGTTGGAAAATATGCCGAACGTCATGTCGAAATATTGAATGTTCGATATGGAGTTTTTTATTTACAGGTTATATCTGTGATATGGCGTTCCTTCCTTGCCGACTCCTTTCGTCATCAACGCTTTCAAGTCTTCCAAATGTTTTTCATAAACTCCGCGTGGTTTCACATTATTTTTTTTGCACACGGCTGCAGCCATTCCCACAACCTCGCCCATCATGCCGGTTGTACGCATCACGCGGACGGTGCCTAATGCAACATGCGTCACGCTTATATTTCGACCCGCCATGAAAAGATTGTCTATATTGCGCGAATATAAGCATCTATAAGGGATAGGGTAAGGACATATATCAATGAACACGGCAATTGATTTAAATTCGTTGTCGGGGAAATGAACTGTATTTTGGGGGTCGGGGTAATGCAGGTCGATGCTCCATGAAGTTGTAGCGGAACCATCGGGGTAAGGTATCTGTTCTCTGATATCCTGTTCTTTAAGAATGACGTCGCCCAATAGACGGCGCGATTCGCGTTTACCCGCTACGTATGCCACCCATTCAAGTTTGCGGTTGGCGTAACGTTCCTTTTCGCTGTATTCATTTTTCAGGAAAGACCAGTTGGAATACACTACCAGCATACCATAATCACGGACTCGTTCGAAATCGGTTATTTGATTGAAATTCATGCCCGTTTCCCATGTCCATTCGCCCATCGTCACTTTTTCTACATTTTCTTCGTTAAAAACAATTCCGTATTTGAATGCAGGAAAATCGCCCGAAGCATTGTCTTCCACTGAATACCACTGTACCGAACTGCCCATTGTCATCTCGTCGGCAACTTCGGGCGCAGTTTCTTCGCCAAAATCGGCTTTCGATTCGCGTCCCATGGCATAGTCGGCTCCGGCAAGCGCTCCGATAGCGCCATCGCCGGTACAGTCGACAAATAACGGCGCCGTGAATACAAGTTCCTGTCCGGTTTCGATATGCTTTGCGGTGACGGATTTGATAGCGTTGCCTTTCATATCAACGGCAAAAGCGCGATAATTCATAAATTGAGTAATATTTGGCTCGCCGTCAATCACAGCAGCTTTCTTTTCGTCTTCGTATTGACTTGCCGGCTGTGCATTGCCGCCTCGTTCAGGGCTTAATTCCTTAACAACGCCGCCAAGATTAGGGAAAGGTTCTAATTCCAATCGTCCGCCGAGATGCACGCGCACTTCGGAACTGTTGTTGCCTCCCCAGATGGGACGGTCGTGAATCAGCGCCACTTTCAGACCTAATCGCGCTGCCGTTACAGCGGCGCAAATGCCGGCAACGCCGCCGCCAACAACTACAAGGTCATATTTGCCGCCATTCTTGGGCTTAATACCTGTTTGTTTTTTGCGAAAAGCCGCGAGCGCTTTCATTTCTGTCGGAGGAACGAATGTTTCGTCCTGCGTAAAATAGATTGCGTCGCATCGTCCGTTGAAGCCTGTGAGGTCATGCAGGCTTATTTGCGCTTTGGTATTTTCTACGGTTATTTCGCCGCCATACTGCCAAAGCCAGTCATTACCGGTTTCGCCGAAGGTCGTTCCGACGGGCTTGCCGTCGAGTTTTACCTGAAACTGTCCCGGTCCCTTGCCGTCATACCATGGCGAAGTCCAGTTATAAGTACGAACGAACATGCGATAAGTTCCCTTGCGGGGAAAAGTCACTTCTGTGACAGCATCTTTCACGGGTATACCCATTCCGTGAGCCAACAAATATGATGAACCCATTATGTCCATAAATTGCTGGTCTACTACCCAGCCGCCCTTGTCTGCAAAACTTTCTGCTTCGACGAAAAGTTCGGCGTTGGGGTTGCAAGCAAAAAAGAGAGTTGCAACCGATACGATTAAATACTTTATTTTCATGCGATAAATTTATTTATGAAGTGTGAATAAATGATTAATTGGGATGATTTTCAAGAATTTTTCCTAATTCTTTTTCCAATTGTTCCTTTTCGGGAAGAAATAACTGATATTTGCTTACAAACAAGTGATTGTTTATATTATCCATTGCATATTCGACCATAATACGGTCTTTATAGGCGCCTTTTTCGGCAATAGCCAATACTCCAGCTTTATCCTTGCTCAATGCCAAACGATGAAACAACATACTGTTCATCTGTCGTTTCAGTTCCCTGACGCTCCAGTTTTCCTTTTCGCATTGCTTGGTATAGAACTTGATTTCCAATTCGTTATCGGCTTTCAGGATTTGGAAATAATGTCCCCAACATAATTGGTGAGACAGTGTTTCACCAATTGGGAAAGCAATGTATAATTTGCGGATATACATCAAGTTAGAACGACTAAAGCCTTTTCCGTACATCATTGTCAAGTCTTTTGATAACCTGTCCAATAACTTTGAGCCGTATTCGGATTTTATGAATCCGCCCTGCTCAAATTCAACAATATACTTTCCAATTTGCCAGTAAGTTTGCACTAAAACATTGTTTACCGCGTGAGCCACATGTTTACGCCCTTCGTACAACAAATTGCCTATCAGTTCAATCAAACCGTTATATTGGTTGTCTTGCTGTATATTAGATATTTCTACTTTTTCCATTTTCTACAATTAAATTTTCTGCAAAAATACAAAAAAAATTATGAAGTGTGAAAAAAATCACTTATGAATTGTGAATAATTGATTAATAGAACTATTTAATAGACCTATTTAATAGCGCTATTAAATAACTATATTAATCTATAAATCAATCAATTATTCAATTAATCACACTTCATAATTGCCTCATTCACTCTTTATTGACTTCACAGGATTCTCAATTGCCGCCTTCACCGCCTGAAAGCCTACCGTCAACAACGCAATACCCAAACTGATACCGCCAACCGCTACAAACAGCCACAACGGTATATCCGTCCTGTATGCAAAGTTTGTCAGTCATTTTTCCATAGCCCACCATGCAATTGGCGATGCTACTGCAACAGAAATTACTACCAGCATCGCTTTTCGTTGCAATGCTATATTACCAACAATCGCAAGTCAAACTACGTTAAATATTTTTTCCCTGCTTCGGTGTGGTCAAAAACATACAAGCCTAATCCCATGGCTATTATTACTATACAAAACATTATTGCACCCATAATTTACTGGTTTTTATCTTTGATGAAATACAATCCTATAAAAAAACACAAAACAACGGTTATCGCTCCAACTAAATACATAACCCTTTTCTGTTCAAAATCGCCTAAAAAAGACGATATTAAACCAGCAGTAGCCACATATTTGGCTATATCCATAAACCATTTGCCTATCTCTTTTCGCATATCAAATATTTTTTTTGCAAAAATACACAAAAAAATCATTCAAACAAAAAATTTCGATTATTTTTCATATTTTTTTTCTTTTTATAGTTTACCTCATTCACTCTTTATTGACTTCACCGGATTCTCAATTGCCGCCTTCACAGCCTGAAAACCTACCGTCAACAACGAAATACCCAAACTAATACCGCCAACCAAACCGCCGACATTGATTGCGGAATAAACTCCGCCGCGTTGCAGATTGCGCAACATTATTTTTAAATTAAACAACTTGGATTTTTGAACCACGATTTTTATAAGATGATTAAGATTGGCAAGATTATTTGCTTTACCCATTGTTGGCAAACGATCTATTTTCATTACGAAATATTTAATTATGAATTGAAAATAGTTGATTAATTGGGAATTATTTTTTTTGCAAAAATAATAGAAATAAATAAAAAAGACAAGTATATTTCAACTTTCAATTTTCCACTTTCAATTTATTATCAGCAGCCCAACACAGTCACCTCCCCATCTTTTTCCCATGATATTCGCTCGTCCCATGGTTTTTCCTTTGTTTTGGGTCTTCGGTCGAAAATTATCAAATATGCGGGAGCGCTTGGGGCTACCTTATCGCGATATTCTATGATTTGCTCTAATCCTTCTTCTCTGATGGTTTGCGGACTGTCCCACGAGCGCAGCAGTTTTATTTCGATGATATATTGAAAATTATTGTATTTTATATATAAATCCATTCGTCCGCGTCCGGCGGCATATTCCCTGTCTATATCACCACCTCCGTTGAGAACTCTCTGAATAAACGCCATTAACAGTAAGTGGGGGAATGCTTCGGTGTAATCAGCCTTTTCTTCCCATTTGTCAGCATGTCGTCGCCAGAATTTTTGAAACTCGCTCATCATTCTGTCCATATCCAATGAGCCGTCTT
>Ga0099364_10000579_pt1 | contig 62562 bp, 45 predicted proteins | sample TergutTh196P3_FD_73070 | JGI IMG/M metagenome (GOLD analysis project Ga0099364, IMG submission 73070) | Microcerotermes parvus P3 segment gut microbial communities from Pointe-Noire, Republic of the Congo - Th196 P3 | ecosystem: Host-associated > Arthropoda: Insects > Digestive system > Gut ... | reverse complement strand
TGTAACAAGGGAAAATTGGTATAACTATCCTGATAAATCCCGCAAAGCTCACCAAACCATCAGAACGCCTTTAATCCAGGACGGTAAAGTTACAGGTCTTTTGGGAATTGTATTTGACATTACCGAACGTAAACTGGCCGAAGAGGCGGTGAATGAAGCCCATGAACGCATGGAAGTTATGCTGGATACGATTCCCCTTTGCAGCTGCCTGATCAATCGAAAATATGAATGTATTGACTGCAATAACGAGGCTGCAAGGCTTTTTGAGCTGAACAGCAGGCAGGAATTTATCGACCATTTCGGCAAGCTATCGCCGGAATATCAGCCTGACGGACGAAACTCCTTTGAAATAATTACTGCGATTATTGACAGGGCTTTTGAAGGGGAGAAGTTTGTAGGCGAATGGACGCATCAATTATTGGACGGCACGCCAATACCGGCTATCACCACTTTTGAACGCGTTAAAATTGGCAATGATTATGTTGTTTTTTCTTATGCGCAGGACAGGCGCGAACATAAACGAATGTCAAATAGAATTCAAACAATAATAAACAATTTGCCTGGCATGGTATTTCAGCAAATGTACGATCCGCCGCGATATACTTATACTTTCGTAAGTGACGGCTGCGAGGAGCTTACCGGTTATGCATCTAACGAGTTGATGAACGGCAGTTCCCTTACTCTTTCGGATATGATTCATCCTGAAGATGTAGAATATGTCGAAAAATTAAGCGCAGAAACAATACCTTTTGGAATGCCTTTCGAGGCAATTTTCCGGATTATTACAAAGGACGGAAAAACAAAATGGGTATGGGAACGAAGCCGCGTAATCGAAAAAAACGAGGACGGTACGCCCCGCCTGGTAGAGGGTTATCAAACAGATGTAACAGAGAGGCAGCAATTAGAAAGTGCAGAAATGGCAAACAAGGCAAAATCTGAATTTCTTGCAAAGATGAGCCACGAAATCAGAACGCCCATGAACAGCGTAATGGGTTTTGCCGAGCTTGCTTCGGACAGCGAATCCGTGCCGGAAATGCACGATTATCTTAAAAAAATCACCGACAGCACAAAATGGCTGCTGCATATTATTAACGACATTCTGGATATATCAAAAATAGAAGCCGGCAAAATGGAACTGGAGAGCGTGCCTTTCGACCTGCGCGATGTTTTTTCCCGATGCCAGTCCGTTATTTTGCCAAACATAAAAGAAAAAGGACTGGATCTTAGCATTTACGCAGAACCCTCGGCAGGCAAAAAACTGCTGGGCGACCCGCTAAGGCTGTACCAGGCGCTTATGAACATCCTGTCCAATGCCGTAAAATTTACCGATTCGGGAACAATCAAATTCTCATCAACAATAAAGAGTGTGTATAATGACAAAGCCACTGTATATTTCGAAATAAAAGACTCGGGCATAGGCATGAGTCCCGCCCAGGTTAATAAAATATTTGACCCCTTTACGCAGGCGGATTCCAGCACAACCCGCGAATACGGAGGTTCCGGGCTAGGGCTTGCCATAACAAAAAATATAGTGGAGCTAATGGGCGGAAAGCTTAAGGCAGAAAGTTCGCCTGGGGCCGGGAGCATTTTCAGTTTCGAGCTTGATTTTGAGACAATAGATGCGGCCGATGATGAGCCGGAGGATCAGGCAAAATACGATATGCTCGAAAAACCCTACTTCGAAGGCATTGTCTTAGTTTGTGACGATAATTCCATGAACCAGGAAGTGATATGCGCCCATCTTGCCCGCGTGGGCTTGCAGTCGATAATAGCGGAGAACGGCAAGATCGGTGTGGATATAGTCCAGTGCCGCGTGCAAAAAAATGAAAAGCCCTTCGACCTTATTTTAATGGATATGTTTATGCCTGTAATGGACGGGATGGAGGCCGCATCTAAAATAATGACCTTGGATACGGGGACGCCCATAGTGGCAATGACGGCTAACGTAATGGTCAGCGAACTGGAAAAATACAAAAGGCAGGGAATGCCCGACTGCCTTGGAAAACCTTTTACCTCGCAGGAACTGTGGCACGTTCTATTGAAATACCTGCCTCCTGTAAACAAGGCCCCTGCGGACGATAACGGGGACAAGGCCGACAATGAACTGCAAAAAAAGCTAAAGATAAATTTTTTCAAAAACAATCAAACTGTCCACGCCCGGATAGCGGAGGCGGTGGCCGCAGGGGATTTAAAACTTGCGCACAGGCTGGCTCACAGTCTTAAAGGGAATGCGGGGCTGATTGGGAAAACCTCCTTAAGAAACGCCGCTGCGGAAGTAGAAGCTCTTCTTAAAGACGGGCTTGCCTCTGTTTTGGAAAGTAAAATGAATATTTTAAAAACCGAATTAAGGCAGGTGCTTGAAGAACTAAAGCCTTGTTTTGAAGAATCACAAGGGCAGGAAAAGCCGATAGCCACGGACAAGGAACAAACGCTTGCCTTGTTTGACAGGCTTGCCCCCATGCTGGAAAATGATGACACCGACAGTATAAACCTGCTTGATGAATTGCGTTCTGTTTCCGGAACGGAAGAACTTGTGCAAAGAATAGAAAATTTTGATTTTAAGTCTGCTGTCGGGATTCTCGCAAATTTGCGAAGCGGATTCAGGGAAAAATTATGATTATTGATAAAAAAAATCAACTGCCTGTAATGAACAGGTTTATCGCTTTTTCCGTTTTATTTTTTGTTGTTATTCTTATAACAGGGAGTGTTGCTTTTATTTTATCCATGCGGCAGATCATCAGATTAAACAAGGGTAATGAATTATCGCAACTGCTGGAAATTGAACGGGTTAAACTGGAAACTTCTGTTAACAACGAGGTTGTTATTGCCTTAAAAATGGCAAGCTCCCCGCTGATTCAAAGTTATTTTGCCAATCCGCATGATCTTGAACTGGAAAAAATTGCTGTCGATGAATTGGTTTCCTACCGAAAAGCTTTCGCTTCAGAAATAATTTTCTGGATAAATGATATAGATAAAATGTTTTACTACAATGATGTCGAACCGTATCTTATGAATCCGGATAATCCGGAGAATTACTGGTATAATATGACGCTTTACGAAACTGAAGTATATAATTTTAACATTAATTATAACCCGGATCTGCATGTAACACGCCTTTGGATCAATGCGCCCGTTTTTAATTCAGACGGCAAGCCTTTAGGAATGTTGGGAACCGGTATTGATATAACAACATATCTTGAATTGATTAACAAGAACCTCGTTGGCAGAGCCTCAATATATTTATTCAATACTTACGGTGAAATTACCGGCGCAAAAGATCCTGTAATGGTGGAGGAGAAAAAGAACATAGAAGAAGAAATTGATATAGGCGGCGATGGTATTATTGCTATGGCTAAAGAAATTGCTCCCTATGAAACACAAATTTTAGACACTACTTTTGGCAGGATTGCTGTAGGGACAGTTCCTTTGCTTGAATGGTATTCTGTAGCGGTAATGCCTGACAGCCTGGATGATTATAATACTGCAATGACAGCGTTATTCGTTGTGGTGCTTGCTGTGATAGTAGTGATTTTTATCATATTCAATTTTTTTATTGCGGGGCTTCTTAAACCTCTCCGCAAATCAATGATAGAAGCCGAAATGGCCAACCGCGCAAAATCGCAATTCCTGGCTACGATGAGCCACGAAATCAGAACGCCCATGAACAGCATCATGGGATTTTCAGAACTTGCATCGGACAGCAGCTCTGTGTCTCAAATGAAAAATTACCTGGGAAAAATTACCAACAGCACAAAATGGCTTTTGCACATCATAAACGACATCCTTGATATTTCAAAAATAGAAGCCGGCAAAATGGAACTGGATCGCACGCCTTTTGAGCTTAGCGATGTTTTCTCCCGATGCCAGTCCGTTATTTTACCCGCCGTTAAGGAAAAGGGCTTAGACCTTAGCATTTATGCAGAACCTTCGACAGGCAAAAAACTGCTAGGCGACCCGCTAAGGCTGTACCAGGCGCTTATGAACCTCCTGTCCAATGCCGTAAAATTTACCGATTCAGGAACAGTCAAATTTTCATCGGTAATAAAGAGTGTAGGTAACGAAAGAGCCATTGTATATTTTGAAATAAAAGACTCAGGCATAGGCATGAGTCCCGCCCAGATTAAAAAAATATTTGAGCCCTTTACGCAGGCGGACTCCAGCACAACGCGCGATTACGGAGGCACAGGGCTTGGTCTTGCAATAGCCAAAAATTTAGTGGAGTTGATGGGCGGCAAACTTTCTGTGGAAAGTACTCTGGGCGCTGGCAGCATTTTTAGCTTTGAAATTACATTTGATACGATAGAGGTTACAAACGATACGGACGAAGAAAGGGCAAAACCAAAAATGCTGGCAAGGCCGTATTTCGAGGGGCTGGTCCTTGTTTGTGATGACAACTCTTTAAACCAGCAGGTAATCTGCGCCCACCTTGAACGTGTCGGGCTAAAGGCAATAACTGCCGATAACGGCAAGCTTGGCGTAGAAACAGTCAGGGAACGCAAGGAAAAAAATGAAAAACCCTTCGACCTTATTTTTATGGATATGTTTATGCCCGTAATGGACGGAATGGAAGCGGCATCGAAAATAACGGACATGGATACAGGAACGCCCATAGTTGCTATGACAGCTAACGTTATGTTAAGCGAACTGGAAAAATACAAAAAACACGGAATGCCCGACTGCCTGGGAAAACCCTTCACTTCACAGGAGCTGTGGCATATTTTGTTGAAGTACCTTACTCCTGTAAGCAATGCCCCCGCGAACGATAACGGGGATAAGGCCGACAATGAACTGCAAAAAAAGCTTAGAATCAATTTTTTTAAGCAAAACCAAAATGTACACACTCAAATAATGGATGCCGCTGCCGCAGGTGATACAAAGCTTGCACACAGGCTGGCACACAGCTTAAAGGGTAATGCGGGCTTAATAGGGAAAACCGCCCTTAGGGAAGCTGCCGCAGAGGTTGAGGCAATGCTTAAAGACGGGCTTGAATCCGTCTGGGAAAATAAAATGAACAATCTTACCGCCGAATTAATGCCTGTTCTTGAAGATTTAAAAAACCGGCTTACTGAACCTGAAAAACCAACTGCCCTTAACAAGGAACAAACGCTTGCCTTGTTTGACAGGCTTGCCCCCATGTTGGAAAATGATGATACTGACAGCGTTAACCTGCTTGATGAATTGCGTTCTGTTTCCGGGACGGAAGAACTTACGCAGAGAATAGATAATTTTGATTTTAAATCCGCCGCCAAGATCCTTGGTGAATTAAAGGAAAAACTGGAGGAAAACTATGAATGAAGACAGAAAGTACAGCATACTTGTTGTTGATGATGAAAGGTACAACATTCTTGTACTTATGGATATTCTTAAACCCGAGTATACAGTTTATGCGGCAACAAGCGGAAAGAATGCAATTGAAATGGCAGAAAAACACCGGCCCGAAATAATCCTGCTTGATATCATCATGCCGGATATGGACGGTTACGAGGTAATTACCGCTCTAAAAAATTCCGAAAAAACAAAGCACATTCCGGTTATTTTTGTTACAGGGCTTTGCAGTGCAGAAGATGAAGAAAAAGGGCTTGTTTTTGGAGTGTCGGATTATATAACCAAACCCTTTTCACCTGCAATAGTAAAACTTAGAGTGCAAAATCAAATGCAGCAAATTCTAAAAACGCAAATCGCCGATGAAAGCAACAAGGCAAAAAGCCGTTTTCTTGCAAACATGAGCCATGAAATGCGTACCCCAATGAATGTTATTGTAGGGCTTACCGGTTTAATGTTGGAAGAAGAAAATATAGCTGATAGTTTAAGGGACAATCTAAAAAAGATAAGCATAGCAGGAAGCACCCTGTTGGGCTTGATAAACGATGTTCTTGATATTTCAAAGATCGAGGCAGGCAGGCTAGAATTAATGCCGGTCAAATATGAAATACCAAGCCTTATAAACGATATTATTACGCTTAACTTGATACGTTTTGAAAACAAACCCATTAAATTTATTTTAGATATAAAAGAGGATTTGCCATACAATCTTTATGGAGACGATCTGCGGTTAAAACAAATAATCAACAATATCCTTAGCAATGCTTTAAAATATACTCACGAAGGAACTGTTACCTTGAGCATAAATTGTTTGCCTGACTGTTCCCTTAATGAAGATGAAGTATGGCTGTCGATTCATGTAAGCGATACAGGTATTGGTATTCGCAAAGAGGATATAAGCCGGATTTTTACTGATTATGGCCAGGTAGATATAAGGACAAACCGCGCAATTGAAGGCACAGGTCTTGGGCTTGCCATTACCAAAAGGCTTGTGGAGATGATGGACGGTGTTATCACAGTCGAAAGTGAATATGGCAAGGGAAGTGTTTTTAGGTTTTGTGTGCGCCAGGGTTTTGTAAACGATAAAATCATAGGGAAAGAAACAGTTGAAAATTTGCAGAAACACCGTTATACGGATAACAAATTATCTGCAAGAAAAAAAATTATCCGTCCCGATTTAAGTTTTGCCCGTGTCCTTGTTGTCGATGATATGCAGACAAATCTGGATGTAGCCGCAGGGCTTTTGGGCAAGTATAAAATGCAGGTAGACTGCGTACTGTCCGGCAGGGAAGCTATCGAAAAGATACGCCGTGCAGAGCCTGTTTATAACGCTGTTTTTATGGACCACATGATGCCTGAAATGGACGGCATCGAAGCGGCAAAAGCTATACGCTCCCTAGAAACTGATTACGCAAAAAATGTCCCTATAATAGCATTAACGGCTAACGCAATACAGGGAACGGAAGAAATATTTTACGCTAACGGTTTTCAGGCTTTTATACCCAAGCCTATTGATGTCAGGCAAATGGATGGTGTTGTGCGAGAATGGATACCTGAAAAGGGATAATATATGAACGAAGAAAAATACCAGGTGCTGGAAAAATACTGCCGCGACCTTACTGCACTTGCCCGTCAGGAAAAGATCGATCCGGTTATCGGGCGCGATGAAGAGATACGCCGCTGTATGCAGGTTTTGTCACGGCGTACAAAAAACAACCCTATACTGATAGGCGAACCCGGTGTGGGAAAGACTGCTATTGTCGAAGGCCTTGCAAGGCGTATTGTTGCAGGCGATGTCCCCGAGGGGCTTAAAGATAAAAAACTTCTTGCCCTGGATTTGGGGCTGCTGGTTGCCGGGGCAAAATTCCGCGGCGAATTTGAAGAACGCCTTAAAGCCCTTATTCAAGAGGTGCAGGCCTCCGATGGAAAGGTAATTCTTTTTATAGATGAACTGCATACCCTTATCGGCGCAGGCGCTGCCGAAGGAGCGACTGACGCTTCAAACCTTTTAAAACCTGCCCTTGCCCGCGGGGAATTACGCTGCATTGGCGCTACTACGCTGGACGAATACCGCAAGCACATCGAAAAGGATGCTGCGCTGGAACGCCGTTTTCAGCAGGTGTATACTGCCGAACCTTCTGTAGAAAGCACAATTGCAATTTTGCGCGGCTTAAAGGAACGTTATGAGATACATCACGGCGTGCGGATAAAAGATGAGGCTCTGGTGGCGGCGGCAATGCTTTCCGACCGTTATATAACAAGCCGTTTTTTGCCGGATAAAGCCATCGATCTTGTTGACGAAGCTGCAAGCCGTCTTAAAATTGAATTGGACAGCCGCCCCACCGAACTGGACAAACTTGAACGCAGGCTGCTCCAACTGTCCATTGAAAAACAGGCGCTTTCACGCGAGGAAGATGCAGCTTCAAAAGAACGCCTTGCAAAACTGGAAAAGGAAATAGCCGATATTGGCTCTGAGCGTGATGCGATGAATGTCAGATGGGAAAATGAAAAAAAGGATATTCAGGAAATTCGCCGTCTTAAACAGCAGATTGATAAATTAAAGATAGAAGAAACACGTTATGAACGGGAAGGGAATCTTGCCAAAGCCGCCGAGGTAAAACACGGAAAAATTCCCGAAGCTCAAAAAAAACTTGATGAATTGTCAGGGCTTATGGAACAAAAACAAATTACCGAAGGCACAGGTTCGCTTTTGCGGGAAGAAGTATGCGAAGAAGACATTGCCGCAGTAGTATCTGTATGGACAGGCATCCCCGATATAAAAATGCTCTCGGGCGAGATGCAGAAGTACCTTGAACTGGAAAAGGTTCTGGAACGCCGTGTTGTAGGGCAGGATGATGCCCTTGCCGCTGTCGCTGATGCCATACGCCGTAATAAGGCAGGGCTCTCCGATGCAGCGCGGCCCTTGGGTTCGTTTCTCTTTTTGGGCCCTACCGGCGTGGGAAAAACCGAACTTGCAAAAACGCTTGCCGGTTTTTTATTTAACGAAGAAAAAGCCCTTACAAGAATCGATATGAGCGAATACGGGGAAAAACATTCTGTAAGCCGCCTTATCGGCGCTCCCCCCGGCTATGTGGGTTATGATCAAGGCGGCCAGTTAACCGAAGCCGTGCGCCGCCGCCCCTACAGCGTAATTTTATTAGACGAAATAGAAAAGGCACATGCGGAAGTGTTTAATGTTTTTTTGCAAATTCTCGATGACGGCCGTTTAACAGACGGGCAAGGCAGGGTAGTTGATTTTAAAAATGTTATTATCATTATGACAAGCAACCTTGGGTCGGATGTAATTCTTGAAGCCGAAAATCCCCAGAGCATTAAAGATTCTCTTTTAGAAATGCTCAAGCAGTTTTTCAGGCCGGAGTTCCTTAACCGCATTGACGAGATTGTTATCTTTAACCGTTTGGGTAAAAACGAAATCGCCAAAATCGTTGACATACAGCTTGCCCGCCTTGCCCAAAGGCTTGAAGATCGTAAGATCACTCTCGATCTTACAGACTCTGCAAAAGAATTTCTTGCAGAACGCGGTTACGACCCCCTGTTTGGCGCAAGACCGCTTAAGCGTACCATTCAAGGGGAACTTGAAAACCTACTTGCAAAACTTGTCATTGCCGGAAAAATTAATGAAGGCGATACGGTAACTGTCGAAAAGTCAGGCGAGGGGCTTGAAATCTTAACACAAAAAACCACGGCATGATTACAATTATACTAGCATAAAAAATTTGTGTATGGTATAATTTCAATATGCCAAGCTATACAAGTACAAAACTCGATTTGTTTTTTAGAAGTTTAATGGATTTTGACGGTTTTGCCGGAATAGACGACTCGTTAAACGGGATTCAAGTTGATAATGACGGCGGCGAAATCTCAAAAATTGCCTTTGCGGTGGACTCAAACATGGAAACCTTTGAGCGTGCAGTCGCTGCAGGCGCAGGGATGCTTTTTGTCCATCACGGCCTGTTTTGGGGAAAAGAGCTTGCCCTTACCGGGACTCACCGCAAAAGGATTAAATCCCTGCTGGATAACAATATCTGCCTGTATGCGGTGCACCTGCCTCTTGATCAGGCGCCTAAATTTGGAAACAATGCAGTTTTGGCAGAAAAACTAGGGCTTGAAAATATCGAGCCTTTTGGCCTTCAGCATGGGAAAAAAGTGGGTTATAAGGGAACTTTCCCGCAGCCCTTGACTACAGACCAGGCTGTGCAAAAAATTGCTTTTGCAAACCGCCCGCCTGTGGGGGTTTATCCCTTTGGAAAAAAAGAAAACAAGAGCTGTGCCATAGTTTCGGGAGGGGCTGCAAAAAATGCCTTTGAAGCAATTGATGAAGGAATAGACCTTTACGTAACCGGCGAGATGTCCCATAATATATACCATGACTGTCTTGAAGGAAAACTAAACCTGATAGCAGGCGGGCATCATTCTACCGAAACATGGGGAGTAAATGCAATAATGGCGCATTGCGCCAATGAACTTAATATTGATACTATATTTTTAGATGTCCCGACAGGGCTTTAATTTAAGGAGTAATTATGAAATTGAAAAAAAACCTTCTTATGCCGCTGACGTTCACAGGCATAGTTCTGGTATTAGATCAGGTTAGTAAGGCGATAATTCACGGGCTGTGGCCCATCGCGGAAGGCGAAAGGTACAGGTTTATCACTCAAGTTTTTAGTAATGATTTTTTGCAGATTATTCATGTACGGAATAAAGCCATAGCTTTTAGTCTTGGAAGGAATCTGCCGGAAGTAATACAGCCGGTATTATTTATCGTCCTTCCTCTTTTAGTGCTTGGAGTGCTTTTATGGTACTATTTTAGAACCACCGATTTTACACGTCTTCAGCGCTGGGCTGTGGCAGGCATACTTGGCGGAGGTATAGGCAACCTTATAGACCGTGTATTCCGCCCAGACGGTGTAATAGATTTTATTGATATTAAATTTTACGGGTTATTTGGATGGGAACGCTGGCCTACTTTTAATGTCGCTGATGCAAGCGTTGTTATCTGTTGTCTGTTGTTGCTTGTTTCTATTATTATTGTATCCGTCAAAGGTAAAAAACCAAAGAAGAAAGTTCAAAAATGAACAAGAAAGTAAACACTGTACTGTTTCTTTTAGGCGCAACGGTTTTTAACATTATTGTAACGATGCTGTTTATTCTTCTGTTAGGCTTTCTTTATTTAAGGTTTTTCATGGTGTATTTTTCTTCGGAAAATGCAATTTTTTGGGCTTTTGTTTTAATTTTTATAGGCAGCATTACAGCCTCTTTTTTCCTTTACCGTTTTTTGCTTAGCATTTTGCTTAAGAAAGTTAATGTAGAAAAATATTTTGAACCGATCTTTCGCAGTAAATACAAACGGGGTTAAGCTCATTTAGTTTGTTTTTTTTGCAAGCATCATTAACAGCGCAATATCTCCCTGCCTGATTCCAGGTATGCGCGATGCCTGCCCTGCTGTTAAAGGCTTTACTGCCATAAGTTTTTCTTTTGCCTCGGCAGAAAGGCCGTTTATGGCAGAGTAATCTCTTGCGGGATCAAGTTTTATAGCATCCAATTTTGCGGCTTTTGCCGCCATGCGGTTTTCTTTTTCAATATAACCTGCATAGCGGATATCAAGCCTTGCCCGCTCAAGCCATTCATCGGGATACCTTTCAAGCTCCGGCGCAAAGGGGGTAATATCCTTAATTGCAATGCGGGGGTCGGTAAGGCAGCGTTCCAGACTTTCGCCTGTATGGGGCAAAAGTACATCGCTGTAGCCCTCGTTATCTGTAATCGCAGGAAGTTTACGCCCGGCAAGCAATCCCATAATTTCATCTAATGCTTCTGTTTTTTTTAAGAAAAGTTCCCATTGGCGCTCACCGACCAAACCTGCTTTGCGGCCAATGCCTGTAAGCCTTGTGTCGGCAGTATCGTGGCGGAGCATCAGGCGGTGTTCGGCACGGCTTGTAAACATACGGTAAGGCTCTTTGGTTCCCAGGGTTGTAAGGTCATCTATCAAGACACCGATATAGGCCTCTGCCCTGCCAAGCACAAGCGGGGGGCGGCCAAGCATTTTCATTGCGGCATTAATGCCGGCGATAAGCCCCTGGGCGGCGGCTTCCTCGTAACCGGAACTGCCGTTGGTCTGCCCTGCCGTAAAAAAGCCGGAAAGCCGTTTGGATTCCAGGCTGGGGTAAAGGTCTAGGGGGTCTAGGTAGTCATATTCAACGGCATAACCCGGGCGCACAATATGGGCGTCTTCGAGGCCGCAAATGCTTTGAAGGAATTTTTTTTGCACATCTTCCGGCAGCGAACTTGATGCGCCGTTAACATACATTTCGCTGGTGTAAAGCCCTTCCGGTTCTATAAAGATATGGTGGCGCCCGCGCTCGGGAAAACGCATAACTTTATCTTCTATCGAGGGGCAGTACCGCGCTCCAATGCCTTCGATTTTACCGCCATACAGGGGAGAGCGGTGGATATTTGCCCTTATAACTTCATGTGTTTTTTCATTGGTATAGGTAATCCAGCAGGGCAATGAAGGGCAATCTTTTACAGCATCATTTAAAAAAGAAAAAGGTTCAGGCTCTTCACCCTCCTGCCTTTCCATTTTGCTGTAGTCAATAGAATTTCCGTCAATGCGCGCCGGTGTGCCTGTTTTCATGCGGCCTAAAGGAAAACCATGCCGCCTAAGGTTTGTGCCCAGCCCGATTGCCGCTTTTTCACCTAGCCTTCCTTCGGGGGCATCGTGTTCGCCGATAAAAATTTTTCCGTCCATAAAAGTTCCCGATGCAAGAACAACTGTTTTTGCGCTGATGCGATGCCCGCGCAGGGTAACAACTCCGGCAATTTTTTGAGCTGCCCCTCCTTCAATTATTAAATCCGTAACCGTATCCATGAAGATGCTTAGGTTTTTTTGTTTTTCAAGCACAGCACGCGCTGCAACCTGGTACTTATGTTTATCCGCCTGCGCCCGCGGGGACTGTACAGCAGGGCCCCTGGAACGGTTTAGAATCCTGTACTGTATCATTACCGAGTCGGTGAGCCTTGCCATTTCCCCGCCTAGGGCATCCAGTTCACGGACGATATTGCCCTTGGAAAGCCCGCCAATAGCGGGATTGCAGGAAAGAGCGCCTATATTGTCGGGATTTTGCGTAATAAGGAGAGTTGAAAAACCCAATCTTGCCGTTGCAAGGGATGCCTCAATCCCGGCGTGCCCTCCCCCTATTACGATGCAATCATAGTCCATAGCAATTAAAGTTTACTTGTACGGCACCGGTTGTGCAATAACCATGTTTTGGGTATTCATTGTTTCTATGATAAACTAAATTAATTGTGTATAATTTCTTATGGAAACAATTAAACTTACTGTTATTGGCATTGTTTTGGGTGCCTTAACACTGATTCCAGGGGTTTCAACGGGAACATTGGCGATTGTATTTAATGTATATGACCGGCTGATTGGAGTAATTACGCCTAATATCAAAAAGATTTTTGCCGCATGGAAGTTTTGGCTTCCTTTGGCAGCAGGCATCTTTGCAAGCCTTTTTATTTCAAGCAAATTGATAGTATGGCTGCTTGATAATTATCCGGTTCCAGTATACTGGTTTTTAATCGGCGTTATAGTTGGCAGTTTGCCTATGGTTTACCGCAGAACGCAAAAACCCGCTTCGATTATGCCTTCCCTTACATCGCTAATCTGCTGTGTTCTGGCTTTCGCAGTAATGGTACTGATGTTTATCCTGAACCCTTCAGAGGAGATGGCTGTTTATACAGTTATTACCCCGGTACTTTTTGGTTTGCTTGTCTTGGGCGGTATACTTTCGGCAATCGCAATGATTATCCCTGGTATTTCCGGAGCTTTTATTCTAATTGTTATCGGGCTTTACCGGACAGTTCTTCAGGCTGTTTCAGATTTAAATATTATGTTAATTATACCTATTGCCATCGGCACTATCGCAGGGCTGTTGGGAGGGGCGGCTCTTGTACGCTTTCTTTTAAAAAAAGCCCCGCGACAAACCTACGGCGCTGTTTTGGGGCTGGTAGCAGGTTCAATAATTGTCTTGTATCCTGGAGGGTTTGGAAGCGGTTATACGATTGTTTTTTCAATTGCGGGTTTGCTTGCAGGCGGTGTAATTTCGTTTTTTATTTCTTACCATAAAAAAGCAGGATAGTCGCCTTTGGCTGTCAGTTCTTCAATTTTTTTTATTGCAGCCTCCCGGTCTTCCTTGTACGTTATGCCAAACCATTGCGAGTCTGCCGTAAGAACCTTAACTGAAATTGTTTTATTTTTTATAAATTTATCCACAGCTACGGGTAAAAAACATTCGTTGTTTAATTGCCCTGGAATATCAGATGCATATAAAGATAAAAACTCATCAAAATATTTTTTGAATTCAACAAGAATCGTCTGAGGGAAACCCCAAAAATTCATTGACACAAGAGTATCAGCGGGAAGTTTAGTGACTAAGCCGTTGGGACAGGTGCTAATTATAATGCCGTCTTTTTTTTCAATTGAGCATAACTCATCAACAGATAACAGATAAGGGCTGCTTCCGTCTGAGCCGTGGTCAATTTCACAGACACCGCGCGCCACAGTTCCCTGTAAACTTAAAGTGTTTTCAAGACGGAAAGGCACTATTACAGGTTCGTTTGCAAAGGGGCCGCATAGATGGCTTCCAATAACCGAAAACGCTTCTTTGCCGTAAAAATCATCAGCGTTAATTATCGCAAAAGGCCCGTCAATTTTATCGGCAGCGCATAACAGCGCATGGGCAGTTCCCCAGGGTTTTGTTCTACCGAGTTTCTTTACCTCGGCATATATGTCTTTGGGGATAAAGGTGTCGTGGTTTTGGTAAGCAAGTTCATATTTTACAGATGAACATAAGCGGGCAAGGACAATATCTTCAAAATCTTTTTTTATATCATGGCGGATAATAAATATAACTTTTTTAAAACCTGAACGGACAGCATCGTAGACGGAGTAGTCAAGCAGCACTTCCCCGTTTTTTCCAAGTTTATCCATTTGTTTTAATCCGCCATAGCGGCTGCCTATGCCTGCCGCCATTACAACCAAAATCGGGCTGTCCATTTTATCCCCCTGCTTTAGTATAGCGAATAAAAGAATATTCGTCAAATTCGATTGTTTTTTCTATTTTCCAAACAGCCGGGTTAATTTTCGGGAAAAATGTATCTCCGTCAAATTGCTGATGTATCAATGTTAATTCGATTGAGTCTGCCAATGCAAGCGCTTCATTGTAAATTGAGAAACCGCCGCAAATAAAAACTTTTTGGTAATTTTTACAATGATCCAAAGCTGTAGGCAGAGAGGAAAAAACAGACGCCCCCTCAATAGAATATTTTGAAAGTGTTTTTGAAATAATTATATTAAGACGCCCCGGCAGCGGTTTTTTGGGAAGCGATTCCCAAGTTTTTCTTCCCATGATGCAGGGCCATCCGTTTGTTAATTCTTTAAATCGCTGCATATCCGCTTTTATTTTCCAGGGCAAGGCATTGTCTTTGCCTATTACATTATTTTTTGACATAGCAGCAATAATAATAATTTCCATGTTAATCCTATGAAACTATACAGCAATATCAAATTTAATTACAGGGTGAGGGTTGTAATTTTCTACACCTGAGTCGGTATATTTCCATTCAAATATTGACGAAAAAGGCTCTGTTTTAATTTTTGGCAAGGGCCTTGTTTCCCTTGCAATTTGTTCTTTTACCGCATCAATATGGTTCACATAAATATGGGTATCGCCCAAAAAGCCTACCAGCCTGCCTTCGCCAAGGCCTGTCTCTTTTGCCAAAAGATGCAGAAGGCATCCATAGCTGGCAATGTTAAACGGCAGCCCCAAAGCAACATCAACAGAACGCTGATTCCAGAGCAGGTTGAGTTTCCCGTTAATCACTGTCAGTTGAAACGAATAATGGCAGGGGGGCAGTGCCATGCGGGGAAGGTCTCTTGGGTTCCATGCGCTTACAATTATTCTGCGGCTGTCGGGGTCATTTTTTAAGGTATCCACCGCTATTTTTAACTGGTCTGTGCCCTTGCCTTCATGCTCTTCATTATAGGCATTGTAATCTGCCCCGAAGTTGCGCCACTGCCAGCCGTAAACCGGTCCCAGTTCCCGCTCTTTAAGCATTTTAAATTTTGTTTCTTCATCATTTTTATACGGAACAATATCTCCTGAACACCATTCATCCCAGATATGGTTGTTGTTATCCTGCAGCCATTTTTTGTCTGTAAAACCTTTTATAAAAAATTCCAGTTCAGAAGCCACAAGCCTAAAAGGAATTTTTTTTGTTGTCAGCAGGGGGAACCCTTCTTCCATATCATGTTCAAACATTATGCCGGCAACAGAAACTGCATCATGGCCTGTGCGGTTTGTTTTTCTGTAACCCTGTAAAATAATTTTTTTTACAATTTCCAAATATGCTTTCATTTTTTTAACGGCTCCCCTGGTTAAACATTCTAAAGAACTGCCTTACTGTATCGTAACCTTCTTCTATCCTTAATCTTGTTTCATTAACTCTGTCCCTAAAGTTATCTACCTGATAAGAAACAGAATTGCCTGTAACGCACCAACGGGCAAAATGTTCACAGTTATTGTTGATAAGGCTGTATTCTTTTTCGCCTATTCTTGACCTTGCCCTTTGAATTATTTCTTCTTCGGTAAATGCAGGTTCTGTATTGCCTGCAAATCTAATAGCCCTTCCGTCCAGAAATGATTCTAGCGTTGTTTCATGGATAATTCCGTTTTCAAAACTTATTTCCTGCCCTTCAAGAGGGGCATAATGAATTACTTTCCCATTTCCAATGTAAACACCGTAATGCTGATAAGTACTAAAGCCCACAAAATAATTTTCTACGTACAGAACAGATCCGATTTTTAAACTTTTTGCAATAAAATTACGCGGATCTTTTACAGCCATTATTTTTCTCTCTTGTATTTCGTTTAACCGTTCCAGTATTTTTTGTTTCAGTTCAGATCTGCTGCTTGTATTTTGCTTAAATAAAACCAAATAACCTTCGTTCGATGTATAATCCTGAATGTAAAAACTGCCTGCTTTGGCAAGCGTTTCGTTCAGTTGGTCAAAATAATAAATAATTTCCGAGCTGAAAAAAGAAAGATATTCTTCTTTTGATATAGTTTTTTCGGGTATTTGATCGGTATCAAGCAAAAAATAATTTATAATATTTAAATATTCATTAAACAATCTCATTATTTTGTACTTAATGTTATTAATATTTTTCCCAAGAATTCTTTCAATGCCTGTGTCTTTGTCCATTATCCTGTTAAAATTTTCAATATAATATTTTTCTTCCGGGGTTCTTTCTCCTGTTATTGTATCTACAATAACATTCAAAAGCCTGTCAAAATTTCTTCCGCGTGAAAAATACCAATCTGTATATTCTTCGATATTATTGTTATAAATTTCTGTTTGACGGTTAATTGCTTTTATATAAATTTCCTTCGTGCTGCCAATCATTTTTTCTGAAACTTCCAACATAGATTTTATTAACGAGTCTATAATAATTTTATCATAAATATTATTGTCTATCTTAATAAGCGAAACAGGAATTATGGAATCGATATTAATATTTAATTCCCTGGAAAAATCCACGGTTTTTTCATTGGTACTAATTTCACATTGGCTTATATAAAATTCTGTAAATTTGCCGCTATGAATATCTTTGTAAAACCTATAATTACTTGTATTTGAAATAGATTTAATATCAGGGTTTGCCGGCTTTCCCTGTAAAATTAAGTCAATATTATTTTGGAAAATGTAAATATATTCATTGATAAAAGAATCGCTAAAATTATCCCAGTCATCAGCAATCCTGGCAAAATATTCAAAAATACTGTCTATAGCGTGAGAATGATAATATTTTCCGTTTGCTTCATATACCCTAAGGGGCAAAGGCTTAAATTCCAAAACAATATTTTGCGTAATATTTAAATTATTGTTATCTGCGTCCGGCACCTCACAGGAAGAAAGCAAAATTTCAAAATAATTTTGGCTTTGATCGCTTAAAAAAGATAATGCATTTAAATAAGACGATAAATCATCAATATAAAAATCCCTTGTAATACTGTCAATAATATTTTTTATATTAATAATGGTTAGCTCTTCAAAATCATTATTTAGTTTGTTAATTGAAGGCAATAAATTGTTTGCTGCCGTTTTGTAATATATTTTATTGTCAGATACAATAACATCAGCCTTGGGGGGAAATATATCATAAAAAGTATTATATTCTTTACTTTTATAAGAAAAAATATTATTTGATATACAATCGCTTAACGATTCCAAAAACTGCCTGTCAATCTCTTTTGTGTTGTTTGAATATTTATTAACAGCAATCAGCAGAGGAGATATTATATTATCATTTTCTATGTTATTATTTTCATTTGTATTTATATTGATTAAATCATAAAACAAAGAATCAAAAATAATTTCAAAGGCTGAATTTGTTTCTTTATTAAAAGCCAGGTTAGCCTCTTCATAAGAATTATTTCTTATTCTGATTATTTTTTCCAACTCTCTTTTGTTATAGGATACTCCGTCTATATTAACAGATGAAAACCAAAAGAAAGCTATAATTAAAACAACAGAGGTTGACAATACCGGGAATATCAGTTTATATATTATAGGGCGTTTAAATAAATTGGACATAAAGAAATACTACAAAAAACCACCTGAAAAGTCGAGAGAAATTTCCGGTAAAAATTCAGTTATTAGAAAAATAGACATATTCCTCTTTGTTATTGCTATCGTTGTTTTATTTTCCATAGTTTCTTTCAGTATTATTTTTTCTTTCGGTGATCCTCCGCGCAGTGAAATTTCAGTGTCGCCCAACTTTTGGCTTTTGTTAGGGAATGATACAGCCAATAAATTAATACAGGAATTTGAAGAACAAAATCCGGATTTTGTCATTTTAAAAGCCAAGGATGAAACGGAAAATCTGTCTGATGCAGATGTTGTTATTTTTGATGATTATGATTTAGGAAGGCTGGTAGAAAAATCAGCATTAACTTCATTGGACAAGTATATACACACTGAAGCACAGGATGCCCAATGGATTGATAACTGGGTAATACCTCTAGTAAGATTCGTGGATCTTTTTGCATACAATATTGACATCTTAAAAGCAGCCAATTTAGACCGGCCTCCAAAAACAATAAGAGAATTTATTTCTACCGCGCGTGCGGTCGCAAGGATTGATCCTGCACAGTTTGGGCATGAAGTTATTTATCCTCTTGCCCTGGGCTTAAGCGAAAAGGATCCCATGGCGTACCGGCGGGATATTTTTCCCTGGATTTGGGCTAACGAGGAAGATTTTTTTCAACAGGTTTCTGATGAAATAGTCTTTTCAAAAAACACTAAAGATATCTTCGATTTTTTTTACGAGCTTGACCGCAATGATCTTCTTGCGCCGGATCCTTTTAACAGAACAGGCACAATGGGGTTGGAGGAATTTGCCGCAGGAAAAGTTGCCATGATGACTATTTCGAGCAGGGATATTTTGTATTTAAAAAACGCCGCCAATGATATAAATTACAGCATTACTTCGATTCCGGCGGCAAGCCTTGGAAAAAACCGTCTTGGAATTTCGGTAATTTATGCAGGCATAAACAGTAATTGTACCGTGCCGGATGAAGCTTGGTCTTTACTTGCTTTTATTGCCGGAAGAACTCAAATCTTCGCCCAGTCCCTGGCTGCCATTCCAGGCCGTTATCCCGCCAACTATCCCGGTGAATACGTTATAAAAGACTCGCTCCTAAGAAAAGCCTGGGAAATTTATGAGTCGGCAGATATTGTTGAATACAAACCCGATTATGCCTTGGAAACCGCCATAAACGAAACCCTAAGAGAAAAGCTTGCAGAAGTGTTAAGATGATTCGATACTGCCACCCTACCATTCTTTAGGTTTAAATCTTTCGGGAATATCCATTTTTATTGTATCGCCGGACTGTTCTAAAACATAAAAGCCGTTCTCTAACGCCATCTCTTTTATTTGAGGATAAAATACAGCCCCTGCTATTGCACCGCGAATTTTACGAGAGTCCTTCTTGCGTTGTTTCCTTAATATTTCCAGCCGTTTTACATGATGTTTTATATCATTTTTCCTTACATCGGCTTTTACTTCTACTGCAACAATATAATTGCCGTTTTCCAACAGTATATCTATTTCTGTTTTTAAGTTTCTTTTTTCATCAAGGATTTTAAACCCTCGGTCGGCTATGCCGTCAAAATGATACCCCAAGCTGTTAAACCGCTCGACAATACCGGGGGCTACCAGATGTTCAGCCATTTCTCCAAAACTGTTATGCAAACCGCCCATTTGCTTATTGAGAGCATCTATACTCCTTGCAGTTTTATCGACAATACGCTCTGTTTCCTTTTGGCTTTCTCTAAGTTCCTGCATTGCCGCCCAAAATGATTCAGCATTGGGTGCTGCTGATTGTGCTAATTCCATTCTATAAATATAACTCCTTACATTGGTTTTGAAAAGTCTTTTTCTCTTCTCACTTATATATATGGCGAGAAAATGGCTTTTGCTTTATTGAAAAGGAAAATATTCTCAAAAAAGTTGCCTGACACCGATCCAATATTTGCCCCCCCGCCTTGCGCCCCCACCAGTGATGCAAAATTGAATAGTTGCAAACAATGAACACCTGAAGCATAGTAATGGCACGACCGATGCCGTACAGTAAGCCCCTACGCCTTGCGCCCCCACCCGCAGTGCAAACCTGAAACTATTGCCCGCCTTATACAAAAAAGAAACGGCAGAAAAATATGCAGGAATGGCTTTAGTGGAGCAGCAGAAACCCTGCTTAGGACCTACGGCTGCCCAAAGTTTAAACAGCCGTCGAGTCCGTAGCAGGGTTTGCTGCTGTCCTGCATTAAATTTATTAACAGCATATTTTTCTGTTTACGCATTAAATCTTTGCATAAGGCGGGGGGAAGTTTCAGTTTTGCAAAAACCGCTCTTGCCATCAATAAAAAATAATGCTATACTATTAATTCCTTGGGGCGTAGGCAAGCGGTAAGCCACCGGGTTTTGGCTCCGGCATTCACAGGTTCAAATCCTGTCGCTCCAGAAAAATAATTTTAATACTGGTATGAGGTAATTATATGGGTAATGTAGTTTTAATGGCTAAGAAAAGGGAAAAAGCAGGTTCGGCTGAATCCCGCAGAATTAGACGCAGCGGGCGTATCCCGGCAGTAATGTACGGAAGGGCTGGTAAAACGGTTTCGCTTGATTTAGACAAGCTTGAATTTTTACGAAGCACAAAAGGTATCTCCGAAAGCACAATTGTAAAGGTTGAGGTAGACGGCAAATCTTATGATGCCTTTGTAAAAGACACTCAGAGGAATATAATTGACGGGAACATCCTTCACATTGATTTTTATGAGGTTGACAGCGAGACTCTTCTTAAAGCAAAGGTTTCTTTGATTTTAAGCGGAAGCCCTATCGGTGTCCGTGAAGGCGGAAATCTTGAAAAACCGTTGCATGAAATCGAGGTTGAATGTCTGCCAAAGGATCTGCCGGAAAGGATAGAGGTAGATATTTCGGAACTAAAGGTTAATCAATCTATGTTTGTAAGGGACATTCCTCTTGCAAAAGGCGTAAAGCTTGTTTCCCCGCCGGATCAGGTGGTGGCGGTAGTTAAGTACGCTAAAACCGAGGCCGCCGCAGAGCCTGCCGCCGAAGCCGCTGCAGCCGCTGCCGGAAGTACAGCCCCCGGGGCAGCTCCTGCCGCAGAGAAAGAGAAAGAGAAAAAAGATAAATAATTTTACAGAAACTGTTGCCGCCGCCTTAAAAAACTGCCCGCAAGAAACTGTTTTTCTTGCCTCTGTTTCCGGCGGCGCAGATTCTCTTGCAATGCTTGCCGCCCTGATCGAAATAAAAGATCATGTGGCAGGGAATAAACCGATAGACCTTCGCTGTATTCACATAAACCACGGCATTCGTCCAAAAGCTGAAAGTTCAGGGGATGCGGAATTTGTCCGCTCGTTTTGTAAAAAATATAAAGTGCCTTGCAGTATTTTTTCCGTTAAGCCCGGTAAAATTGCAGAACTTGCCAAAAAACAAGGCATAGGCATTTCTGCTGCTGCACGGCTCTACAGGCGTGCAGCCTGGCGCAGAAAAATCCGTAAGATAAAAGCCGAATCCCCTGGCTTGCCCCTTAGGGTATTGGTCGCACACACCGCAGATGATTTACTGGAAACTGCCCTAATGCGAATTTTACGCGGCTGCGGGCCGGCAGGGCTTGCCTCAATGCCTTCTTCTAAAGGGAAAATCTTAAGGCCGCTTCTTTCATTGCGCCGCAGCGATGTATTGGGCTATTTGTCCGAAAACCAAATCCTGTGGCGCGAAGATGCTTCCAACACGGATACCAAGTACTTAAGAAACCGCATAAGGCACAGGCTTATTCCCGTGCTTGACGAACAATTTCCCCACTGGCGCAAATCCATAGACTCCCTTGCAAAAACACAATCCTTAACAGCAAGCTTTATCCAAAGCGAGGCAAAACGCCTTGTGCCCTGGCAGCAAGGGGCCGAGGGCCTGTATACCTTAGCCGACGGATTTTTTGCCCGGCCGGAAATTGTACGTGAAGAGGCACTTTTTCAGGGGATAAATTTATTAAAAACCAAGGCTAAGGCGAGAAGGGCTATTATACGGCGTTTTTCTCAAGGCCTGGTTAAAGCTGTAGATTTAGGGGCTTTGCGGATTTTTCAAAAGAAAGAGAAAATCGTAATATGCCCATTAAATGAAGATCATGAATATGGTTTTTCACTGTTGATTAAAGAGCCGGGTTTATATAATATTAAGGAAACTTCTAAAAACTCATTAGGGCTTTTTAGAAGTTCAATGACTTTTGCCGTCAAGGAAATTCCTGTAGGTACGGATTGCGGGGAAAATGATTTTTTTGCTTTGCTGCCGCTTGTAATTAAGCCGAGCCTAAAAAGTGAAAATCCCCAAGGAGGGTTTTCCGCAGTAGATTCTGAGGGACTCGCTGCTTTAATTTCCCATAAAGGTTTAATTTGGCAAAGGGAAATTATTAACGGGAATTGCTGTATGGTGACAGTAACTGGAGTGTAGATGTTAAATAATCAAGATAATAAACCGCCGGAAAAAAAACCGCGATCTCCTTTTCAGGGCGGCAGGCCGAATAAATTCTCATTGATATTTCTCTTTATTATGGCAGGGCTTTTAATAATGTATTTTTTTCAGAGTAATTCTACGGCTATTACTGATATATCTTATTCAGATTTTAAAAGAATATCGGACGGCGGCAGATTAAATTCCGTTGAAAAGCAGGGTAATTCCCTGATCTATACCTTAACCGATGATTCAAGGACATTCAGAACATTTATTACTGATACAGAAATGCTTGACAGTATATTAGAAAATAACCCGAATGCCAATGTTGAGGAAAAACCGAGAAGGTTTAGTTTATGGCAGGTCTTGCTAGATTTTTTACCCTGGATTATCGGTTTCGGGCTTATTTTTTTTATGTTCAGGAATATGCCGGGAGGGGCAAACAGGGCATTTCAGTTTGGCAAGAGCAAGGCGAAAAAGTATCACGATGAAGGCAAAAAAGTCAGCTTTGCAGATGTGGCAGGCCAGAAAGATGCAAAATACGAACTTGAAGAAGTTGTGTCTTTCTTAAAAAACCCTCAAAAATTTACCAAAATGGGGGCAAGGATACCAAAAGGCGTATTGTTAGTCGGTATGCCCGGCACTGGCAAAACTCTAATGGCGCGTTCCGTTGCAGGTGAAGCCGGTGTTGCTTTTTTTCATATGTCAGGCTCAGATTTTGTTGAAATGTTTGTCGGTGTCGGTGCAAGCCGCGTCCGCGATCTTTTTGAACAGGGCAGGCGAAGCGCCCCCTGCATCATCTTTATTGACGAACTTGATGCGGTAGGCCGTACACGAGGTGCCGGTTACGGCGGCGGCCATGACGAGCGAGAACAGACACTGAATCAACTTCTGGTAGAAATGGACGGCTTTGATACAAAAGACGGCGTAATAATTCTTGCAGCGACTAACAGGCCGGATGTCCTTGACCCTGCCCTTTTAAGGCCGGGTCGTTTTGACAGGCAGGTTGTTGTTGCTATGCCTGACATAAAAGAACGTGAAGATATATTGAAAATCCACTCGGCAAAAATACCCATGGAGGATGATATTGATCTTGCCCGCATTGCCCGCGCAACACCTGGAATGAGCGGCGCCGATATTGCAAATCTGGTTAACGAAGCGGCTCTCTTTGCGGCACGCCACGACAAGCCGAATGTTGAAATGAACGATTTTGAACAGGCAAGGGATAAAATTTTAATGGGTGTTGCTCGAACGACACTGGTTGTTTCAGAAAAGGAACGGGGTATGACTGCCGTACACGAAGCAGGGCATACTATTTTGCATTACTATTTGGAAAATGCCGATCCCTTGCACAAGGTAACCATTGTTCCCCACGGGCGGGCGCTTGGAATGGCCCTTTCCCTGCCTGAAGAAGATTCCTACAGCCGTACAAGGGGCTGGATAGAAGACCGCATTGCCATTTGCTACGGCGGCTGGCTTGCCGAAAAAATGATATACAATGAAACTACAACCGGTACAAAACAGGACATACAGCAGGCAACCGAAATGGCACGCCACATGGTTTGCGAATGGGGAATGGCCGAGGAAATAGGCCCCATAGCTTACGGCCAGGAGGACGAGCCGATTTTTCTTGGAAAAGAAATTGCACGGCACAAGGATTATTCCGAAGAAACCGCGCGGCTTATAGACAAGGCGGTAAAGGAAATTCTTGACAGATCCCGCAGCAAAGCAGAAAAAATTCTTGTTGAACAGAGGCTGGGGCTTGAGTCCCTTGCAGAAGCATTGCTTGCAAGGGAAACCCTTATAGACGAAGAGGTTAGGCAGATACTGGGAATTGGAGAAAAAACATGAAATCAAACAGATTGATAAATTTAATCTTCGTTTTTTTAATGGTCTTGCCTTTTGGCAATTTATCCGCACAGTACCGAGGGGATATTGCCATTGCGGAAAGATACCTCCAGTGGGCGGAAAACGCCATTTCTGAAGGGCATTGGGATAAAGCAAAAGCAGCGCTTGAACGGGCTTCAGATTTTTCAGATGTTTTATCAGATATTTCATACCTTATGGCTCATGCCATTTTGAAAGACAATGGGAACAGGCGGCTGGTTTTGGCAGTTCTTGACCAGGCAATAAAAACAGGGCATTGGATTCGTTATACAGAGGCACAGGCAAAATTATTGCAGGCCGAGCAGTTTATAATCCTGCGAAATTATTACGCCGCTCTTAATTCCCTTGAGGATTTTAAAAACATTTCGGGCGATAATATCGAATCTGTATTATTGCGGCTGACAGCATATAAAGGGCTTAATGATTTTACGCGGTTCCGTCTTCACATAACGGAGGCCTTGTCGCATTATCCCCGCGACCCCCGCCCGGTAAAGGTTTTTTTTGAATATGCCCAACGGAAAGAACCTGACGAAACTGATGCTGATTTGCTTGAACTTATAATGAAAAGGCTGCCTTTTATTTTAGAGGCAGATTCGGATTTGGCATGGATGGCAGTTTCTCACTTTGCAGACCTGGAAGAAGCCCGCCGTTTGCTTGCAGTTTACCGTTCAGGTTCAATTAAGGGAAGGACGGATTTTAAGCCAAACCCTGCTTCCATTGTTCCCGCTCTCAATCTGGGCCTTTTGGATGATTTTGACGCAATAGAAGAGCTTTTTGACAAAAACTCAATTGATAAAGACCTTATCATCAACATTGGCAATTTGCTTCGCAGTGAAGAAGGCAGGGAACGCATGGCGGAAAAACTCCGCTCTTTTTCAGGCGAAATTACCGAAGACGAAGACATGGACGGAATTTTTGAAAACCGCGCTGTTTATAAGCAGGGAATTTTACAGGAATATTTCCATGATGCCGATCAGGATGGCTCAAATGATACTATTGTTTTTTTTAAGGATGGCGAAATTCAACTTGCAGAAATATTTTCTCTGCCGGCAAAAGAGACAGGCAGATTGAGCGCTGTAGTATCCTGGGAACAATACCCTTCTGTACAGCAGATTGTTTTAGGAAAAGAAACATATTTTTTTGCGCCTCGTGCTTTTCAATATGCGGCGGTTGAATTAATTGATATAGGAGGTTTAATATTTCCGCAAATCAATCTTTTTAGCCAGGGCTTAACGGAACTGATGCTTTATTCTTTTGCCTCTTCTGTCGAGCGTCCAAGCCCTGATTTTGAGGGAGGCATTGAATACCTTATGCTCGAAGATGGGGTGCCGGTGCGTTCGGAAATTAAAGTTAACGATAAAACAGTTTCACTTACTGTTTTCGAAAAAGGCATACCAGTTATTCAGAGGATTGATTTATTAAACAATGATTAAACTATACCCCTTTTTGTTTTTCTTCTGCCTTATTTCCTGTTTGGGTTTTCAGACACAGGAAGACAGGCTTGCACCTCCAAGAACCACAGGGAATATCCGTCTTGCTTATATAAGAGATCAAATTAATAAAAATCCGATCTGGGCAATAGATTTAATCGGAGCTTACCGTAAGGCATATAAAGTTGACAGCGAGGAGGATACTGAACAAACAGCAACTCTCTTAAACCTGGAAAATGAGGCAGTTGAACAAATAAAACTTTTGTTTGACGAGGCAGCAAGCAATGAAAAATGGGATGATGCTGCTTCGTACTCGCGTTCGCTTGCCTCCATAGGCGTTGAATACGGAATAAATGAAATTGATATTATTCTTGCCGGAGCAAAGAAAAAATTGGATGACGGCAACAATCTAGGGGCTTTTCTTGATGCAGTGCAGGTCAGCGAAAAAGGAATGCTTTCTTTCGATGATGCCCTGTTGTTTTTTAACAAGGCAGTAGAAGGCAAACAGCGCCGTACAGCGGCTTTTTTTCTGGATGCGATTGAAAAAACAGGGAACATAAATCAAGTTCCTGCAGACCTTCGCGAATATGCAAGAGGCCTTGATACGCCGGCAGACATGATCAACGGCATTGCTACGATAATGGTTGACAGGGGAATTAGAATTGAACGCGGCAGAGGATTTTCCGACAGGGTTTTGGGATCTGCTTTTTTTATTGATTCATCGGGCCTGCTCATTACAAACCACCATGTTATTGAGAGCGAAGTAGATCCAAGATACGAAGGCTATTCCCGCTTGTATATTCGCATGGGCGGAAGTACAAGCCCGCGTATCCCTGCAAGAGTAGTCGGCTGGGACAAAACCCTGGACCTCGCATTAATTAAAACAGAGTATAAAACAGAATTTGTTTTTTCTGTTGTTGATAATATTTTACCCAATGTCGGCGATACGATCCTTGCACTGGGTTCCCCGCTCGGCCTTGATAAAACAGTTACCCAGGGAATTGTTTCTAACCTTAGCCGCCGTTTTCTGCAAATAGGCGATGTAATACAGATTGACGCTGCGGTAAACTTTGGCAATTCAGGCGGGCCGGTAGTGGATACATCGGGCAGGTTAATAGGGATTGTCTTTGCAGGCATGGAGCAATACCAGGGGTTAAATTTTGCAGTTCCGGCACGGCGGCTTGCCCAGGCCCTGCCAGCAATGATTAAGGGTGGCAAGGCAGAACGCCCCTGGCTGGGAATGGCTCTTTGTGAAACTTTTTATGGTGCAGAGATTATTTATACATCGCCTAACACCCCTGCTGCAAGGCATTTTGTGCCAGAGGGCAGTTTGATAAAATCCATAAACGGCAGGGCTGTAGAAGCGCCTCAAGGCATATTAATCCCCGCCTTGCAGGACATACTTTTTCACACTCCCCCAGGAGAACTTGTCGCGCTGGAGACAGTCGATCAAAAAGGAAGCAGCGCAAAGCATGTCCTTATGACCGTTCCACGCCCGGAGCTTCCCCTTGTGGAAGCGGCCAAAATTGACAGCAGGGAAAGGCTTGCCGCCCCATTGTTCGGAATAGTGCTTTCGCCCGGTTTTGACAGAAACAGGTATTCAGCATATCAGGTAAAAAAAATTGTAAGGGGATCAGTTGCGGATGATGCGGGAATTTCAGAAAACGACCCTGTAAGAATAAGGGCTTTTAGAATTTTCGAGGAATACGGATTTGCTGTTATGGAAATAGATATTAAAAAACGCAGCATGGGTTATCTGGAAACGACAATGCAGCTTCCCGGCTACCTAGATTCCCCCGATACCCTTTAGGTCTATAATATCTTTTGCAGCAATATATTTATCATAAGTTTCCGCATTTTTAACAGCATCTAAAATAGCGTATTCTACAGCTTTTACAGCAAGCACCCCGACAGAATCAAGCGATGCCTCTTTTTCTCCAGTACACATGGCAAAAATGGTGTCGCCGTCAAAAACCGTATGGGCGGGCCTTACAGCTCTGGCAATGCCGTTTTGCCCAAGAGATGCAAGCCTCGTTGCCTGTGCCTTTGTCAGGCAGGCGTTTGTGATAATGCATCCTATGATGGTGTTGGAACCAAAGAGATCTGTATGTGTATCGTTTGCCTTGAGAAGCGCTAATTCGGTATCAGCAAAACCCTTGCCGCAGGCGGAACGCGCCCCTGCAATTTTTTTACTGCCGTCATAAACATCGCCGACACAGTTCACTGCAACAATAGCCCCTGCATAAAGGCCATTGTGGCGAAATGCAAAACTGCCTATGCCGCCTTTCATTGCCCTGTCGTCTCCGTAAACATTCCCGATCGTAGCGCCGGTTCCCGCCCCGTAGTTCCCGCTCTCCCATTTTTGCCCGGCAAAAGCATTTTCGCAGGCGGTATATCCCATCCGTTCGTCGGGGCGTATATCGTGCCTGCCGCACTTTAGATCAAATAAAATAGCGGCGCAAACATTAGGCACAAATGCAACTTCCATATCCCGCCCGATTTTTCTTTGTTCAAGAAATTTCATCACGCCGCCTGCGGCATCAAGCCCGAAAGAACTGCCGCCTGAAAGCAAAACGGAATATGTTTTTTCCCTGTTGTTTAAAGGGTTAAGAGCGTCGGTGTCACGGGTTCCAGGAGAGCCGCCCCTTACATCAACGCCGCAAGTTGAGCCATTTTCGCAGATTATAACCGTGCAGCCGGTGGCAGCTTCATGGTCCTGAGCCTGCCCTATCTTAAAACCTTTTATTTCGTTTATATTGATTTCTTCTATACTGGTTTCCACCTTATGCTTCCCCTAAGGCTTTTTTTATTGCACTGATAATTACATCGATGTCGGCTAATGCGCCTTTTCCCAAATCCCCGCAGGCAAGCCTTGATTCTCTGGGTTCTATAAATTGATAACCCAAGCCCTGCAATTTTTGGATATTGCCCTGTGTAATGGCATTTTCATACATGGCAGTATTCATGGCAGGGCAAATAATAACAGGCTTATCTTTAACAGCCATAATTATTGTAGAAAGCATATCATCGGCTATTCCGCAGGCTATTTTACCAATGATATTTGCAGTGGCAGGGGCAATGACAAAACAATGCCCTTTTTGCGCCAGCGAAATATGGCGAACATCGTTATATGTAAATTTCTCAAACATATTCATATAAACTTTGTTTTTTGTCAAACTTTGAAAGGTAAGGGGCGTAATAAACTTTGCAGCCGCCCTTGTCAAAATGACATTGACATTGATATTGTCTTTTACAAGAATATTTGCGATATCCGCCGCCTTGTATGCGGCAATGCTTCCCGTAACGCCTAACACGACTTCTTTCATAAGCTGTCCATCCTTTCCTTGAGTGCCGATGAAACAATAGCCTCCGCTATTTCGGCCTTGCTTGAATATTTAGTATAGTTTTTATTTTTATCGATTAAGTACCCTGTATGCAACTCATCTGTAATATCCCTTAAATCGTTTGCAAGAACAAAACTGCATTTGTTCTGAGTTAGAATTTTATAAGCCTTGTCTATAAGTATTTCAAGGGGGGCATTATCCAGTAATTTAAAACCTATAAGCGTTGAGTTAGGCGAAAGCTGATGAAAAAGAGAGATAATTTTAGGCGTACGTTCCATAAACATAAGCAAATTTTCTTCGTCAGAATCAATTTTGCCTTTTGCATCCACAGATGATTTTTTAAGCAATTCTGTAACAGCGCTAACGGCGGCAGAGCCTTCCAATTGCTTGATTTTATCAGCATTGGATGCAAGCAAGCCGGCGAGAGCCGCAGCCGATGTAACCGAAGCTACCCGGTAATCACTAACCGCCATACAGTGAACGATAATATCAATACTTGCAGAACAAAGTACCTGGCGCACAAGGCTTTCAAGGCTGGAAACGCTGTCTGCATATTTAATTTCAATTTTTCCAGACTGAGGCTTGATTGCCGAACTGCTGCAAATATAAAAAATCTGCCCGACATCGGATTCTTCTGCAAAACGGCCGGCTATTAAACTGCCAAGTTTTCCAGTTGACATGTTCGATATGCTTCTTACAGCATCAATTTTTTCAACAGTCCCGCCGGATGTAATTAGAATATTCATTCCTTACTGTCCACCCATTATCCCGCCGTCTTCTGTTTTGAGCCGGGGATAGCCCCTGCCTTCAATGCCGGTAAAGTCCCATGCCGGATAAATTTTTTCAACACCGTTGATAGTAGTGTATACATTTTCGTAATACTCCATACCTCTGGCGGTAACGGGAGATGCCCACATAACGCGGCTGCGGAAAAAGCCGGAAGTGGCGTCCGCGCCGTGCTGCCCGCTTGCATCGTTTGCAACAGCGGGACTACTGCTACCGCTGTCTAAAGTTGGGCCTGTTATATAATGCGGATTAAATTGTGCACGGGCTATTCGAATTTGATACACTGCAATGTTACCTGCCCTGTCTTCCAGACTGAAGTTAAATTCCAGCCAGCGTCCGAGAAGGGTAAATTCACTTAAATCAATGCCGGAGATTTTATTTCCATCCCACTGCGGGTCGCCTAAAGTTACATTAACATGTCTTGCCACCGTCATTGAAACGCTTGCAAGACCAAAACCGCCTGTATCGCTTGGGTATATACCGCTTAAGGTATACATATTAGTTATTACAGGGTCAGGCATATATGCAACATTAAAGTCGGTAAGATCACCGTTAGCCGTACTTGTCCGGCTTACTTCAATGCTGTAAACCGAGCTGCTGCCTGCATTGTTTTGCAGGGTAATATCAAACTGTATTGTATCATTTATAGCAGCAAGGCTGTTTAAATCTATGCCTGTAATTGCAGTTCTTCCGTTCCATGTACCGTTTGTACCGGACATTGCCGAGCTTGCAATTCCAGTACCGCTTGGATCGCTAAGGCTTATACCGGTTATTACCGTTTGGCCGGGAGTTATACTCCCCCGCAAAGCAAGGCTGCCGCCCATTAGCGGTGCGGGATTGGCCTGTAATACAGGAACGCCGTTAAGGACAGGAAGAGCAGTAAGCTCTGCCGGATTTTGCGGCTCATACCTTGAATCTATAAACAGCCTTATGCCGTTCCATGCATAGTTGTTGGAATGTGTAGTGATATTTGAGCTTCCGTAAATACGCCCGATATTTCTGGTAAAGCCGCCAGTTGCTGCAAGGCTCATGCCGCTGTTTATATTTCGCGGATGAACGGCGGCAACGCACTTTTCTATTTTTCCTGTAGCAAGTCCTATAAGACCTCCAACTCTTATGAGGGGGATTCCGTATGTGTCAGGGTCATAATAGCAATGCGCCATAACCGTGCCGAGGGCAAAGCAATTTTCGACATTATATTCAGCCCTGCCAATAAAGCCGCCTGCATCGATACCTGATTGCGTAGTGTTAATATACAGATCCCCCAGAGAGTAACTGTGGCTTATATGACAAGATGTAATATAACCGGCAAACCCGCCTATATTATTAAAATTAGGAAGACCAAAATCGACTACAAAGCTCACATTCACTGAGGCATAACAAAATTTAATGCTGCCGCCCCTTCCTTGGCCGACAAACCCGCCGACATTATTATTAAGAGTTCCCCCTTTAATAATTAGCTCCGATTTAGCGTAACAGTATGCAAGATCCCCGTTAAGCACCCCAACAAAACCGCCAATAAAAACAGAACCAGAAAAATCTTCTGTAAACATTATAATAGTATTTTCGCTATAACAGTTTTTTACATTATTATTCGTACCATCTAAATTGCCAGTGAAACCTCCGGCAAATAAATATTGTCCAAGGGCTGTGTTATTATCTTTATCTATAATAATGCTTTCTGCCAGTGCAGAACAATTTTGAATATCTGTATTACCGGCTATGAAACCTATAAACCCTCCAATATAGTCAATGTATAAGCCTGAGTTTATAATGATAGTTCCGTTTTTATAATCAGCATCTTTGAAAATTGTCGGCAAAGAATCTGATTTACCATACACAAAGCCGGCAAGCCCGCCAGCAAAAAGAACTCTGTCTCCGCTGCTGCTTATAGTGATATTTCCCATTATGCTTATTCTTTCCAATATAGCAGCAGATGCTTCAGCTTCGCTTATTAAATAAATATTCATTGCAGATACCGAACCTATAGCTCCAACCGCGCCGCCAATATAACCGTATCTGTTCACGGAAAGACTAAGGCCTGAATAAGCATTGCTTATGGCAGCGGGGGCTGTCGTGCTTGTTATATGCCCTACCATGCCGCCTGCATAGACTTCACCGGTCCCGTTAACAGTTACCGCGCCTTTTACAAGCACATTTTCTAAAATGGCCCCGCCGCTTACTGTTCCAGCTATACCGCCGAAACTGCCTTCGTTTTCGGGGGATACAGCGTAGCCTGCGGCGGTTTCATACACTATTGTTAGATCACGGATTAATGCTCCATCTCCTACATCAGCGAAAAAGCCGTAATCTGAGCCATTGTAAGCTGTGTCAAATTTCTTTATCGTAACCGTATGCCCATTGCCGTAGAAGCTGCGATCGTTGAAACTAACAGGCTCCCAGTTTTTCACTGTAATATCGCTCGTCAAGACATAATTGCTCATTACTAATTGCTCATTGCTATTTGCTGCCTGCATTGTCTCGGTAAAGTTTGCTTGCATAAGCTGAATGGTGTTAGACAAAGTTACACTCATCCCCGGAATATTCCAGACAGTTACTTTAACCGCAGGGGCACTCCCTGCATCATTGTAGCCGACTACACTGATGTTATAGCTTGTAAAGCCGCTTGCTGGCTGACCGGCTCTTACATTGTCAGCATTTATGGGTAAAACAGAAAATTCAGGGCTTTTGTTTTCCGTAACCGTGCTGCCAGTCCCTGTAACGGTCTCTAGTAGGACTTCATCTACATACAGATGAGCTCCCTGCATATTTGCTACGGTATCTGCGGACGTTATCCAGCTTACAGTTATGACATTGCCTGTCTCATTAACGCTTGCCGTAAGTTCTGTAACAGAGATTGGATCGCCGATGGTGATGATTTTTATACTACCCGCATCAACAGAATATACATTGTAAAGCCTGTCTTTAAATTCTACCGTAACAATGTAAACATCATCTTCTGTTGACTCTGGAAAATCTTCATCAGAAAATTTTTTTTCAAAGACATTGTTTAAATCGGTGCTGTGCGTCTTGTATACAGTATTCCACCCTGATTTCCAGTCTTTCCCCACCTTAACACGCCAGCTTAAATCCCTGCGGTCGTCCATGGTCCAGGGCCTGTTACGCGCTTCGGCATAATGAATGCCTAGAATGACGTCTGATATTGCATTATCATTGAGAGAACCAAGCCCCTCAAGTGTAAGAGTGAGAGTTGCATTGGTGCTGTAAGTATATACTTCTTCATCTATGTCGTAGCCGCCGCCGGTGAATACTGCTTCCATGTCGTTTATACCGGGCGGAGCATTATCCATTACCACTGTCACATAACGCCCTGCGGCTAACGCTTCATCAGCTTTTTGTGGCGGAAAATGCAGTGCAGGGTTGTCAGTGTTTTCGTTCCAGGGAATTACAATAAGCCGTACAAGCCCGGGTTTGTCTGTTTGCAGAACGTGGTTTATCGTGTACACATTCCCTGACGGCATAAGACCGGGATAGGAAACAGCTTCGGAAAGCTGCGAAGGAGTATATTCAATCCCGCCCAAATCGGCGTACACATGCTCATACACATAAAAACTGTTCGGCACGAGCGGCGCCCCTTGCGGCGCGCTTACGGAAAACCGTAACTCTACGGTACTTTTAGCAGAGTCTGTATGATCTTTTTTATAACGCCTGTCTATTTCTGGATCTCCCCAGACTGTGCCAAAGTCCTGAAAGTAAAATCTGTCGTCTCGGAATACCTGAATATTCTGCGCTTCGTAAATTTTTTGCATCTCGCTGGTGTCGGTCATATAGGTAATAGTTTGCTCTCCCGCCATTTCATGCCCACCGTCAATACTCTTGATATCCGGCCCGACTATGACATTGATAATACGCACCTGAAGATCGCCAGAATAGTCGCGATCGGTTTTAACCGAAATATCAATCCGTCTTTCATTACTGTTATATTCAGAGATAAAAAAACAATCGGTAATGTCAGAGTTATCTGTCACAATCCTGATATTTTTGCCTATCTCTCCTGAAACTTCGTCAACCCAAACAGTGCTTAAATCAACAGCCATATTGAACCACAGTTGGATTCTCTGGTCATAGGGATAATAGTTTAAGGTTTGGGTAAGCGGAGGGTTAGATCGTTCTATACGCAGCCGTGTATCGCAGTACGGCACAAGCATAATCGGCACGGAAACATTTACTGTTACCCCAGAAAGATAAGAGCCTGACTGTGTCTCTTCCCATTCAGTAATATCAACGCCTTTCCCGTTAAGGGACTCTCCTTCTGCTTCTTCAAAATCAGCCATAGCAAGCACTTTGGCAAGCGAATATTCATCGCTTTCAAAAGCAAGCCAGCCCACAAATGCGTAACCGCTGTTAGGCGTAAATTCAACATCAAAAGGGTAACCCATTCGCGGCGCATCGTTCGTCCGCACCTGATCGTAAATCCTTACCGTTTGCGGGCTTGACCCCCATTCCGGCGGCATGGCGATTGTAATTTCCAGCTCTTGCGCATTCGCCCAGCGAATTTCCTCCTCAATTTTTTCCCAGTAATCGTCCTCCGGCGGATTGAAAAGATTACAAGACAAGAGAAAAGTTAAAAGAGAAAAAAGAAAAGAAGGGAGAAGAACGAGCTTTAAGTTTATCATAGATTCATTTCCTTAATATACTATATTTATCAATTTATACCCAACTGCTGTTTTCATATTGATATTTTTACATATAAGATATGGATTTGCAAGATTCTTAGCCGCATCAATGCAAATTAATCCTTGAATTATAGACCGAAAATTGTTATATTATTATAAGGAGTTTTTTTGAAAGCTATTGAACTGACTAAAGCTTATGACCCAAAAACCTTTGAAAGCCGCATCTATGCCTGCTGGAAGGAGAAGGGTGCTTTTAAACCGGAGAAAGCAAAAGGCAAGGGGACGCCTTTTGTCATTGTAATTCCCCCGCCAAATGTTACAGGGGTTCTGCATCTGGGGCATGGGCTGAACAACAGCCTGCAAGATATTATTATCCGCTACCACCGTATGCGCGGAGCGCCAACCCTTTGGGTGCCAGGCACCGATCATGCGGGAATTGCAACTCAGCACGTAGTTGAACGCAGGCTTAAAGAACAGGGGAAAAGCCGCCACGACCTTGGCAGGGAAAAATTTATAGAAGAAACATGGAAGGTCAAACACGAACATCATGCCGTTATTAGCGAACAGCTTGCCAAAATCGGGGCAAGCGTTGACTGGGACAGGGAGCGGTTTACACTTGATGAAGGGCTTGCCCATGCCGTAAGGGAAGTTTTTGTAACCCTGTATGAGCGGCATTTATTGTACAAGGGAAATTATCTTGTAAACTGGTGTTCGTCCTGCGGCACTGCCATAGCCGATGACGAAGTTGATCATAAAGAAACTGCGGGAAAAATGTACCGCCTGCGCTATTACTTTGCGGACGGGAGCGGTAGTTGCGTGGAACTTGCCACTACAAGGCCGGAAACGCTGTTAGGCGACACTGCTGTTGCTGTACATCCCGAAGACGAACGTTATTCGGGGCTTAAGGGAAAATCTGTACGGCTGCCGCTGGCAGAGCGCGATATACCCATTGTTTTTGACACTTATGTTGACCGCACTTTTGGAACCGGTGTTGTAAAAATAACCCCTGCGCACGATCCAAATGACTGGGAACTTGCCAAACGCCACGACCTTCCTGTAATAAATATTCTTAACCCCGACGGAACCTTGAATAATGAAGTTCCCGAAAAATACAGGGGGATGAAAGTAAAACAGGCCCGCGCTGCAGTGTTGGAAGACCTTAAATCCGGCGGTTGGTACATAGAAGAAGAAAACATTAAACATTCGGTTGGGCATTGCTATAGATGCAATACAGTGATAGAGCCTTTTCTTTCGGAACAATGGTTTGTAAAAATGAAGCCTCTGGCAGAAAAAGCCCTTGCAAGCTGGCGCAGCGGCGAGATAATTTTTTACCCAAAAAAATGGGAACATACATACCGTCACTGGATGGAAAATATCCGCGACTGGTGCATTAGCCGTCAGCTTTGGTGGGGGCACCGTATCCCTGCATGGTATTGCAAAAGTTGCGAAAAAACCATGGTTTCGCGTAACGATCTTACCCTGTGTCAAAACTGCGGTTCGCAGAATATTGAACAAGACCCTGATGTGCTTGACACCTGGTTTTCAAGCTGGCTCTGGCCCTTTAGCACTTTAGGCTGGGGTGGAAATAGAGAATGGGGAATCGGGAACAGAGAATTTGGAAAAGGGAATAAGGATTTTGACAATTTTTATCCAACCTCTGCCCTTGTTACCGCTTACGATATAATCTTTTTCTGGGTAGCCAGGATGATCATGGCAGGGCTTGAATTTACCGGTAAGGCGCCCTTCCGTGACATTTATATCCACGGGCTGGTTCGGGATAAACAAGGCCGTAAAATGAGCAAGAGTCTGGGCAACGGCCTTGACCCGCTGGAACTGGTGGATGAGTTTGGCGCGGATGCTCTTAAGTTTACCCTTGCCTTTTTGTGCGCCCAGGGGCAGGATGTGTTAATCGATAAAGATTCATTTAAAATGGGTTCTAAATTTGCCAATAAGATTTGGAATGCAAGCCGTTTTATTTTAATGAATCTGGAAGATAGAAATTTAATCGATAAACCGGCGCTTCTTCCTGTTGACAAGTGGATTTATTCGCGGCTGAACAATGCCGCTAAAACCATGGAAGAAGCTTTTATTTCTTACCGTTTTAACGATTCTGCTCAAACCGCTTATGAATTCTTTTGGAATGATTTTTGCGACTGGTATGTTGAAGCATCCAAACTGTCATTTAAACACGAGGAAAACAGCGAAAGGGATCGCGCTGTTACGGTGCTGTTAGATGTTTTGGCAGAATCCCTTAGATTGCTTCATCCCCTTTTGCCTTTTATAACAGAAGAAATTTACGGCAAGCTGCCAAATATCAAGACATCGCAAGGGGAACCTGAATTGCTAATAACCGCCCCTTACCCGCAATTCAGCAAAGAACGCTGTTACCCGGAAGAAGAACGGCAGTTTAGTTTTCTTCAGGAATTTGTCCGCATGATCCGCACCTTGCGAAGCGAGTGTACTATTCATCCGGACAAGAAACTCCGTGTCACAGCCCGGCTTGCGGGGCCGCAGGAACAGGTGCTGCGGGATAATGCAGAGCTGGTGAAACTCCTTGCCGGCATAGAAACCATGGAGATTAAAACAGCTAACGAGGCAGAAGGCGGGCGGCCCCCCGGAGCCATAGGCCTTGCAGGATCGTGTTTTGAAGCCTTTGTTTTTATTGCCGAAGCTGTTGATATTCCCATGCTTAAACAGAAATTTAATAAGGAACTGGAAAAAGATCGTTCTTATATTAAGGCTTTACAGGCGAAGCTGGCAAACGATCAATTTGTAAAAAATGCGCCGCCTGAACTGGTGGCTGGTGAAAGAGCCAAACTGGATGACACAATGGCGCGTATATGTAAGATAGAATCTTATCTTTTAGGACTGTAAACTATGACAACCGAAGAAATGCAAAGGCTGAGCGGGACTCGGATAGCCCCATACATTCATGTTGCCACCGTTCTTATCGGGAAAAACAGAATGGGCGGCGGCAATATGTTCAGGCACCAGCTTGATACAATGGCGATTCTTGTCGATTACGGCTATATAAATTCAATCCTTCTAAAAGCGTCAATTATTCACGATGTTCTGGAAGATATCCCCGATTTTAACCATAATTTAATACTCGGCATTGATTATGAAAGCCATCTGGTTTATGAACTTGTCCGCGAGGTAACAAAAAACCCGGAAGAAGTAAAAGCCGATTTTCTTAAACGAATTTTGGAAACCGGTTCATGGAACGCAAAAATTCTTAAAGTGGCAGACAGAATTTCGAATATGATATCCCTGGGTTTTGTAAACACAAGCGAATTTGTTAAGCGTTATACCGACGAAACTGAACAATATATTTATCCCATAGCCGAAATGGTAAGCGAGCATATGTTTAAGGAACTGCAAGATTTAGTGAAATCCCGGCGAAGGTATCTGGAAGACATTGCAAAAATTAAATCAAGCGAAGTTTATACGGATTCTTCGAATTTTATATAAAAGGTCATTAACATTCAAAATCTAGCATTTTGCGGATTTGCCGCTCTTCGTCAATTCCCGGGTATGTTTCTTTTAGTTTTAAACCATGTTCAGTCAATTCAAATACGCAGCGTTCGGTTACATATAACACTTTTTGCCGGCGCTTAATGGCATTTTTGCCGCAAAAGCTGATTGCTGTAATTTTCTTTTTGAATTTCTTTACAGAGCCTTCACTTTTAATTTGCACTTTTCCATTCTCGTTTGAAACGATAAGATCTTTTGCGGTAAAACTTAAACAAAAAACAATGGTCTTGGCGGCATGGGTTATGTTGGCAAAACCGCCAATCCCTGCATAATCATCCTTAAGTTTGTGAACATTTACATTGCCATTTGAATCAACTTCCAGACCGCCTAAAAAACAAATATCAAGGCCGCCGCCGTCATAAAAGTCAAATTGGGTTGCCATGTCGCAGATCATATCCGCTCCGATTGTAGCTCCAAAGGCAATGCCAGGAGTAGGCAGCCCGCCTATACCGCCGGCTTCAACAGTAATGGTTAAATCTTTTAATATGCCCAATTTGGAAGCATAATTTCCTACATATTCCGGGATGCCGATGCCGATATTTATTATCTGCCCTGGATGCAATTCACGGGCTGCCCGTTCTGCAATTATTTGGATTATTGAATTGTCTGTTTTTTGTTTTTTTCTGCTTACGGATACTTTTTCCACAAAATAATCCATGTGGGAAGATGCAACATGCACATCTCCTGAAAGGGCAGGATTATAGGGGATAACCTCCGGGGGATTTTCGCTCACAACTACATAGTCAACCAAAATTCCAGGTATAATTACATTTCGCGGACGGGAAAAAACATGGCTTACCTTTTCTACCTGCACAATCACCTTGCCGCCGTTTCTTTTTACTGCCTGCGCCATAGAAAGAGCATCAACCGTTAAATATTCCTTTTCAAAAGAAATATTGCCGTTAGGGTCTACCGTAGTGCCTTTGATAAATGCAATGTCGATTTTCGGAGTATGGAATAACAGGTAATCCTTTCCTTCGATAGTATGAATTGTAACAAGTTCCTTTTTTGAAATATCGTTTAACGCGCAGGTATCTACTCTTGGGTCTGAAAATATTCCCAAACCAACCTCGCTTAGAATCCAGTCTTTCCCCGCGGCACCGGCTCGTATTGAGTGCGACAACATTCCCATAGGAAGGCAATACGCTTCAATTTTATTAGATAACGCCATTTTTTTAGCAGCGGGCATACTGTTATAATGGCTTGCAATAATTTCGCTTACAGCCCCTGCTTTTATAATGCGATCCATATAACGGTCTTCATCCCAAGCGCCTAAACTTGCGGCACTAAACATCCGCAAATTCTTTGGAGAGCCTGTCTGGACAAACCGTTCGTACAGGGCATTCTGCAGGGCTTCCGGGTTTGCCAAAGCCAGGAATGAATTGACTGCCAGACAATCGCCGTCTTTGATAAGGGAGGCCGCTTCCTTTGCTGTAATAATTTTAAACATGGTTATATATAATAACATTTTAACAGGTAAAATCCAATATTAAAAATTCATCGGATGGGGCAGAGTATGCCTGCGAAAACATGCCGGAGGAGACCGACTGAGCAGCCTCTGACCGGCTCTCTTGTTTTTATCAAGTATTGGGTTAGTTTGAAAGTCTAATTCTTTTGCCAAGTACACTGTTGCCGGTCAGCATTTGCTCCGTCTCTATTCGCCCCTTTTTTCGCTGGTCTGCTCTGTCGGAGGAGACCGGCAAATGTTTTCGCAGGCACACTCTGCCCCTTTCCAGCGAAATTGTATATAATAAATCCCCAACCAATGGTATAATAATAACTAATGGATAATGACAGAACCGATCAATTAAAGTCCCTTGTCTCCCTCTTTTCTGCAAATATTGCCCAATACAAAAGTGGCAAGTACGATGAATCCAACACACGGACAGATTTCATTGACAGTTTTTTTTCTTTGCTCGGCTGGGACATTGCCAACAAACAGGGCTTTTCTGAAAGCTACCGTGAAGTTGTCCGTGAAGATAAAGTAAAAATTGACGGTTCAAATAAAGCCCCTGACTATAGTTTTCGCATCGGTGGGGCACGAAAATTTTTTGTCGAGGCTAAAAAGCCGTCTGTAAATATTAAAGAAGCCACCGAGCCAGCCTATCAGGTTCGGCGTTATGCCTACACAGCAAAACTGCCGCTTTCTATTTTAACCAACTTTGCAGAATTCGCCGTTTACGATACCCGCATAAAACCCGGCAAGGACGACAAAGCAAGCGCTGCCAGAATTTTCTATTGCACATTCGACCAGTACGAACAGCACTTTGATTTTATTTTTTCAACTTTTTCAAAAAACGCTGTTTGGAAAGGCAGTTTTGACAGATATGTCGAGGAAAACAAAAACAAGAAAGGCACTTCCGAAGTTGATGACGAACTTTTGGCGGTTATCGAAGACTGGCGAGTAATTTTGGCAAAAAACATTGCAAAAAATAACCCTGGCCTTTCAATTTACAATCTTAACACCGTAGTTCAAAGAATTATCGACAGAATTATTTTTCTGCGAATTGCCGAAGACCGGGGCATCGAAGATGAAAACCTGCTACATACAATTTCAAAAACAGAAAACATATACCAAAAACTAAGCCTTATTTTTACAAAAGCAAACATTAAATACAATTCCGAGCTTTTTACTTATGAAGCCTGGGAAGAAGAAATTAATATTGATGATAAAATTTTAGCAAATATTATTAACAGTTTATACTACCCCGATTGCCCTTACGAATTTTCAGTTTTGCCTGTCGAAATTCTTGGCAGTATTTACGAACGTTTTCTGGGTAAGACAATTCGTCTCCGCGCCGTTAAAGGGGAAATAAAGACAGCGGTTATAGAAGAAAAGCCCGAAGTGAAAAAAGCAGGCGGCGTATATTACACCCCTCAGTACATCGTTGATTATATTGTACGCAATACTGTTGGCGAAAAAATCAAAAACGGACTAAAGTCCGACAAAACTCCTGATGAAATATCAAAAATAACAATTTGCGACCCCGCTTGCGGTTCTGGTTCTTTTCTGGTTGGTGCGTATAAGTACCTGCTTGACTATCACCTTGATTATTATTCGCAGGCTAAAAATGTAAAATCCGCATTGAAAAATGCAAAAATCTATGAAGCCGCTTTCAATTCTTACAAACTTACGATAGAGGAGAAGCAGAGGATTCTTTTAAATAATATTTACGGCGTTGACATTGACAGCCAGGCGGTGCAGGTAACAAAACTATCATTGTATTTAAAACTCCTTGAAGACGAGGAAAAAGGCTTGCTTGTTAAATATGCCGACATGACGCTGCTTCCCGTTCTTGAAAACAATATCAAGTGCGGCAACAGCCTTGTAGGAACAGATTTTTATTCGCAGGGGAATCTTGATTTTTCCGAAGATGAGCGTCTAAAGGTAAATTGTTTTGATTGGGAAAAAGAGTTTGATATAATTATTGGGAATCCGCCTTATGTGAACGGGAAGGCTCTTGCCGAACTTTTTCCAAGAGAACGAAATTATTTAGCTAATTCGACAAGGTATAAGTGTTTGCATCAAAAATGGGATTTATATGTTGCATTTATAGAAAAATCCCTTAACCTTTTACACAATAACGGTTATTTCTCAATGATAATACCTTATCCTTTCTTGAATCAAAATTATGCAAGTTTAATACGCAAATATATTCAGGATAATCATAAAATTGTAAGTATTTTGGATTTGAGCGGGAAAAAGGTATTCAAAGACGCTGTTGTAACAAATATTGTTTTAACCGTCCAGAAAGATAATATTACAGACAAGATAAAAATAAATAAAATTGATAATGATAATAATGCAGTATATAAGGCGTATGCTTTGAAAAAAGATTCTGTCTGTCAAACCCGCAATGATATTGCAATCTGGGATATTAGCAATGAAACGAAAATTAAAGTTGATGATAAGAATTGTATTTTGCTTGGCGATATTTGCTTTATCAGTAAAGGAATGGTGCTTAATGCCGATGAAAAACTGGCAAAGGGAAAATTTATAAAAAAAGATTTGATAAGTGCAAAAAGGACACCTGTACATATAAAAAAATATTTAGAAGCAAAATATATGGACAGATACATTATCAATAAAACCCTGTATCTGGAATGGAATACAAAGAGAGTTCCTGCAAGAATAAGCCGTCCTACATTTCCTGAACTTTATGAAAATCCAAAAATAATTATCAATAAACTTGGAGTACTAAAAGCAACTTATGACAAATCAAAAATATACTGCGATCAAACAATAAGGGTGGCTGTATTATGGAAACATCTGAAAAATGTCCAAAATAACAGTATAAATAAATACTTAAATAAATCACGTGATGAATTAGAAAAAAATTCTAAAAATTATGATGAACGGTTTTTATTGAGCATTATCAATTCAAGGATGGGAATGTACTTATTAAACCAAATACGCGGATCAAAAAATATTGATATAAATCCTGATTATCTAAAACAATTACCTGTCCCCATGCTGGATTTATCAAAAAAAACCGATAAAGCCAAACACGATAACCTTGTCTCCCTTGTTGACAAAATGCTGGAACTAAAAAAGCAAGAAGCCGCCGAGCAGAACCGTGAATTAAAGACCATGATTGGCAGGCAAATTGAGGGCGTTGACAAAGCAATTGATACAGCGGTGTATGGCTTGTACGGTTTGACGGAAGACGAGATTAAGACAGTGGAGAGGATAAAAGAATGAAGAAAAAAATTATTATGGTCATAATAACGGTGTTCGTTATTTCCTTGTTAGGCTGCGAAAGAAGGGAAAAAGACAGCAGTAACGAGACAGAAACATCTGCCGCCGCAGAACTAAAAGCCGATGTTGCAATAGAAGCTGTAACCGATGACGCTCTCCCGCCTGACAGCTCCGATACGGACGATATATTCGACATCAAAGTTTATACTTTTATGTTTGATGCCGCATGGCCGGATCGTCAGGGAATAAACCCGGTTTGGTTTACTTATGAAACAATCAGTGTTTCTCGTTCAAAAATCAAGGAAGATACTTTTGAGTACGCAAAAAGCCTTGGAATAACTAATCATTTGGATTTAGCGCATTGTAAAAATATATGGTATGAAGGTAATAAATTAAATGTTGATTTTTCCGGCGATATAGTACAGGCTATGGAAGGTCTTGGCACTTTTGCCGCTATCACGCGTTATAGGGAATTTACTATTTTCCATACCTTATTAAGTTTTCCCGATGTTGAAGAACTGGAATTCTTTATTGAAGGCAAGCAAAATACCTATTGGTCGGACGAATCTGGCCGCACAGATTTTAATTATGTGCGTAATGCTGTAGATATGAAAAAGTCGCTTGAAAATTTCAATTACGGGATTCCCCCTGAATTTATAATTTTCGATCAAATAGAAATTTCTGATCTAAATAACACCCGGTGGTTTTATAATCCTGATTTACACAATTACAGTTTTTTCGGGAATAGAATTACATTTATGCCATTTATGGATTCAGATAAGGGTTTTTTCTTTGGAGGACCCCATGATTATACTTCTTATGGCACGTATATCCAAAATGGCAGCAGCATTGAATTTACTTATACATCAAAATTAATGGAAGCTACTTGGGATTCTGAAATAAATGACCATATACCTATAACAACGGATAATAAATACACTGTCGTTGACACTGGCAGTTTATATCCGAGCCATAAGCTTATCGGTGAAAGCGGGGCAGAGTGGTATTTAAGCAATTTTTTATCCGATGAACATAAGGGCAAAAAACGCCACTTAGGCGGTATAACAGTTTATGTTCACCGCAGTACCGGAAAGATAATTGAGAACGCGAGGGTACGCAATGGCCCGAGCATTCAGGCCGATTACCACAGCTTTTACCTTGCTCCCGGGCAGCAGGTCACTTCATTGCCGCAGGGAACAGAAATTGAAATTCTCGGCCGTTCGGAACATAAAACCATAATAGATAATATAGATATGCATTGGTATTTTTGCCAATATACCAAAATAAATAATGCTGAACCTGAATGGCCCATTTTAGCGTATGGATGGATATGGGGCGGCTTAATAGATTTTATTTAATAAGATTTTTATCAAAATAAATAATTTCTATTTGAATAAAATTATCTCTCGCTATCGGTTTTAATATTCTGTAATTCAATAAGTTCGTCGATCTGGCGCAACACAAAATCCTGAAATTCCGGATACAGTTCGTTAAACAGCCCAGTCATGCGTTCCATTTTTTCTTCCTGAGTACTGTTAAACATCCGCCCCTCCCCAGTCAGCAGCCAATGTTTATTGACAGAAAAAGCACTGGAAATAAGATGGATAAGGCGGTCTTTGACTTTATTATGCCCCAATTCAAGCCCCGCAAGATAACCGTTAGAAACATATATCGCCTTAGCAAAAGCCCTTTGGGATAATTTGAGATTATGTCTTAATTCTATAATTCTCTCATTCACTGTCATTGGATAATAATATACCTAACATAATATTGATAACCTGCTCGCTTATCAAGCAAAAACCATCAAATTATGAGTTTTTTTTGGTTTTTTATAGGAATTGTCTTGACAATGCTCAATTATATATCATATTATGCTTGTATTAAAGCATTATGGAAAACAATGTTAAATTGGAGCGTTTAAAATGCACTTTTCCAAAACTGACCGAAGCCAACCAGCACTATATCCTAGGCATTGCGGCAGGTTTGAAGTATGCACAGAAAAAAAACTGGAAGTACCGAAAAGGGAAAGCAGGTTAAACATTGAAGGGGATGTGAATGGGAGATGAAAAGGAATGTGTGGGAGAAAGCATATAGAGTTAGTTATGCGATATAAAAAATTAAAATTTAAGAAGAATGGCGACATCCAAGTCGCTGTTTGGAGCCTTCTTAACAATCATTTTTATTGTTTAACTCTTTATATAAAAATGGCTCGTAGAGCTGTTAATTAATTATCTCAATATTTTGAGATAAATTTCAAGGGGTTTTTTATGAAGAATAAAAAATTGATTTCATTAAGTATAACACTATTCTTTTTGTTTAGTGTTAGTTCTGTTTTTGCTCTATCTTATCAGCCGGGCTCGCTCCCACCAATGCTCCACCCACAGTTTGCCAGCCCTGCGAATACAAAGGCTGGGTAAGTATGGTATTTACGCCTTTGTATTCGCAGGGCTGGCAAACCATCATATACCTATAACATTATGCGACATAAAATCTGGTATTTTGGTATTTTTTGTATAAAAAATACCAAAATAATGATTTTGTGTAAAACAACCCGTATGGGCTTGTTTACAAATGCTGGCGAGCATTGTACGCAAAAAGTATTTTGGAGGATTATTATGAAAAAGGTATTTAAGGTTATTTTTATTTTCGCAATGGCTGTTTTGGTGGCAAGGGGCGTGTATTCTCAGGCGGATTTAGTATCGCAAAATCCACAATTGGATTTTTATATTAATGTAATTCCTAAACAGAAAAATATAACTATTTCAGGTGGTTCTAACTGGGACGGTAGATTAGTAATAGATGACAAGTATAAGGTAACTTATTCTCATAATGATAGTTACACCACGGATGGTTTTAATTCTATCAAAGAAAGTTATTCTTCTTATGGAGTGAAAGTACCTGGGGAAAATTTTAGTCTCAACTTCGATGGTGTAGGTTTTATCGTTTGGGAAAACGGAAAAATGCAAATAAAATTGTCTATTAATGGTTATGGTAATCGAAGTTATAAAACTGCCACTATGCCAGGTCCAAATAGTACTGCTGGAATTAGGAATGTAAGAGAATATAATTCAAGCGGCAGGTCATCATTCAATATTACTCTTGATTTAGAGGCAGAATATTCAAATGGAAGATTTTCTAGTAAATTAAGAATAACCCCTCAAAGAACTGTTACATTGGATTTAACAGGAGACCAAAATGTATCTAAGTCTATAAAAATTGGTAGTAACAATTGGATTTCGCCCAATATTGTATCCAAAACGGCAAGCGAACTCAATGCTTCTTCAAAAGATGTATTTGGTGATTGGACATGGAATGAAGATAGATCAAAGATATTTCTAAAATCAATGATGAGTGATAACAAATTTGTAATTTGGAATCAAGATGGTACAATATCATGGAGTATGGAAATGGGAAAAAACACTAAAGGTGTTTCTGATACTACAACTGAAACAAATGACAGAATTGTAAATTTATCTATGTCATTTGATGGTGCTGTTGCACAAGTTTTCTCATTTATTGAGAATAAAGAAGCAACACCACCGCAAAATTTCATACAATTGGATTATGGCGTTTACAACCGATTTTTAGGACAATTGGATAAAAAATCGGATGTTATCCTTAATCAGATAAAGGATAAATCAATGCTCATACTCCAATACAAAGATGACCGTACAGATAAAACAGATATGTTTATGCTTGAGGGTTTGGAAACTATCATTGAATACCTTAATGAGTAAATATTATGAAAAATCTATCTGTTTTTTTGGCTATTTTGTTTTTCACTACATTTGTCCAGGCACAGGACAAATTGAAAATTGCAATCGTCGATCTGAAAGCGGGCGTTGGCAGAACTCAATCGCAAGTTGACGGTTTATCGGATATGCTGACAGCCTCGCTTTTTGAAACAGGGCAATTTACAATTGTGGAACGAACACAAGTAAATAAAATTATAACAGAACGGAAGTTTCAAGCATCTGACCTTAGTAACGCTCAAATTAAAACAATCGGTAACATTCTCGGAGTAGATGCTTTGCTTATCGGTACAGTCAATTTTACTTATCGTGAAAGAACTTTGGAAAATGTTGTTACTGAGGCAAAAGAAGAATATAATGTTGATATAAGGCTTATATCAGTTGAAACTGGTGAAATATTGTCGGCGGCGGGCGGCAATCAATACAATAATCAAACCGAACGTAACTTGATGAGAACCATTGCACATGAATTAACTGAAAATTTAATAATAGCAAAATCAGGTTCCGTATCCAAAGGAGTTATTGCGCTGTATGGATATTTATATGTGTACCCAGAAGACTTAGGAAAATTTTCAACTGTACCACAAGCAATTATTACAGCCATCAACAAGAATAATACATATGGATTTAATGATTGGCGACTTCCTACAGATGAAGAAATTGCATTACTCAATTCAAACAAAGCAAGATTAGGAATGTTGAACAATGCTGTTTATGCACATGAAAATAGTTTCAACAATTCTACATCTTTTTCTGTTCGCTTGGTAAGAACACAAATTTTGGTTCAGAAACAAGATGAAAGGCCTGTAGTAAATCAATATCTTGAAAAAGCAGATTTTGATTTTGGCACTGTTCCTGTATTAAGTGGTTTTGTAACGGTAAGGTTTATTGTTCAGAATCCAACAAAATCAAATTTTACTATATCAACCGTTAATACAAATGCCAGTTGGGTAACTGCTGATTGGACAAAAAGTTCAATAGCTCCTGGTGATTCAGGGATAATTACTATCAAGTTAAACATAAACGGACGGCAGGGAACATCTATTAACAGAAGCGTAACGGCAAGTTTAAGCAACGGAGAGAGATTAACTATGAATATAAAAGGGAATATACAATAAAAATAACAATGAAAATTTATTAAAAACAGAGGCATCTTTGCCTATTGTTTGGAGCCTTCGTAATGTTCGTTTTATATATAAAAACCGGCAACGCCCCAGTGATAGACACTTCCCCTTGACGGGGCGCATTTCCTGTTCCCCCACGCCTTGCGCCCCTACCAGCGATGCAAGCCTGAAACAACGGCAAACAATGAACACCCAAAACATGGCTATGGCACGACCGATGCCGTACAGTAGCGGATCGTGTGGAGCTTGAGAAACCCTCTTGAGGGTTTGCTCAAGTCCACACGGTAAACCTTTAACGGCATCGGTCGTGCTGGAACAAATTCTTTAAGGTGTTCATTGTTTGGCAGAAGGTTCATCAACATATAACCCCGCCTTACACTTGATTTCCTGCCCTTCTTTGTAATATAAATAACTAATGAAAATATACCATATCCCTAAAAATTTCAACGCAATAATTTTTGATTTGGATTCCACTTTATATACAAACAAAGAATATGCAAAAGCCCAGACGGATCTTCCAATTGAACTGCTTTCTGTTCTGCGAAAAAAAAGTTTTGAAAAAATGAAAGAAGAAATTCTCATGTTCCAGAAAAAATGGCAGGAAGAACATGAGGGAAAAGAAATAAGCCTTGCAAATACATTTTTGCACTTTGGGATAAACATCGACGACATTATCTTTTGGCGTACAAGGCTTTTTCACCCGGAAGAATTTCTTAAAAAAGACAAAAAGCTGATTGCGGCTCTGGAAGAACTTGGTTCCAGGGCTGTTTTATCTGTTGTTACCAACAATCCCGTTTCCATTGCCGAAAGAACCCTTTATGTTCTTGGCGTAGGTGATATGTTTCATACCGTTATCGGGCTTGATACTTTAGGCGTATCCAAACCCCACGAAGAATCATTTATGCGTGCGGCAATTCAGTGCGGAACCGTGCCTGAAATGTGTATTGCTGTCGGCGACCGCTACGACATTGACATAGCCCTTCCTTTGGAACTGGGCATGGGCGGTATTCTTGTAGACACAGTCAGCGATGTTTACGAGCTGCCAAACTTACTTTTAAATGGTGATTTGAATGGCAAAATTGGAAAGGCTTAATTATTTTGCGCAATTAACAGCGGATATTTGCAGACACTCCCTTCCTGCCTGTACGAAGAGCTTAAGGTGGCTGATCATTGCCAACCCATGTGCCGGCGGTTTTAAAATCAAGTCGCGGTGGAAAAAAAGCCTCAATGCCCTTGAAGAAATTCGGCAGGCTGCCCAGCAAAACCCTTTTCGCGAAAACTGTTATCCCGCAGGTCTGGCAGAAGACGGCTTAATCATGACAAACCGGGCAGGTCATGCCTGCGAAATTGCCAAAGCCTTAATAAGGGAAATCAAGACCTGCACAGAGCATTTTTACATTGTAATATGCGCAGGCGGAGACGGAACCAGCCTTGAAGTTCTCTCTGAAATTTTTAACGCTGAACCTGAAACAAGAAGCCGCATGGTTATTCTGCGCCTGCCCATGGGAACCGGAAACGACGGGGCAGATTCTACAGACCTTAAAACAGCGCTAAGCCTGTTGATAAAACCAACACGGGTAAAATTCAATCCTGCACTTAAATTGCATACAAACCCCTCGGGACCTGCAAATAAACACGGCCCGTTTCTTGCGTTTAACATACTTTCGGCAGGTATTGATGCTTTTGTTACCCACATGACAAATAAAATGAAAGGAAAACTGCCAGGAAATTTTTATATGTTATGGGTAGATATTGCATCGTTGTTATACGATTTAATCTACAAAGTTGATTTTGTTGAAGTTAAGGCATTTGACCAAAAAGGCTGCGAAATAACAGCCTTTCGGGAAAAGCTCTTACTGCTTGCAATGGGAGCGTCAGGGCACAGGTCTTATGGCGCACAGAAAAAAATCCTTCCCGACGAGCGTAATGTATGTACTCTTCGCCAAATGCCGGTTTTTCGCAAACTGGCAATAAAAGGGCTTTTTTCCAAGGGGACGCATATACACAAACCCGAAGCAAATTTATTCAATGCCGGCAGGCTGGAGTTTTCGGGCCTGCATCCAATGCTTGCCCAAATGGACGGAGAGACAATTCTCCTTACACGTGAAGATTTTCCGGCAGTAATTGAACTAACTGCGCCTGTTATTCCGGTTTTAGAAATTATATAATAGCCGTACTGTAAGCGGGAAACGGGAGTCGGACCCGCGACATCGACCTTGGCAAGGTCGCGCTCTACCACTGAGCTATTCCCGCGATATATTATAAATACTATGAGAAAACAAAAAAAATGTCAATAGGCTAATTGAGCAGTGCTGGGTATGGATAATAAATCAATCACTCTTGAAAGTAGCTTAATAAAAAGATACATTTTTATTATGAAAAAAATGTTATTTTTGGTTCTGCTCATTACCCTGTTTTCTGTTTCATGCACAGACCCTTTAAAACCGAATCCTGGATATGCCGGCAACACTTTGTTGATCTTACAGTTCGGGGCCGCAACCGACGGCAATATAAACCGCAGTTTTGTAGAGCTTTATAACAATGGGGCATCTCCTGTAAACCTTTTAGGCCATTCCCTGCAATGGGCGGCGGGTTTTAGCACCAATTCCGGCAATGGCGCGCCAGACGGAAACCAAAGTACCGACGGCCCATGGAATAAAATCGACTTGAGCGGGACAATACAACCGCACCATTCCTTCCTTATATTAGGCCCTGCAAAAACGCCTGAGGCAGGCTTAAGCCCTGCTCTTACATTTGCGGAAGATTTTGGGGATATGAACATTCCGGCATTTGAACTAAACAACCGCGCCCTTAAAATTGCCCTTATGAGCAATACAACATTACTTACAGTGCAAAACCCCTACAATACAGATGGGGCATGGGCAAAAGCGTCAGGTTATGTGGATATGGCAGGGGCAATTAACACTTCCGGCACCGACTATATACAGGGTTATGAAACAAACCCCATATCTAACTTAAACAAGCAAGCAGGACAGCGCCGTATATCAATAACAGACAGCGACAATAACGCTAAGGATTTTGCAAGGGCTGTTTTTGCCGGCGCATTAGCTGCCGACTTCGAGAAGCTTAGGCCAAAAAACGGAGCCTACGGGCCATGGGATCCCATGACCGGAGAAAAAGACATACCACCGATACAGGGAGAAACTGTTATAGTAAGCGGGACATATACACTAAATTTTAACTCAACGCACAGCCAGCAGAAGGTAGAAATAGAAATTTACAGCGACCAGGCAGGTACTGCGATTATCAACAGGAGCGAGGCAATTATAGCGAATAACTCAAGCGGTACTTGGTCGATGCAGGCCCCTAAGGGACAGGGCATTTGGTTCAAGGTTGCCGTTACCGACTCTACCAGCTACAAGTTCGGGAAGGTTGTGTCGTCAAGCGCCCATACCTTCAATGCGGATGCTTCGAATGTCAACCTCACTCTCGGCCCCTTCGCACTGCCTGAAATTACAGCATTTGAACTGATTAACGCTGATGTTACCGAAAGTTCGTTAAAGCAAAACAAAACAGGCAGTATAAACCAATCAAGCGGATTAATTACATTTGCCGATACATGTATTACCACTCTTGATATAAATAATATAATAGATTTCCATAAGCTGGCAGCCAATTTTACAGTCACGGCGGACTGCAAGCTCTATACAGGAACTGGATCAAACTTTACGGAACAGGTAAGCGGTGTTACAACTAACAATTATTTCCAGCCTGTAACCTTAACCGTTGTATCCGGTGACAATGTACGTAAGACCTATACAATTGCCGGGCAGGTTCTCGATGTGAACAGTAACGCCAACGGCGCGAGTAATGAAACTGCCGTGAACAGGGTTGTCGGCACATCAAGCTGGCAAACCCAGGGCTACGGTATAATGATCTTGGACACTGTAGATAAAACTGTAGGTTTGCCTCCGCAGATTACAAGTAAGCTCAATGCCGGAATATGGAATGATACGGGGACTTATACATATATCGGTCCCACAGGCAGGGTGCTTACAGGAGGAACCAGCATAAGGGCAACCGGAAACTGGTCATACCGGACCGACATATATAAGAGCTATAATTTAAAACTTAATAATGCCGCCGGCTTTGACTATTATGATTATAATACTCAAGTATACAGAACACTTCCCGCCCACCGGCGCTGGAGGCTGCTTGCCCATGAAGTTGATTCTACTCGTTTAAAAAATGCTCTGGGAATGGAAATGGGCCGCAGGGTTTTAACCAATATGGGCTGGCAGCCGCACAATGACTGGGTTTTTGTTTTTCTTAATGGCCAGTATATGGGTTTATATATACTTTCCGAAGTAATCAAACCGGAACTGGGCCGTTTAGGTATTAGCCCTTTAATTTCAACATCCAATCCCAATGGTGGTTTTATTGTAGAAACTAAAAATTATTATTATTATGTAGATGAAAGAACTCATATTCCCTGGTTAGACTTACCTGTCAACGCTTACACCTTTAGTGAAATGTACAATTTTATGAGTAGCCACCATAATCCTCACTTTAACAGGCAGCAAGGTACGGTTTGGACGATGAAGGAACCGGATTCCGATCTTGGGTGGTATGAACCGGAGCCGCCCATGGGGGATGGTGCCAGCCTTACATGGGGTGCCGCACACGCTGGTTATTTTCCTAGAAAAGCGATATCTCTCATGGCCATACTTGATACAAGAGGATCAAGCAAGCCGCCAGCGGAATGGAGGGTTCCTAACGATGTAGGAACACCAAACAGCCCGGGCACAAGCGGTTTTTTACTAAACGGATCCTTCAGTACCGGTGATTTTACTTCTAACGGGGGTATAGCCGGCAGCAGAACCTTGGGGAATATGTATCCAGGCTGGCAAACAAGCACATTTGTAAGGATTTCGCAGATATTACAGGATGCCGAAGATGCAGTTTATTCACATGATTGGCTGACAAAGGGCTACGGGCAGGGAACCTATCTTGATCGCATTGATATTAATTCCCTAATTGACTTTCACATTGCCGGTGAAATATCTTCTGACTTTGAACTTATTAATATGAACGGCCGCTATGTACACTACGATCCTGCTATAGGAAAGCTCAAGATGGGGCCTCTTTGGGATACAGAACGGGGATGGGATGCCGACACCTATGGTATGATGCCGGGCTTTTTATCAAGAATTTCATTTTGGTATAAGGAACTTTTAGGCTGGGAAATAACCCAGGGGGACTCGTCTTCAAATTTACCTAATGGACGCGAAAAGACTCCCAGAAACCATGATCCATATTATGTTGATCAGCTGAAAGCCCGTTGGAATACGGTTAAAGGGCAGTTCGAAATAGAACTTTATCCTTATATAGACGCGCAGATAAAGCGTTTTGACAGGGTAACAGGCTTTAACAAAATCGGCAGTCCTTTTTCTATCAATGGCAACAGGGCAGCTTTAAAGAATCATATTACACCAATGCTGAATAACCTGGATATGGTTATTAACGAGTATTAAAAAAAATACCCCGCAGCAGTGCGGGGTATTTCATTCTCGCTAGGAGAACAGGGTGATAATTACCCTATTAAGGCGCCAATGCCCTGGCTGTGATATTGCTGAGCCAGACAGTTCCTTGGAAGCCTGTTGCGCCTCCGGTGAAATTGAAGTTATAGCCTTCTATCATATTCGGAGTAACCGGAGTAGTACCATTCAAAACCTGAGACATGGGTACTAGGATTTCTTCCCATTCGTCAACTTTGGTAACATTAAATGAGAAGCCGTACCTGGTTTCGGCAGGAGGAGTATCGAAATTGAATCTAAAAGCCGCGGTTGTAGGTATAGAATCTGCCTTAACCCATATAGAAATGTGGGTATAACCGGTAAGATTCAGCCTGCGACTATTAACGACACCAGTCGCGCGGGTATATCTTGCCCCAAACCAATTTTGTGCCGCAGACCCGGCAACCCATTGCATCGATGAGCCTCTGCGACTAACACCTTCACTATCTTCAAATGTCCCATATATAGTTGGGTTGGTACCCGTAGGGTAACCTTGGTAACCTTGTCTTGGATATTTCCAGTAATAAACATCAGGACCAGGGGCTGAGCCTTCTTCCCATGCACCAGCAGGGAAATCCCATGGTTCAATCTGATATGCCGGCATAAGGTCGCCAGTGTCTTCGCCAATATCAGCGCCTATCTCAATTGCGGTTCCGGGCATGGTAAAGGTAAAGGTGTTCGGTGTACCTGTTACCGCTGCCGGAGGATTTTCCAGCGGCGGGAAAATGTTCCATTGAGTAACAATATGATCTGGGTCGTCTGGTATTACAGTAATGGTAATTGTTTGACCCATTGCGCCTTCTTCATGGCTGAACTCAAGGTCGCCGCCTGTTACTGTTCCTTTGTTTATCGAGAGTATTTGACCGAATGCAGCGCTTATGCTAAGGGTAGAGGCGGGCATGACAAAGGTAAATGTATTAACTTCGCCGTCTACTGGTGTAAGAGTTGGTAAAGTAGTGGGACCAAAACTTACAAAACGATAACCTGCATTTTCCGTAGCTTTTAGGGTGACAGTCGCTCCAAATTCAACAGGGCTTGCCGGTTCGATGGTAAAATCGCCGGCGCCTGCTGGCGTAACTGCGCCCTTGGTTACAGCGTATGACCGTAATTTAAACTTTACGGTTACGGTTATATCGCTTTCGGGCATGACGAAGGTTCTGTCAGCAGTGGTACCAACAGGAGTAAATGTTACTGTGGGGACAGAGGTAAATTCATCCAGTTCCCATCCTGCATCAGGGGCCGGCCTCAAGGTGACAGTCGCGCCTGCACGCACGGCGTCAGGATTTGCAGGGCTTGTGATGGTAAAGTCGCCTTCATCTGGCTTTGTCCCTTTGGTAACAGCATATCTTGGCGTGTTATCAGGTTCAAATTCCGCAAATACAGTAATATCACTGTTCGGCATTTGGAAGGTACCTACATTGCCGTTAATAGTGACTGTAACTACGGGGTCAGTTGTAAAACCTACAAATACCCAATCGGCGTTTGCAGGCGTTGCAGTCAAGGTAATCACTGTACCAGCAGCGGCTACTGTTTGGCTAATGGTGTAGTTGCCTTCCCCTTCAGTTGCTCCCCTGATAACGGTGAATGATCCCGGAGGAACCTCTTCGAATACTGCGCTTACGGTGACATTACTTGACGGCATTTGGAAAGTATAGACATCATTTCCTAGCGATACCGCTACAATCGTGTCGGGGGTAAAGATGAAACGGTTAAAACTGAAGCCCGTATCTGGGTAAACTTCAATTGTAATAGTCGCTCCGCTTTCTGCCGAGGTTGAACTGATGGTAAAATCGCCGCCGTCACTCCCCTCTTTTGTAATGCTGTACGTCGTCTTTGTGTCAGGATCTGGACAAGCCGCAAAAAACAGCATTGAAACTATTCCTGCCAGGGCTAATGCGCCGACAAGAAACTTTTTAGCTTTTTTCATAAAAAACTCTCCTTAAAAAATTGTTTTTTCGTGTAATTATAAGATTACACATATTATCTTTATTATAATATATAGCATTTAAATAAATTATTCAAGCCAAAATATAAAAATATTAAAACTTTTTACGGCTCTCCAGGGTGGCTGCGGCGGACTATAAATTCCTGTTTTACCGGCCAGGGGCTGTCTGCTTCGGCGGCGGCGCGGGAAAGCATCTCTTTTTGAACCCTAAAATTTGCCTCGCCGGGAGCCGGGGTAATAAGTTTCCAACTGCCCTGCGAATCAAGTATTCTTGCCTGGCAATTATCCAAAAAATAGGCATTAAGTTTGTCAATCAATACGGAACGCAGTTTATCATCATGAACAGGGAACAAAATTTCGATGCGGCGTTCAAGGTTGCGGGGCATTAGATCTGCGCTTGAAAGATACAGTTCGTCACAGCCGCCGTTGGCAAAATAATAAATGCGCGAGTGTTCAAGGTAACGGTCTATAATGCTGATTACACGGATATTTTGTGAAAGCTGCGGAACGCCAGGAACCAAAGAACAAATTCCCCTTATGCAAAGGGATATTTTAACCCCTGCGCAGGACGCCTTATAAAGGGCCTTTATTATATCAGTATCGGTAAGCGAATTGCATTTTATCATAATTTTACATGAGTATTTTTGATCGGCGCGCTTTGTTTCACGATCAATCAGTTCAAGCATTTTTAATTTTAATCCATGAGGGGCAACCGTCAGCATGGACATGGTCTGCCTTAGCGAATAACCGGTAATCATATTAAATAGCAGGCCGGCATCATAAGCAATATCGTTACGGCAGGTAAACAGGCAAATGTCTTCGTAACTTTTTGCGGTATTATCATTGTAGTTTCCGGTCGAAATATGCACATAGCGTTTAATTTGATTATGTTCGCGGCGTAATACCATTGAAATTTTTGCATGAACTTTAAGCCGTGAAAGGCCGTATACAACAATTACCCCTGCTTTTTCCAGACGGTTTGCCCAGGAAATATTACGCTCTTCATCAAAACGGGCTTTTAGCTCCAAAAGCGCTGTTACATGCTTGCCGTTAATTGCAGCCTGCTCCAGTGCCCGGACAATAGGCGATGCTGTTTTGGAACTTTTGGCGCTGCCGCCGATACGGTATAATGTTGTTTTTATTGAAATTACCTGAGGGTCGGCAGCGGCTTCCTTAAAAAACCTTATGACAGGATTAAACGACTGATACGGAAAATGAAGGGCAATATCCCCCTGGCTAATCCTGTCCCAAATTGATTCATCCTCCGAAAAGCCCGGCGCGCTGTGTATCTTCCATGCCTTCTCCTGAAATTTTTCAAACCCTTCAACGCTGGTTAAAGTTAAAAGATCGCTAAGGTTAAAGGGATCATCAAATGCATAAAGATCGTCTTTTGCAAGCGAAAATTTTTTTGCCAGTTCATCTTTTAGTTCATCGCTGCCTGTAGTATAAACCATCCGCACAGGCTCGGATTTTTCCCTGCCTTCGAGCACTTCTTCCATTGCTTCAAGAAAATCTTCATCTCTGCGTTCATCCACAGAAAAATCCGCATCGCGGTTTATTTTAAAAAGCAAACTTTGCTGCACGCGATAACCGGGAAACAAACATCTGCCAAAAGCAAGCACAATGTCATCCAGAAGGGCAAAATAAAATTTATCCCCTTCGGGAGGAAGCCAGACAATACGATCCAGTGATTTTGGAATTTGCACCAGCACGATTTTTTCTTCTTCTTTGAAGGTGATTTCATTTTCAGGCAGCAATAAAAAAGCAGCGTTAATACAGCGGCTGTCAAAAAAGGGAAGAAGTTTATCTTCTTCTATCCGCAAAGGCGTCAAAACAGGGTAAACCTGCTCCGTAAAATAAGATTCCAAAAAATCCATTTGAGGCTTTGTATATGTTGAGGGACGGACAAAAACAAGGCCGGCTGCGGCAAGTTCTGGAAAAATGTCATTGTCAAGGCAGTTAAGCGTCTTTTGGTTTATAAAACGAACCTTTTCGGAAATTTTTTTTAATTGTTCAGCAGGGCTAAGGCCGGAAGGATCGTTTGAATGGCCTGTCCGCAAAAGCCTTTTAATTGCGGCCACGCGCACCATGAAAAATTCATCAAAATTAGAAGAGACTATTGTTACAAATCTTAAACGTTCAAAAAGGGGCAGTTCTTTACGCATCGCTTCTTCAAGCACACGTTCATTAAAATCAAGCCAAGACAAATCCCTGTTAAAAAAAAGGCTTTCCATATAAAGATTATACACAATTAATTTAGTCTAAGGGTAGATAGTACTTGCTTTAAAATAAATACTTGACCAATTTGACCAAATTAGTCTATAATATAATTATGAAAACATTGTTATCGGCAGAGGCAAAAACACATTTTTCCTCGGTTTTAAAGGATGTAGAGGCTGGGAACGAGATTGGGATACTATACGGTAAAAGCAAGAGGACTGTAGCTGTTATCGTACCATTTGACCAGTGGAAAATGTCAAAAAAACGCCAATTAGGAACTCTTGAAGGGAAAATGTCGGCAGTGTTTTCTGGCAATTGGGAAATATCTGATGAGGAATTGATTAATCTGTGAGTTACCTTGTTGATACGCATATTTTATTATGGTCATTTTTAGAAACTGATAAGTTATCAGAAACAATAAAATCAATTTTACTGGACGATAATAATAAAATTTATTATAGCCCCATAAGTTTATGGGAAATATCAATAAAATACGGATTAAATAAAATATCTCTTAATAATGGGACGCCTGATGATTTTTTTGATGAATTAGACAAAAGTTTTTATGATTGTAAATCAATAAATCCAATAGATTTAATTACTAATTATAAATTGCCATTATATCACAAAGACCCATTTGACAGATTTCTAATTTGGCAAACAATACAAAATAACCTTATTTTACTAAGCTCTGATAAAAAGATGGCGCTGTATGTAAAAGAAGGTTTAAGGGTAATATATTAGCAATGAAGAAGGAGAAAACATGAACTTTAATAACTTGGATAAAACTGCCGCATATAAAAAACTTAATGAATATGCCGCTTCGTGGAAATTTGATTTTAAAACATCTTTGGATGCAAAGCGTATAGAAAAATGCCAGACCAAAATGGCTGCCGGCTTGAATTATTCATGGGCAGCAAAAGCAGTTGATGAAAGTACTTTGAAATTGTTGCAGGAACTTGCCGGGGAACAGGAAGTAATCGCAAAATACAAAGCCCTGCTGGATGGTGAAATGTTCAATACGGGTGAAAAACGCAAAGTATTGCACCATCTGCTAAGGGGCGAACAGGGGCAGCCTGTCATTGAAAACGGCAAAAACATTGGGGAGTTTTTTCTTAGGGAATTGGAAAAATTTTGCAGCTTTGCAGAAAATGTTCACAGCGGCAAAATTCTTGGTAGTACCGGCAAGCCCTTCAGTACCGTTGTACAGATTGGCATTGGCGGTTCGGATTTAGGGCCCAGGGCTTTGTACATTGCTCTGGAGAATTGGGCTATAGCGAATGGCAAAAAGAAACTGGATGCAAAATTTATTTCCAATGTAGACCCTGACGATGCAGCTGCGGTAGTTGCCTCTGTACCTCTGGAACAAAGCCTTTTTGTTCTGGTTTCAAAAAGCGGCATAACCCAGGAAACTCTTGTAAACGAACTTTTTGTTAAAGGCAAGCTGCAAAAAGCAGGGCTTGACAGTTCAAAGCATATGGTCGCGGTTACCAGCGAGACCAGCCCGCTTGCCAATAACCCCGAATACATGGATTCTTTTTATATTGATGATAATATCGGCGGAAGGTATTCATCATCATCGGCTGTGGGGGGATGTTTGCTGTCCCTTGCTTTTGGGGCGGATGTATTTAAGGAAATTCTTAGCGGCGCTGCAGAAGCAGATGTACTTGCCCTTGACCCGGATATTTTCAAAAATGCCGCCCTTCTGGATGCCCTTATTGGTTTATGGGAGCGGAATTTTATGGGCTGTCCCTATACCGTAGTTTTACCCTACAGTCAGGCCCTTTCCCGTTTTCCCGCCCACTTGCAGCAGCTTGATATGGAATCTAACGGCAAGCAGGTAAACCGCAACGGGCAGCCGGTCTCTTACAATACAGGGCCTGTACTCCTTGGCGAACCGGGAACAAACGGTCAACATTCATTTTATCAGCTTTTACACCAAGGGACTAATATTACCCCCCTGCAATTTATCGGCTTTACCGAAAGCCAGCGCGGCGATGATATTACAGTAGACGGCTCGTTCAGCCAGATAAAACTTAACGCAAACCTTGCCGCTCAGATTGTGGCTTTTGCAAAGGGTTCTGAAAATACGGATTTAAACAAAAATTTTTCCGGGGGAAGGCCGTCCAGCCTAATCTACGGAAAACAACTAACACCTAAAGCCATGGGGGGCCTTCTTGCGCATTTTGAAAACAAAATAATGTTTCAGGGATTTTTATGGAACCTTAACAGTTTTGATCAGGAAGGGGTGCAACTCGGGAAAATTCTTACAAAAAAAGTTCTTTCCGGCAATTCCGGAGATTCTGCTCTGGATGCATACAGTAAAATATTTGGAATTTAACGGAGGACAGCATGGAACAAAAAGCAGTAATTTCAGCAGACAACAACTGGGTAGAAAAAAGCATTAGGGAATTTAAAGGATCGCCGGTACAGCGCATTGGGGATGAATGGATGCTGATTACGGCCGGGAACACAGCGGCAGGGGCAGGCCAATGGAATACAATGACTGCTTCATGGGGAGGGTTTGGCGTCTTGTGGGGAAAAGATGTTGCGTTTATGTTCATCCGCCCGGTAAGGCATACAAGGAATTTTGCAGATGCAAATTCCCTGTTTACGCTTTCATTTTTTAACAAAAAATACCGCAGCGCACTGGAATTCTGCGGTGAAAAATCCGGGAAAGATTTTAACAAGGCCTTGGAGACGGGGCTTACCCCGATAGTTTTTGAGAATAATGTTGCAGGGGGCAAAGCTGCCGGGGCTATTGCTTTCAAAGAAGCATCGGACATTGTTATCTGCCGGAAAATCTACATGCAGGACATAGCCCCTGCCAATTTTCTGGATGCCGCAATTGCAGAAAATTATCCCCAGCGAGACTATCACCGTATGTATGTAGGCGAAGTCTTAACATTGCTAACCTCAAGGTAAACCATGTTAAAGGCAGCTTTCCCCGGATCATTTGATCCTCCGACACTGGGGCATTTAAATATAATTCAACGCGCTGCTGAAATTTTTGACAAACTTGTTGTTGTTGTTGCAGAGAACCGTCAAAAAAAATATTTGTTTACCGCAAAAGAAAGGGCAGAAATGATTGCCGAACTTACAAAGGATTATAAAAATGTATCGGTAACAATACATGATTCACTTATTGTTGATTTTTTGCAAAAACATAAAATAAAGCTGCTGATAAGAGGCGTAAGGGGAATGGAAGATTTTTCTTATGAATTTGAACTTTCAATAATGAATAAGGCTTTGGATTCAAACATTGAAACAATTTTTATGACAACAGATTCCAAATACCTTGTCCTGCGTTCATCGTTAATTAAGGAAATTGCATCGTTTAACGGAAACCTGTCCGGTATGGTGCCTCCCTTAGTAGAAAAAGCCCTTAAGAAAAAGTACAAAGTCTGTCAATAATACAGACACTTCATCTCCTATAGCCACACAAATAACCCCGGAAAAAATAAGCAAGACACCGATTATTTTTGCTATGGTGATTTTTTCTTTAAGAAATATTCTGGCAATAAATATCGTCCAGATATAATTCAGGCTGCCTAAAGGCACTACTACAGAATAAGCCATCTCTCTTTGAAAAAGCCATATATTCAATGCGGCGGCCCCTATATATAGAAAACCGCCAATATAAAGAAATTTGCTTTTTACTATATTGGTTATCGATCCGGCATTTGTAGATTTTTTAAGAAAAAAAGCCGCAAACGAAGCAGTAAAAGTCATTAAAATTAATGCAGTATAATTAATTATCACGGGCTGCCCCTATTCCCATAACAATTACCCCGCCTACGATAAGGATAATGCCGGTAATTTTCATTACCGTAATTGCTTCTTGAAGTATAAAATAAGCTGCCAATGCTGCAAAAACATAACTCATGCTGTTTATCGGCTGCAAAACCGATAATTCGCCGCAGCGTAAAGCAAGAATCATTGAGACAAAGCCTATAATAAATATTCCAAAGCCCCCCAAAATATAAACCATGCTACCCGGATTGAGTTTCCATACAAGCTGGCCAAAACAGAGGCACACAGCGCATAAGAGCATTAAGATGATACCTAGATTATTTTTTTTAGTTTTAATTTTATACCTCATTAAACCTTTTAATTTTTCTCTTATAAAATACTATAAGAAAAAATTAAAGTCAATGACCTGCTCTTGCAAAACTGAACCTTATCCCCGCCTTATGCAAAGACTTAATGCGTAAGCAGAAAAATATGCTGTGAAATAATTAATGCAGGACAGCAGCAAACCATGCTTCGAGCTAGACGGCAGCTAACCACTTAAGTGGTTAGCTCCGTACGCTCTCGCATGGTTTGCTGCTGCTCCACTAAAGCCATTACCTAGCATATTTTTCTGCCTATTCTGTATTTGCATAAGTCGGGGGCGATTCGGGTCTGCATCGCTGATGGGGGCGCAAAGCGTGGGGGCTGGACTTTATGCTGCTCCACTAAAGCCATACCTAGCATGTTTTTCTGCCATTTCTTTATTTGCATAAGTCGGGGGCGATTCGGGTCTGCATCGCTGATGGGGGGCGCAAGGCGTGGGGGCTTTGCATAGCTGGGGGGAATTGTTGTTTGGAATATCAGCGTACACAATAAGGTTAGGAAAACTTGAAAATTTCCCCAAAAAGGTGTAATATAACTATGAGGCTTTCAAGTGAAAAAATTTACTGTGGCTATATTATTCATTTTTTTATCGTTTTTTTGTTTTAGTTGTGATCCACCAGAGGACTATCCAGTAAAGCGAGTACTAAAACCATACAACGCTAAAAAGGCCGGGGCTGAAATAATCGAAAAATTTAATTTAACTAATGATATAAAATTTCCTGATAAAAAATTTCAATTTGCGGTGGTTTCAGACCCGGATTATAACATGATAACTGCACCTTATGATATTTGTGTTGATGACACTAACATATATATCTTTATTACAGATATTATATATGTATTCAGCAAAGATACTCTTGTCAAAAAACACGAAATAAAAATAAATTTCTCGAGTTCAGATAACCCCGAATGGCATTATAGTGATTTTTTCAATAATAAAAGTCAGGGAATGGCTGTTTCTGGTAACACAGCTTTACTATTAGGTTTATCTTCGCAATATAACTTGTTTTCTATAGAGCTAAATTCCGGGGGGGTTATTTTTTTTTTTTTTTTTTTTATTTTTTTTTTTGTTGTGGGGGGGGGGGTGTTTTTTTTTTTTTTTTTTTTTTTTTTTTT
>Ga0099364_10000578_pt1 | contig 62589 bp, 55 predicted proteins | sample TergutTh196P3_FD_73070 | JGI IMG/M metagenome (GOLD analysis project Ga0099364, IMG submission 73070) | Microcerotermes parvus P3 segment gut microbial communities from Pointe-Noire, Republic of the Congo - Th196 P3 | ecosystem: Host-associated > Arthropoda: Insects > Digestive system > Gut ... | reverse complement strand
CCGCATTATTACTCGTATTATCCGGAGCTTTAACCAGAGGGAATGCCATGAGTGGGCGACTTTTAGGGGTTCTTGGTGGCATGGGAATGCAAGCAACGGAGTATTTCTGCCGCTTGGTAACGGACATGCAGAACGTGGAGGCCGAACAGGAATATCTGGACATGCTGGTGTACTGCAAGCCATCCATCCCCGACCGCTCGGCATATATTCTGGGGACTCCGAACGCCCAAAGCCCTATTGATGCACTCAGACAGGCAGCGCAGACATTGGAAAAGGCCGGCGCCACCTGCATTGCCATGCCATGCGTCACTGCGCATTATTTCCATAAGGAGCTTGCAGAGTCGGTAGACATCCCCTTATTAAACGCGCTTGATGAAACCGCCGGATACGCTGCATCAAAAGGCTACAGGAAAATAGGCTTGCTGGCCACAACAGGAACAATAGCCGCAGGTTTGTTTGACAAGGTCCTCACCGATATCGGAATATCCGTCGTGAAACCTACTTCAGATGAACAAGCCTCCCTAATGGATTTGATATACGAAGTAAAACAAGGCAGGGATGTAAATGACGCCTTGTTGGATAACTTCTCTGTAAGTTTACACAAAAAAGGCGCCGAAGCAATAGTTCTTGGCTGCTCGGAACTAAGCCTACTCTCAGACGAGAACAGCGATTACATAGATGCAATGAAAATCTTAGCAAAGGCCGCACTAGCATAACTCTCCTCTCTCCTCTCTCCTCTCTCAACTCTCAACTCTCAACTCTCAACCGCGGCTTGTCCGCATTAGTCGGAAAGGCAGAACAAGCATGGAACACAAACCGGAAAGAATGCGCGAGCTTATAAACATACTGCAAAAAGCAGATGCCGCTTATTATAAATTCGACGCGCCCGTTATGACCGACAGAGAGTACGATGCATTGTATGATGAGTTGTCCGGGCTGGAAAGAGACACAGGCATCATACTATCAGGTTCCCCCACGCAAAAAACCCCCGGCGAGGTTCTTGAAGGACTGTCGCAGGTTCAGCACACCCGCCCGATGCTCTCCTCCCAGAAAACCAAATCCACCGAAGACATTGTCAGATTCATCGGCGGCAGGAAGGCTGTAATATCATGGAAACTGGACGGCCTTACCCTTGTGCTGCGATATGAGAATGGCAGCCTTACGCAAGCCATAACCCGTGGAGACGGCTCTATTGGCGAGGATGTCACCCATACAGTGCGCGTAATGTCGAATGTGCCCCTTTGCATACCCTCGCGTGACTCATTCGAAGTCCGGGGCGAGGGTATCCTAAGCTGGTCTAACTTCGAAGCCCTCAACAGAGAAGGCGACGCGGCGCTGGCGCACCCCCGCAATGCTGCTGCAGGCAGTGTCCGCAGGCTCGATTCATCAAAGGCTAAATCGCAACGACTGGAGTTTTTTGCTTTCGAGCTCGTCAGCGGCAGCTATGCTTTTAAGACAGACCAGCTAAACACTCTCCGGAGCAACGGTTTCGATATCGTTGCATATCGAACCATAGCAGAAGATGCCCCAAGCTCTGAAGTGTATGCTGCAATCGCTTCTTTCAAGCCGTCCGGTTTTGACTACCCGGTTGACGGTTTGATCATTGAGTATGACGACCTCGAATACGGTAAATCGCTCGGCGCGACCGGGCGTCATGAAAACCGCCTTATAGCATTAAAATGGGAAGATGAACTGCATGAGACAGTGTTCCTTGGGCTGGAGCCTGCTACAACCCGCACAGGCATGGTCAGCCTTACCGGTATTTTTGCTGATACCCTGATAGACGGCACTACAGTCAACCGAGCGTATTTGCATAATCTGGACATACTGGACAGCTTCGAGCTAGGCATCGGCGACCGGGTGAAAATATACAAAGCTAATATGATAATACCGCAGTTAGCCGAAAACCTTACGCGCAGCGGTACGCTGAAACATCCGTCGCAATGCCCATGCTGCGGCTCCGGGTTATCTGTACGAAAGTCTGAGAGCGGCACTCGGCTCTTATTCTGCGATAACCCCGCCTGCCCTGCGAAACTTGTGAAGAAGTTTGAGCACTTCTGCCACAAAAGCCGTATGAATATTCCCGATCTGTCGGAAAAACGGCTTGAGACATTCATCGGCAAGGGCTGGATCAGAAACTACGGCGATATTTACGAGCTGGCTAAGCACCGGGACGAATTCATCGCAACCCCCGGTTTTGGCGAACGGCTGTTCGAGCGCATAACAACCACAATCGAGCAACGCAGGGAATGCAGCCTAAACCGGCTCATCAGCGGGCTGGGCATTGCGAACATCGGGCAGACTGCGAGCCGTGTGTTAAGCGATTATTTCAACGGCGACTGGACGGCTTTCGAGCAAGCCATAACCGGCGGTTTCGACTTCACCACGCTTATGGACTTCGGGCAGATAATGCATGATAACATTCACGCATGGTACCGCGATGAAGATGAGCAAAAACTCTGGCGGCCCCTCCTAAAGCACTTGACTTTCATCAAGCCGGCTGACTCTCCTGCTCTTTCTGCATCGGGTAACCCATTCCACGGCAAAACTGTCGTAGCCACCGGCAAGCTGGAAAACTACTCACGCGACGGCATTTCGGATAAACTCCTGTCTCTCGGGGCGAAGCCCTCCGGCTCCGTCAGCAGAAACACTGACTACCTGATAGCCGGCGAAGGCGCCGGAAGCAAACTGGCAAAGGCGCGCGAGCTAGGTGTTACTGTGCTTTCCGAGGGTGATTTTGAACAGATGCTTGACAAATGACATCTGCGCGGCTATAATTCCCCTTAGGGCGTACCCGGCGGTGCTTCAACCGGTGTATCTAAGAACATATCTAAGATGTATCTAACTGCATTTATATTTTATTTAATTACGGCATAGCGGATTTGTGTAATGGTAGCACGACAGACTCTGACTCTGTTTGTCTGGGTTCAAATCCTAGATCCGCTGCCACAGTGAATAGCTATTTGGGTCATACTTGGCTTCTGTAGCTATTCTTTTATTTCCTGATGATTAAACGGAGTGCTGGTATGAGGCGGTTTGGGACAAAAAGATTAATCTTATTATTATGCGCGGCTTTGCTTATTATGTTAATCTGCATCGTAATCACGAGCTTTGTTTACTCTGCGGATTTAGGTTATCTTGCGGGGGATGTGTTTAATAATGTCGATATCCCCGTTGACAGTTTATATATAAATATGTTCGAAGCATCAGTAGTCAACTGGGAAATAGCCTATTGGAGCGCGATGATATGTGAGTACACATATGAAAAACCGTTTTATCCGCTCGATAACCTGGCGCTTACTAAACTCGGATTCACAACCGCTCGCAAGAACAGCTTCTACGATTTAAACGGAGAATCCGAGGACGATCTGATGGTTGATGTAGGCGTGAAAGACGTTTATTCCGACGATGGCAGAACCTTTACACTGGTCGTTGTTGCATTTAGAGGAGTTGTGCCTAATGTATTAAATGACCCTACCACAAAGGAGAATATGAGGCGATGTATGAATAATGCTTCAAAGCCGTGGAGAGAGATTGATGCTTCTGTACACGAAGGCTTTTTCAGCCAGTATAACGACATTCTGGCAGAAATACTACCCGAAGTTAATGCCGCATTTGATATGAACATTTTTCATGATACCGATAATGCTGACCGAAATATAAAGTTTTGGATTACAGGCCACAGTATGGGCGGAGCATTGTCCGAGCTGTTCACACTCGGTCTTGTCGAAAGCGGAATACATCCCGATGACATTATTTCATATGGATTCGCATCCCCGCTTGTTGGCGATAAACGTCTAAAAAAATACGCCGTTTCAGTTGGAGCATCGGAAAGAATGTATAAAATAGTACACAGACAAGATATTATGGGATATATTGGGTATGGTTTACTATCAGGAAAATCACTGGCTGCTGATAAAAACATTATTGCTTTTGGCAGCCACGGTATTTTTGACAGAAGCCATCACAGCCTCCCGAGAATATATTTACCATTCATCGCTTCTCAAAACGACCATCCAAAACGGCAACAATTTGAAGCATCGTTATTCGACAAAATCCTTTCTATTTAGGCATAATTCACCATCCTTTAAAACGTTATCTGTCCAATGGCGGCATATCATAGAATCGGAGCAATTGGAAAGGGGGAATATAAAATTAGTCCCGCAGACAGCCAATAGGCAGAATCTTAACCCCGTCATTTCGGGTGTAGGCCATTTCACCGCCAGTAATCACAAGTAAAAGATCGGGTTCCCGAAGCCGTGCCCGTTTTTCAGCATTCGCTTTTTGAATTAGTTGTTTCAGTTCCACCAGATGAGCGGCACTTTCTTCAATCTCCCTGCTGCCAAGCTTGAATTCAATAAGCGCGTACCGCCCGTCGGCAAGATGCAGAACACAATCAGCTTCCAGTCCGTATCTATCGTGGTAATAAGATGCACGACCTCCCATAGCAGAAGAATACACCTTGAGATCTCTAATACAAAGGCATTCAAAAATAAACCCAAAAGTATTCAAATCTTGCAAAAGCAAGTCTGGTGATAACATTAATGCAGCCACAGCAATAGATGGATCTGTAAATCCCTTTTTCTTGCTAGCGCGCATAGCTGTTGCCGAACGAATTGACGGGTACCATGCGGGTATATCTTCAATTACATAAAGCCGTTCCAAAGCATTTAAGTAAGAAAATAGTGTCGACTCAGAAATATCCATGTAATTCGAGGAAACATCCTCAAGGATGGTTTTATCGGTGGCAAGGGTAGAGATATTTCGTGCATATGATTGGAGTACCGCTTTCACACGTTCCGAGCTTCTTTTCACGCCATCCACAGTAGAAGCATCACTATCGCAAATATTGGCGACGTAGTTCTGTGCCTCATATAGCTTCGCTTTCTCCGTTTTTTTGTTTAGGCTTGAAGGCCAACCGCCACGGCAAGCTGCAAAGACAAGCCTTTCAAGCGACAAATCAGATGTGGTTCCATCAATGTCCAGTCCCGGATTTTCGAATAATTCTCCGAGCGATACATTTCCGTTTGATTCTTTTGATTCATACAAGCTCATCGGATACATCACCATGCGAGAAATTCGCCCTGTTCCAGAGTGCATAATGGCTGATTCATCAACCGTTGTTGAGCCGGTTAGGATAAATAATCCTACTTCACCGCGCACGTCAACAGCATTACGGACAGCATCCCAAAGAACCGGTGCCATCTGCCATTCATCAATTAATCTGGGATTCTCACCTTGCAATAAAAGAGAAGGCTTCACCTCGGCCATCGCAAGGTGCGCCCTTGTCTTGTCCGGATCCTGCAACTTTAAAACACTTTTCGCCTGCTGTTCCGCAGTAGTCGTTTTTCCGCACCATTTTGGACCTGCAATCAAAATTGCCCCCGTTGCGTTCAATCGTTCTTCCAATAATTTATCTACAATTCTGGGTAAGTAATCAGACTTCATTAGGCAATCCTCCTGTCACTGATATTATTATACCCAAATGATAATAAATAGCAAGTACAATTAAAGTAATTTGCGGTATTTTGTTAAAGTAATTTGCGGCATTTTGCTAAGGTAATTTGCGGCAAAAAGCTAATGTGTGATAAAACTCGTTGTACTTGTGTAGCTAGTCTGTAGCTAGTCTTTTTGCTACCTACTATATATGGGGATGTTAATCCAATCTGCGTGCGATAACCGGGCTTGTCAGCACTCCCATTGGCCTAATCTGATACTCATACGCAAAAAAGCTTCCCTCGGTCCGCCATGAATCGGGGCCGTACCATATTAACTCCGGGTCCGAGTTGTGCAGCGCTCCGAAAGCATTGACTCTGTTGCCATAAGACGTGATTGACACAGTGTGCTTACCCGGGGATAGCTCACCGAGGTCCAGCTTATACGGCGACAGTGCGATTATGCCCTTGTCCCCGCCGTCAACGGCGACTCTCAGCAGCGGTGCGCGGAAGAACGGGACTTCCAGCTCGTAATGTCCTGCATCGAGTTCCATCTCGCTGATATATGTAAGGTTCCCGGCATAAAACGGCAGTTTCTGACGTGTAAAGTCGCCGTACGCGATGCATTCCGGCAACGCAGTCAGGGTATAACGCCGCCCCGCGAGGTCTACGCCGAAATTACCCAGTAGATAGCACCATTCCACATCGGAATAATCGTTATAGTCAATTGTCAGAACAAGCTCATTCTTACCGGCTCTTAGAGATGGGAGCGGTATTGTTTTTATACAGCGGTCTGTGAAGAAACCGGCGGGCTTGCTTTTCACTGTCTCTCCATTGAGCACTATTTCTGTGTTCTCTGAATTTTCAAGAGCTAAAGAGCATCCTGAAAGCTCAAGCAGGGAATCGATCGTGAACCTAAGTCTCAGCGTGTGTTTGCCGATATCCTTTTCTTCCCTTACCCACGGCTGCGCCAGCGCACTTCTTCTGAGCGGCAATCCGAGCCTTCTCCGGAACTCGTTGTCTATCCGCAAAACCTCTTCCGCCGGCTGCCACACGCCATCATCAAAAGCGTATTCGCAAACATCAAGAATAGCGCAATTAGGCTCAGAGAGCACATACGAGGCCGGCAATGACAGGGTTTGTGTTGTGCTATGTTCCGGCGTTTTTATGCAGCTCGCTTCACTGTGTTCCGACTTGGTTTTGCTTAAGCAATCTCCGGCAGACATCGCAGGGTTCAGCTTAAGCAGCAGACTAGTCTGCTCAAAAAACGTATGCTTGACAAATGTCTGTCCGTCTGCTTTTTCCGCAGAAGCCGGGGTAATCTCGCCTGTAATGGTGTTGTATACAACCGGATTGTACGCGCCTTTCACCACCACAGTCAGTTCCCGCCGGTTAACAACGTCTTTTGGCGTTTTTGCGGCGTTGCAGACGAAAAGCCATTTTGAGCCATCCTCGTTTTCCCTCATCTGGTACGCCATGCCGTCTGCACGGGTTTTGTCCGAATTAAACACGTTTACATCACGGTATTCTTCAATAGCATTAATTATCCCATCCGGAGTCAGTGGCGCAATCTTACATTCGCGCACGAAAACATTTATATCAGCCGGCTCTTCAGCATCAACATACTCCGGCAGCCGCCCTGTGATTATGACCTTGCCGCCCGCTTTTTTAAAGCTCTTCAGGCGTTTATATGTTGTCTCGCGCAAGGTTGCGCAGCTTGGCACGATAATCGCCTCATACTCCATCTCCCCTGCTCTGAGCGGGAATGATGCTTCCTCCGAGGTTAACTCCGGCAGCAGCGATTCCGAGATATAGTCAAAATCAATCAGCCCATGCACAAGCCACTTGGTAATTCTCTCGAAATCGCTGTCTATTTCCCTCAAAACCCTGTCTGTGTTCTCATGTGTGCCGAAATAAAGCCATGCCGATTCCACGGGATGTATCATGCCGACCCTCACGACCGGCTTGCCCTGTGTCAGCGCGGTATTGAGCCTTGCGAAATGATCTTCTATGTATGGGTATTCCTTGTACCACGGCGACTGTTCGCCTATGCTTGCGGGGTAATCGCGTTTTGCCTCGCCGTTCATTGAGACCCAAGTAAGGTGATGTACTCTGAGTGTTACGCCAAGCGCGGCTTGCCAGTCGCCTTGCGTTTTATGCCCACGGAAATCAAAATCCCAGTTAGTAACGCCGTAGAGCTCGCTCATAACCCCGCTGCGCCCATACTGGCGCGAAACACTCTGCGCTTGCTTTGCGGTTGTCAGCTCGTATCTGTCGCACAGCATATCTATGCCCGGGAGCTGGAAGGAGCTCAGATGCCGCATTATCTCCCCTGCGCAAAATGTTTGGGCTGATAGATTTTCCTCCGTCATCATATGGCCGGTCAATTTAATGTTATGCTTGCCGCACCAGCCGCCTATGTTGTCGGAGAATGCCTCCGCGAACCTTTCGTTTATGTGCTTATGATATAAATAGCGTATTTTCGACACAGCATAGCCGCAGCGTTCCCATATGACCTCGGGAAAATGGTCTAATATGCTTATGCCGTATGCGGTATAGAACGTTTCATCAAAGTCGCCTGTAAACGGGCTCACAATAGGCCTTTGCTCATCTGCGAAACCGAGCCTGTCTTTCCAAGCGACTTGCGGCTCGTCTGTGAATATCGCGGGCACGGACTTCCCAAAATCGCCGCCGACGGCATCATAGTACTTATCGAATGTGATTTCTATGAACCTATCTATAGCCTCCTTGCTCATAACATCGACGTATGCTTGATTATTATAGCGCGGGTTATCCCCGGCAACACCCAGCTCCGCAATCCAGACAGCTCCTCCCGCTTCGGCGTCCTCTCCGGCTGTTAAGCGTTTGTAACCTGTCATAAAACTGTCCCGGATATTTATGGAATATCGCGCAAGCGGTGTTCTGTTGATGATATTCAGGCTGTCCGGCTCGCTGTTTTCGGGTCTGAGAATCAGATATTGCTGCCTGTAGCGTTTCTCTTTCGTGACTAGGCCGCCGGCAAAGCCTGATGGCCATCTGTCTTCGTCGTAGAGGTAGCATTGCATGTCCAGTTCCTTGGCTTTTTCATTGCAGAACTTGACAAGCTCCATAAATTCATCGCCGAGATACTCCGTCCTGAGCCCCGCGCGCGGATGCATATGAAACCCGCCCAGCCCCATTTCCCTAAAGACCTCTATCTGCCGCTGCAGTGTTTCTTTATCCAGCACACTATTCCACGCCCAGAACGGCGCCCCCCGGTAACGCGATGGAGGGTTCTTGAAAATTGTGTCGTGGTTTTCCATAAATAACGCACCGTCCTTTTGCTTTCAACGCTCATATTTTGCAGGGAAACTTTCGTCCGTGAGCATTATTATACGTTAATAATGCGGCTGATTCAACCTGCTGTGTGCTTTTTATATAAATTATTATCTGCAGCCGTGCATTGCGAATCTAATTCTATTTTGATATAATAGCAAAAATCATACAGCGCAGATGAAATTTGGACTGACTATAGTCGGATGACTATTCTGTAGCTCAGCAAACGGTGAATCATATGAACATCTTTGACTTTCCCGCACATCCTTTCCCGGACGAACTCACTACTATATTGGCAGAAAAAGAAAACATCCGAGTTGAGCGAATTGTCAGCTCGGGGCATACATCAGACTGGTACGACCAGGCTGAAACGGAGTTTGTCGCCTTGCTGGATGGCAGCGCGGTCATTGAGTATGAGAACGGCGCGACGATTGCTATGTCAAGAGGCGACACGCTAATAATACCCCCGCATGCAAAGCACAGGGTAAGCTATACCTCAAGCGACCCCCCATGCATCTGGCTTTGCGTGTTTTATTAATACTCTTTTTTATTGCCAGACAAATTCTCTTAAGGTATACTGCACTAAGAGCCTTGCAGGCTTGGACAAAATCCCGCCATCATCAAACTAAAAGGAATGAACATCATGAAAGAACTAGAACTCAAATACGGATGCAACCCGAATCAAAAACCCTCTCGCATATTCATGAACGGCGGCTCCGAAAATCTGCCTGTAGAGATTCTCAACGGCAGACCCGGATTCATAAACTTCCTCGATGCGCTCAACGGATGGCAGCTTGTGCGTGAAATGCACGAAGCCACCGGGATTCCCTCCGCTGCATCTTTTAAGCATGTCTCCCCTGCCGGCGCGGCAATCGGGCTGCCTCTTAGCGAATCTGAGGAAAAAATGTGCTTCGCCGAAGGCAAACCCCTCTCCCCTCTCGCGGCAGCGTATGTCAGAGCGCGCGGGGCAGACAGGGTGTGCTCGTACGGCGACTGGGCGGCATTATCGGATATCTGCGACGAAGAAACCGCCGCAATACTGGCCCCCGAGGTCTCCGACGGCATTATAGCCCCGGGCTACACAGAAGCCGCGCTCCGCATATTAAAAGCAAAACGCAAGGGCAGCTACAGCATCGTAAAAATCGACCCCGGCTACGTTCCGCGCAGCGCGGAGTTAAAAGATGTATTTGGCATCACATTCGAACAAGGCCGCAACAACCTTATAATAAACGAAGACATGCTTCGCAATACCGTCACAGAAAAAGACGTGTTCCCCGATGCCGCGAAGCGTGACCTCCTTATCGCGCTGATAACGCTGAAATACACCCAATCCAACTCTGTCTGCTATGTTAAAAACGGCGGGGCTATCGGCATCGGCGCGGGACAGCAGAGCCGCATCCACTGCACAAGGCTCGCAGGCAGCAAGGCGGACAATTGGTTCTTGCGCCAATGCCCGAAAGTATTAAACCTCCCTTTCAGAAGCGATGTAAAAATGCCCGAACGCGACAACGCAATTGATGTTTACATCTCCGACGACCAGGATGATCTGCTGGCAGACAACGCATGGCAGGCCTTGTTCAAAGAGAAGCCTCAGACATTCACCCGGGAAGAACGAATACAGTGGCTTTCCGCCTCGTCAGAAGTCTCACTTGGCAGCGACGCTTTCTTCCCATTCGGCGATAATATTGAACGCGCAAGCAAGTCCGGCGTGAAGTACATTGCCCAGCCCGGCGGTTCAATAAGAGACGACAATGTTATACAAGCGTGTAATAAACATGGCATGGTTATGGCCTTTACAGGTATCCGGCTGTTTCATCATTAACACCGGATTCCAGCCTAAACCTCCCTGCCAACTCCTCCCGCATTTGACTCAATTGCATTTGCATATTAATTAATCTTCTATCCTTACACTGCAATTTTGGAGGTATATATGAAAGTTCTGGTAATTGGCGGCGGCGGGCGCGAACATGCTATCTGCCATGCGTTACGCAGATCCCCGCGTGTCAGCACAATTTACTGCGCGCCCGGCAACGGCGGGATTGCAAGCGTGGCTGAATGTGCCGGCATCTTAGCAACCGATATAACGCAGATGGTTGGTTTTGCGAAGCAAAATTCCATAGACTTTGTCGTTGTCGCCCCTGACGACCCTCTCGCGCTCGGCATGGTGGACGCGCTTGAATCAGCGGGCATCCGCGCATTCGGTCCACGCAAATCAGCCGCCATAATCGAAAGCAGCAAGATATTCTCAAAAAACCTGATGGCTAAATATGGCATACCTACCGCAAGATATGCAGTATTTAATGATGCCCGGGCCGCAAAAGAGTACATCCGCGAAAACGGCACCCCCTTGGTTGTAAAAGCCGATGGCTTGGCTCTTGGCAAGGGCGTTGTTGTCGCTATGGATGATAATGAGGCCATTGCCGCCGTTGATTCCATGATGCTCGACGGCAAGTTCGGCGACAGCGGCAGCAGCATTGTAATCGAGGAATACATGACCGGTCCGGAAGTGACTGTCCTTGCCTTTACGGATGGAAAAACCATAATCCCCATGTTATCATCACAGGACCACAAAAGAGCGCTCACGGGCGACCTCGGGCTGAACACCGGGGGCATGGGCGCGTTCTGCCCAAGCCCGAACTATATTGGAGAGCTGCCGGATATCTGCATGAGGACAATCTTCCGGCCGACAATCGAAGCGATGAACAGTGAAGGCCGCCCGTTCAAAGGTGTTATTTACTTCGGCCTGATGCTCACGCCAAAAGGCCCGAAAGTTATCGAATACAACGCACGCTTCGGCGACCCTGAAGCTCAGGCGGTGTTGTTTATGCTCGAAACCGACCTGCTTGACATCCTTGAGGCTGTGGTTGACGAACGTCTGCACGAAATTGAGTTGAAATGGCGCACAGGCTTCTCATGCTGCGTAGTCATGGCAAGCGGCGGCTATCCCGGAAGCTACTCTAAAGGCTTCGAGATAACCGGGCTTGACGCCACCCCCGGCGATATCACTGTATTTCATGCCGGAACCCTTCTTGCGGAAGGCAAGTATATGACAAACGGAGGCAGGGTACTCGGCATAACCGCAATCGGCGAAACACTGCAAACAGCCTCTGCCCGCGCATACGAAGGCGTATCCGGCATATCATTCAAAGACGCGCACTACAGAACAGACATAGGCAATACCTAATGCGGACACGCCGCAATTGACAGTTGAGAGTTGAGAGTTGACAGTTGAGAGTTGTTGTGTCAGCTCCGCAGACGGATTTGATTTTGTTGTTTTTATTTGCTTAATTAGTCATTAAGGTACTAACCTACATATTACTCTGTCACTTGCCTGACGCTGACAAGGCCGCCCCTGCTGACGTCAAGATTTGGCGAGCCTTTATATTCTACGCTTCCCACGCCTCCCGCGCTTACGCGAAGGTTCTCTGAACAGCTCAAACGCACGGAGCCGACCCCTGCGAGTATAACATCAGCCCGCCGCGTTTGAAGCGACATAGCCTCGATATTTCCCGCTCCGCCCAATACCAGCTCTGCTATATCCGCAGTGCCTGAGAGCGAAAAATCACCTGCACCCGACATACTCACATATAGGTTCTTCACATTCACATCGGCCTCTCCCCTGCCCGCGCCGGCCATGTTTATTGTGAACGAATCGCCGTTGATAGTGTCATGTGCTGTGAAGTTGCCGACACCGGCAAGAGTCACTTTATCCAGCATTGAAGAGCCGACCGTCAGTATCGGGCTTCTTCCTGTAGGAAAGCTTATTCCCCTTGTGGCGCGTACAACAAGAACGCCGTCAGTCTCCGTTATAGATATATAATCAATTAAATTCGATTGTATTTCAAGGGTCACCGTGTCGGAAGGCTTGGCAAAATACTCTATGTTGCATAAAATCTCAATCCTGATTTCCGTAAAATCGTCAATGTCAAAGGTATACGCAACCAAGTCCCCCCGGCCCATTAAACTATCTGCCGATAAATCAACATTTACGCTTACGCAGCCGGAGCCGGATACAGCAAAAACAGCCGCGCATAGCATTAGCAGTATAATCTTTTTCATAAGTTTATTTTCCTTTCCATCAATTTAGACGTTATCACAAACAGCACAGCGGTTTGTATCAGCAGCAGCGGGACAGACATCGCCAAACCTAGCCTGCCTAACACCACGGTGAAATGCAAACCCCACCGGTAGACCTCACCAAACGGCGCAAGAAGCAGCGGCGACGCATTGATGATACAAATGATACCCAATGCCATCAGAACTGTCAATACTCCTCCGCCCCGTTTCTGGTAGAACAGCGACTTTTTCACCGCTACGCCGGAAATAATTACCATCAAAATTAACAAATACGCCGATATCATCAGTACAATCATCCAAATTCCAAACAAAATATCACCGGCTGCAAGCCATGATGTATTCCATACGATATTGCTGATGTTGCCTGTCCCGGCATCCGCCAGAATAAGCGAAATGAATGTTACGCCCGTGATCGCGACCGTCATGCTGACAATATCCATTGCAGCCATAGTTATCAGGTTTGCCAGCAGCGTTTTCCAGCGCGGAACGGGAGTCAGCGCATACAGATAAGCGCCCGGCGCCGCGAACATCCTTCGTATCATTGCAATATCGCCGATAACATTCATAACCAGCATAACAGCAATCGCCGCGCCGCTCAATGATACAGCGGTTATCAAAGCCGGAAGCGGCAGCACTCCGAGCAGTCCGAGTACAATAAATACTGCATTTAATGCGAAAACCGCGATAAAGACATTTCCGCGCGCGGCAACCCCCGATAGGAACGCGTACTTAAATTGAACCTTCATTAATAAACACCTCCAGATATGCTTGTTCCACGGTTTGGCCCCGCTCTTCGCGCATTTCGTCGCACTGGCCATGAAATACAATCTTCCCCTTAGACAAGAAGTATACGCTGCTGAATATGCGTTCGATGTCTTTCACAAGATGAGTCGATACAAGAGTAGACGCGCCATCGGGCTGCATCGCGAGTATGGCGTCAATTACGCGCATTTTACCCACAGGGTCTATCCCGTCCAGCGGCTCATCGAGCATGTATAGCTTCGTGTCCCTGGAAAAAGTCAGCCCAAGTGCCAGCCGTTCCCGCATACCCTTAGAAAGCTTGCCTATGTGTGTATTCTGGACATCCTTCAGTTCCAGAATACGCATTATCTCCTCTGCACGCTCCTGCCTGTAATCCGGGTACATATCGCGGAAGTAGCCAAAAGCATCTTTAACCTTCATATTTCTCCGGAACACCAATGCATCCGGGCAGAAACTAATTGTCATTCTTGCCTCATACCCGGGTTCGGCGTTATCGTAATAACGGATAGTTCCGGCAGTCGGTTGCAACAGCCCTGCTATAGTTTTCAGCAGCGTAGTCTTACCCGAAGCATTCGGCCCCAGCAATCCGACGATCTGCCCGGGCGGTATCTCCATATCAACCCCCCGCAAGGCATCGCACCCGATGAACTTCTTCTCCACGCCGCTCAGTTCAAGAATTATGTTCAATATTATCATCCCCTTTCATATATAACGCGAGGTCATCCATTATTTCGCGATCGCTGCATCCCAGAGCTCGCATTTCTTCAAGAAAGCGCTTTAGGGAATCTTGCGCGAGGCTGCTGCGAACTTTCTCAATCATGCCTGTGTCCTCCGTAAAAAAATATCCTGTGCCGCGTTTACTGCTTATCAGCCCATCCCTCTCCATCTCCTGATAAACGCGCTGCACCGTGTTTGTGTTGACTTTCAGCATGACGGACAGTTCCCTGATAGATGCAATGCGCTCCCCGTTTTTTATGTCGCCCCGGACAAATGCCCTGTAGAATTGCAATATGATCTGACGATAAATAGGCATCCGGTCATCAAACCCTAAACCCCAGCTCTCCCACATATAATCACCCCCTTGCAGCCAGCGGGCCTCAGTTCCTAGTGTACCACCATACTAGCACACTAAATCATTTTTGTCAATAGTTAAATTGAAATTTATATTGCATTTTTTTATTTGCATGGTAAAATAGTTTCAACGTAAATAAAATTGGAGGTTATATCATGGCATACACTATCAGCAGCGAATGCATATCTTGCGGCGCATGCGCCGGCGACTGCCCAGTCGAAGCAATTGTTTTGGGCGCGGATCAATACAACATTACCCCTGATGTCTGCATAGACTGCGGGGCGTGCGTAAGCTCCTGCCCCGTAGATGCAATCACACCATAACGCCTGTGCCACACCAACCGCACGCAGCGCTATACATCGTAGCAACCCCAATCGGCAATCTTGACGATATCTCCACACGCGCAGCCCAAACGCTGCGCGATGTGGACTTTATCGCTGCAGAAGACACGCGCGTTACAATAAAGCTCCTAACCCGCCTTAACATCAAGAAACACCTGATAAGCTACTATGAGCATAACCGGAAAGAAAGCGGTAGCAACATACTAAGCCGCATCCTCTCCGGCGAAAGCTGCGCTCTTTTGAGCGATGCGGGCACACCAGCAATCAGCGACCCGGGCGAGGACCTCGTAAGATTGTGTGCCGAAGCAGGCATCCCTGTGATACCGGTTCCCGGCCCTTGCGCCGCAGTGGCCGCAGTATCAGTATCAGGATTGCCCGCAGGCCGCTTTACATTCGAGGGTTTTCTATCCACCGCAAGAAAAAGCCGCTTCGAACACCTTAACGAAATTTCAAACGAAAAACGCACAATGGTTTTTTACGAAGCGCCGCACAAGCTGATACGCACCCTGAGCGATATGCTCACCGTGCTCGGCGACAGACGCATCGCCATATCCCGCGAACTCACAAAAATTTATGAGGAAACCCTCCGCTGCACTATCTCCGAAGCTATAACGCACTTTGAACAAACAGCTCCCCGGGGTGAGTTTGTGCTGGTCATAGAGGGCAAACAGGACGAACCCTTAACCGAGACAGACATAGAAAAATCCGTCGCCGCGGTTAGAAAACACATAGACGACGGATATTCAATAAAGGATGCGGTAAAGAAAATATCAACCGAGTCAGGCACCCCAAAAAACACCCTATACAAAGCGGTAGTTTCTAGCGAACCCTCACAATAACAACCTGAGATACCTCGCCTACAGTAACTGTAAGCCTGGCGTTGCCGTTTCTAATTGCCCTGACAATAGCCTCTGTTGCTTCCGGGCTTGTCGGGGTGACGCTGAATATACTGTCATCGCTGCTGACCCATTCAGGTGTTTCATCAATCCCCTCAGGCTGCACCAATACGTTAAGCTGAATGCTCCCCTCGCTCATCCTAAGCGTAAACTCGGGGCCGTCAGCGCCGACCTGCAGCGCATTTCTGCCGTATCTGACACTCACCGACTGCACTCCTGTCGGCGTAGGATCCGGGGTAGTTATCGGGTCTCCCGTGTTGACAGGGGGATCAACCGGCGTGCCCGGCAGGGTCAAAGTGCCATCGTCAATATCCGGCAGCCCGGGTGAAGGTCCGTTGCTTGCCGGCGGAGACTGGAGTTGCCCGTCATCAGGGACATATTCGTCATCAGGAACCTCTGTAGTGAAAAGAAGAACCCCTGTGGCAACGACAAGCGCAAACATAACTATCACGGCGACAAGCATTTTACCCCTCGAGTTATCGCCGCTATCCGAGTACTTGCCGCGCGCTATGCGCCTTGTGCTGCAATACGGGCATCTGCTGCGGATACCTGAGTACACACGGTCACACTTAGCGCATTTAATTTCAGAAATCAAGGCCATTTAAGCACCTCCAAGTGCGATTAATGCTGTTTTGGAAACACAGATCAATTTACCCGGACCCAACATTCCTGGGTGATATCCCCGACAGTAACGGTCAGTTTCGCAGTACCGCGCCCAATGCCTTTTACATTGACTTGCGTGCCTTCTGTGTTTGTTTTGACAACCTCGAAGACACTGCGGTCGCTGCTTGTCCATATCGGCTCACCCTCAACGCCTACAGGCTCAACCCTTACGCGCAAAGGAACAACCTCATCGACCTTAGCCGTAAAATCGCTGGTTTCCCGGCCGTTGTATGTAATGGTCAGCGATCTTATCTCGGGCGGCGGCGTACGGTCAGGGTCATCTGTAGCATCCGGGTCATCTAAAGGCTCAATATGATCGTTAGGCTCCAGCTCGATGTTATTCTCCGGTTCCGGCGTTTCTACAAGGCTTTCCTGCAACGGTATGTCCGTCTCCGGCTCCGGTTCTTCCGATGTGAAAATCAGCACAGCAGTAGCAACTACGAGAACAACCGCCAGCAGCCCCATTATCATCATCTTGCCCTTTGTGTTGTCGGCTTCGTCCGAATACTTCCCGCGCCCCGTACGGCGTCCGCCGCAATATGGGCATCTGCCATGCGTGCCGGAATACATCCTGTCGCACTTGCTGCACTTGGTTTCAGAAATATGGCTCACGAAACCCACCTCACAATTCACAATTCAGGGTACAGGGTTCACTTTAACGGTTTATTCTTAAAGTTTATGATGTACAGCGGTATTATACATCAGCACTCTTTGTTTGTCAATATATATATCACAATATATTACAAAAAGTTTCAATTCGGTTACGCCATAATCCCCCGGGTTTTCACATGAAAATCAGAAGTATTCAGGGTGCTCCGAACTAAAGCGCTCTGCGGAGCGCAATTGAGAATTGAGAGTTGAGAATGGAGAATTAGGTTACGAGGTTTTACTATAGTTTTTGTAATCTACTTTTGATTTGCAAAACAAAGATTAATGCGCCATCATGGACGACAGGGTAATAAAGTCATCTGTTCCCAGCATCTCGCCCCGTATTGTCACATCAAACCCGCACTTGCAAACCGCCTGCGTGATATCAGGCTTGCTGTGAGTTGCGGAAAACGCCGCAAACAGAGCATTAACCAGCATCTTTCGCCTCTGAGCGAATGCAGCTTTTACAACGCGGAAAAACATAGCCTCTTCCTCAGGCGCAAGCAGACGTTTGAGTCGTGATTTCATAAAAATAACCGACGAAAAGACCTTTGGCTGCGGAACAAAACACGACGGAGGCACATCAAACAGCGTTTCAGGAACCGTATGGTAATTTGCATAAACCGTAAAAGCACCGTAATCCGAACTGCCCGGCTGAGCGCATATGCGGCGGGCGACTTCCCTTTGAACCATTACAGTTATTGTATGAAAAACACCGCTGTCGATAATTGCCGTCAGCGCGGGGGTAGTTATATTGTACGGTAAGTTTGCGCAGACATGGAAGCTCGTACCCTTCATTTTCTCTTCAGCAATCTTCGAAAAATCCTGCTTTAGAATATCCCCCTGAACTATCTCCACATTCGGGAGGCTTCCCACTGTTTCATGCAGTATTGGCAATAGCCGGCTGTCAAGCTCCAGCGCTGTAACACTCTTCGCCACGCGGGCAAGCGCGGCAGTAAGAGCCCCGAACCCCGGCCCGACCTCCAAAACAGCGCATGTGCCGTCAATACCCGACAGCCTCGCAATCTTTTCGGGTATATTCGGGTCTATAAGAAAATTCTGACCCATAGATTTACGCAAATGGAAACCATGCCTGCTGAGCAGCTCCCACATGTTATTTGCGCTGTTTTCTTTACTATGATTATTATTCAATATCCATACTCTGCTTTTCTTTTAGTCCTGCTGTTTTTTCTATACTATAACGCGGTCTTCCCTTTGCCTCGATAAATGTCCTTCCGACATACTCGCCGACAATCCCTAAACAGAGGGTGATTATTCCGCCGACCGCCCATACAGAGAATATGACCAGCTTCCAATCAAGCACGGACTGCCCCATTATAGCTGTAACAATCATATAAACGAAAAATACAGCGGAAAGCAGCAGCATCACAACACCCAGAGCAGTCACCATCCGCAGAGGGCGCAAACTAAGCGCAGTCAATCCGTCAAACGCAAGCGAAAGCATCCTTTTGAGCGGGTATTTGCTTACCCCGGCTTTGCGCGTATCGCGCTTATACCGTACAATCGAGGACTTATACCCCAGCAGCGGCACCAGGCCGCGGACGAATAAGCGCTGCTCGCGGTATTCGGACAATGCATTTAGCGCGCGCGAACTCATCAGGCGGAAATCAGCATGATTAAAGACAATATCACATCCATAAGAACGCAGCAGCTTGTAGTACCCCTCCGCTGTGACACGTTTGAAAAAACCGTCTGTCTCACGGGTTTTCCGAACACCGTAGACGATATCGCAGCCGCCAATATACTCTTCGACCATCAGATCAATAGATGATATATCGTCCTGAAGGTCAGCATCAATCGTAATCACAAAATCAGCCTCATGCCTGACAGCCATAAGCCCTGCCATTAAGGCGTGCTGGTGACCCCGGTTGCGGCTGAGCTTAACCGCTGCAAAAATGCTGTCCCGCATACAGAGCTCTTCGATTATTCCCCATGTGCCGTCGCTTGATCCGTCATCTACAAAAACAACCCTGCCGTCATGTGATATCTTCTTGGCAGCAGAAAGCGTTTTCATCTTCTCGGATAATCTCCTCGCCGTTTCATGCAGGACAGGTTCCTCGTTATAGCATGGAACGACAAGATATAATGTGCTGCTCAGTACGCGCACCCCCTAAGGCATTGCCTGCCGGTGTTACAACATAGCACCGCGTGATGCAATAATGCTTTAATGACTTAGATAATATCAGAGTCCTCCGTATATCGCAAGTAGGTTTTGAAAAGAAACGCAAAAAGAAAATGATTTATCAGCACTTTTTTCTTGAAAGTATCAACCGCATATGTTACAATGTCTGAGGATTGCTCCGAACGATATGATAAATTATGGCAAAATATAATCAACAACATCATGCTGCCAATTTCACATGAGATAATGGGGAGATGAATTACATGGGCTTTCAATCATTTAGCGACATTAACGATTTCCACATGGATGTGCTAAGGGAAATCGCCAACATCGGTTCCGGGAACGCAGCAGCCGCGCTCTCGCGGATGCTGGGCCATCCGGTCGGGATATCAATTCCGGATATAGGCATCCAAGGCTTTAATGAGGTTTATGAGGTACTCGGCGGAGCTGAATCAATCAAGGTCGGCACGCTGCTGATGCTATCGAGCGGCATTAATGGTATGATAATGTTCCTGATGCCTGTCGAAGTCGCATGCGACCTCGTAAATATGCTTATGTTCACGGACATTAGCTCCCATGAAGAAATCGACGATATGGGGTTTTCCGTCATAAACGAGGTTTCCAATATCATGTCCGCATCCTTTGTCACCGCGATTAGCGATATGACCGACATACCAATAGACATCTCCCCACCGGAAGCAACTATAGACATGCTGGCTTCAATAATGAGCGTTCCGTCAATATTTTTTGCGCAGATAAGCGACACCCTGCTTTTGATTCAGAATGAACTGGAAATAGAAGGCAAAAAAGCCCGTTCCAGCGTTCTGCTTCTGCCTGACATGCCCTCGCTGGGGAAACTGATGACGAGCTTAGGCATAGAAATCTAGCAATCACCCGCACCACCGTGCCGCTGTGGCGGAACAGGTAGACGCCCGGGACTTAAAATCCCGTGAGGGCAACCTCGTACCGGTTCGATTCCGGTCAGCGGCACCACCGCCTCATCCACCGACCGCAACCACAACATAACCGCTTTGCTTTGACCCCGGAGGAAATGCATTATGAATATCGAACTTACAGAACTGGAATTCAGACGGCTTCTAGATATGGCGTACATCGGCAACTGGGTACTGAACTCAGCCAGAGGCGCTGACCGCTTCATAGATTATGACAATGTCGAAAGCCGGTTATTCTCGTTTTGCCTTCAATACGATATGACCGAGCTTGTAGATTTCAGCAGCGGAAATGCGCTCCCTTCCTCGGCGTATGAAAACGGCGGGATCCACGAAGCTATCGCAGATTATGAAGATTCTGTTTTCTTTGAGATTCTGGCTGAGGAACTGGCTCGCCGCGATATGGATTTCCAGCCTATAGACACAGATAATTTCTACGAACTGACCGATCGCATAGATGAGTATATCGAAGAGTTTGAGCGTAACGGCATAGACAATATAACACTGGATATTTAGTACCTTAATGACTAATTAAGCAAGTAAAAAACAACAAAATCAAATCCGTCTGCGGAGCAGACACAACAACTGTCAACTGTCAACTGTCAACTGTCAACTGCGGCTTGTCCGCATTAGACTTTACATACCGGTAATTTTGCCTCTCTGCACGAGCACTAATGCGCAGTATTTATCGCGGGGGATTTTATTTTGGATGACATCAGGCACGGCATTGAGCGCATTGCCATCGAGTTATGTTCCTGCGCCGGCCTAAAAGCCGGGCAAATCGTCGCAGCAGGCTGCTCAACAAGCGAAATAACAGGATACCGGATAGGCACTTCATCAAATGCCGATATAGGTATAATAATCTTTGAAACCATGTATGAGGTATTCCGCTCCCGTGGCATTTATTTAGCGGTACAGTGCTGCGAGCATCTGAACAGAGCGCTGGTTGTCGAACAGGAAACCGCATCATTATGGAATATCGTTAACGCGGTACCGACCGCTGCCGCAGGAGGCGCTTTCGCCGCTGCCGCGTATAACGGATTCAAGCGCCCTGCTTGCGTAGAAGAGATACGCGCCGATGCCGGTCTCGATATTGGCGGCACTCTCATTGGTATGCACCTAAAACGCGTGGCAGTGCCGGTACGGCTGAGCATTACCCGCATAGGCAGCGCGCATGTAACAGCCGCCCGCACAAGACCGCCGTATATTGGCGGCACCCGCGCTGAATATGACAGTAATCTGAGTTAATCAATTAACATTTAACTGCTTCGCTGCTATTTTAACATTTAACTGCCGCACTACTTGACAACCCTTAGAAAAAACATTAAAATAGACAAACCTCTACTGATGCTTGCCGGCAGCCCATAATCCTATGCGAATACAGATTCCCTCTACCCCTATAGTTTTCGCAGCTGCAAAGCAAGAAAATCAGCAAAATGCAAAATACCCCACCAGTTGCACGGCTTGGAGAAGTACCCAAGAGGCCGAAGGGGCTCCCCTGCTAAGGGAGTAGGCGTGTGAAAAGCGTGCGAGGGTTCAAATCCCTCCTTCTCCGCCAACGGAACTAATGCGAACTCTCCCCCGGCAAGATTTTTCTTCGTCGGGGAGACGTTCGCGGTAGTGTTTCCAATTAACAATTAGCAAAATTACACGAGGTGTTTTATGCTTACAGCGGCACAAAAATCCAACACATATCTTTATCAGTCTGTTTCTTATTATTACGGAAACAGGCTTGAGTTGCTGTTGCTATGACCAAGTAGTCAAGCGCGTTCAGCGGCTCAAGGCTTAAATGCTTTGAGCCGCTTTTATTTTAGGAGGAATCAATATGGAAAGCAAAAATTTATTCGAGACAATCAAGCGCATTGCGGTAGATATTTTTTCTGAGGAGAGTTTACAAAAACGCTTTGAAACGGGAAAAACTTTGAAAATCAAATTCGGCGCTGACCCATCGCGCCCGGACTTGCATTTAGGTCATTGCGTTCCGTTGCGGATGCTCCGAAAAATGCAGGATGCAGGGCATGAGATTATCTTCGTCATCGGCGACTTCACCGGAATGATTGGCGACCCGTCCGGGCGGAGCAAGACACGTCCTCCGTTGACCTTTGAGGACACTCGCCGTAACGGTCAAAGCTATTTTGAACAGGTTTCAAAAATTCTTGATCCTGAGAAAGCGCGTATCACATATAATTCCGAATGGCTCGGCAAATTGGATTTCGCCGATGTTCTTGAATTGGCAGGGAAGTACACTCTCGCCCGTATCATGGAACGTGATGATTTTTCAAACCGTTATACAACCAACCAGCCAATCGGTTTACACGAATTATTTTATCCCTTAATGCAAGGGTATGATTCGATTGCACTAAACGCTGATATAGAGGTTGGCGGAACCGACCAGACATTTAATTTGCTGGTCGGGCGTGAACTTCAAAAGGATTATGAGCAGGAGCCACAAGTAGTTATCACATTCCCTCTATTGCCCGGACTTGACGGCGTAGAAAAGATGAGTAAGTCTCTGGACAATTATATCGGGATTGACGAACCCGCAGAAATAGTTTTTGAAAAGTGCATGAAAGTACCGGACAATGTCTTACTTGATTATTTTCGGTTGACTACGGATATAACAGAAGAAGAATACAGCCATTATTTATCACAAGATATTCATCAAGCTCATTTCATTTATGCGAGAGAAATCGTAAAAATGTATCACGGCAAAACCGCAATTAAGCAGGCTGAAAAAAGATACCTTGCTGTAGCCTCGGGGCAAGTACCGGATGAAATGAAAACGATAATTGTTACCGGCGAATTACCAATTATCGAACTGCTCAGACGGGCAGGGTTTGCCACATCAAATTCTGATGCAAGAAGGCTCATTGAAGGTGGCGGAATAAAATTAAACGGAGATACTGTCACAGATATAAATTTGATAATAAAATGTGATGTTATTCTTAGTCGTGGCAAAAACAAATTCGTAAAAATTCACATCGAATAATATTACACAGCAACCGGCACCGCCCGCTTAACGGACTCCTCATTTTTGAGGAGTCCGAGTGTGTCATAGGGTTCAATGGATATTGACACTATGTGCGGCATGATTTAAAATGAAAAATGGTTGTGAATGGAGGTCATGGAGATATGAAAAAAATACTTGTTACGATTATTGTGTGCTTTTTTCTCTGCATGGCTGCGGCTGGATTTGCACCCGCAAACTCAACGCCGGAAGTTGCTAACATAGAAATTTTTATTAACGATGAATTGCAAACCTTTCCCATTTATGAAAACAGCATTGACAATCTGATGGACGACGACACCAGATTTTTTGTACCGCTTAAGACAATAAATAAAACAATGGAAGGAGAATATCGTTGGGGCGGGCCTAATATTATTTACCTTACCAACTCGTATTTTGAACGAACAGACATCCCTGCAACATTAGATGAGGCATACAAAGCGCTTGACGAGCTTTTAGACCCGGAGGACATCGAATATATAGAAAATCTTGAAGAAGAAGATCTTATTTTAATGCACTTCGGACTTGGGATGTGGATACGAAATAATTGGTTGTACCCCACAGACAGTCGGTTGACAAAATATTTATTAGGGTTAAATCCGCGCTTTGGTCATCCTGACAATATGTCGCATTTCATTCTTATGGGGTACCACGCTTATCTTAACGGCGAAGAATTTTTCATTGAATCGTATATGGAGGAAATACGAAAAGAAAACACGGATACAATCGTGCGGAATTTAGTTTTACTGTCCATATTTATTTTAATGATTGCAGCAATAAAATTTCTTTTTAGAAAAACACCTAAACCTGTATGTTTTTTAGGACGATTTGGACGCCCCAAGTTTTTAAGAGTGATTATAATCATGGCCATATTATCTCTGCTTAACAACGGTGTAGAAATGTTGTTTAATAGTCGTTGGTCATTTCCTTTTACCTCTGTTTACGTTTCCATTTCGGCATTGATATTGGCTGTTTCAGCCCTGTTTTGTTTTGTGGATATGACAAAAAAACAAATAGCTATATCGTCAATTTTACCAACAGCGTTTTTATTAGGGTATGGCTTAGAAAGCGAGTTTTTCTCGTGGAGAATCGGTTATGGCTTCTTCGGTCTGGATATTTGGAATTTTGTTTTTCCAATAAACTATGTATTTTTATTTACTGAACTAATCGGCTCATATTGGCCAAGATATTTCAACATATTATTTGCATTTATTCCGTTTATATATTTATTGCTGGCAAGGCATAGCCGTATGCCTCAGTGAAGCTGGGAGCCGTTAGGTATGCGCCCGTCGGCGAATACTACCGTACACTTCCCGCTGTCGCTGCTCGTCGCCAGCAGCATACCCTCCGATGTCACCCCGGTTATCCTGGCAGAAGCAAGGTTTACCAAAACGATAATCTTCTTGCCAATAAGCTGCTCCGGCGTGTAGTCGTTTTTTATCGAAGAAACAATAACGCGCTCGCCCAAGCCGTCATTTAATGTCAGCTTATAGCAGTTATGAGACTTGCGGATCTCCTGGCATTTGACGATTTCACAGACACGCAAATCAAGCTTTGCGAAATCATCGGTCTTAATAACCGGCTTAACCGGCACGACTGTGACTGTATCATTCTCCTCGTCTGCTGTTTCCTCCGGAATCGGCTGCAGATCAGCGGGCAGGCTCTCGGCTGCAAGCTCATCTTCAGTCTTAGGCGCGGAAAAATCCAGCAGATGCATATACTCCCTTGGTTCAAGCGCATAGAGGAACAAATACAGCCGCGGCCCTTGCTCCTTGCCAATAAGCAGTTTATACACATTCTTAAAGAACGCCGCTTGCAGCGTTTTTTTATGCTTCGCGTCGCTTATAACGCCGAAAACCTGAGCCGGTACGGCATAAATCATTGTATTGAGCTCATCTAGCGTGTACTCGTTATTAAGCAGATTATCATGCAATGCCGATATTTCCTTCTTCTCATCCTCAGGCAAAGCATCGTACACAGCCCAATTTCTGACTGCGTTGAGGCGGTTGACGCTTTCGGGGCTGCACATTTCCAGCCAGTTTTTCGCAAGTTCGAGCCTGCCGATAAACTCACTTGACTTGTATGGCGTGCCGATCTTCGTAAAAACCGTTTCGAGAACACCCGGGCTGAAATTCACAACCGACCCGAACTGCACAAGCCAGGTCATCGAAACAGTGTTCAATATCCGGCCGTTTACAACACAGTTATGCATTATAGCATGTTCTGCTTCCGTCGCCGTGCCACCGGCGATATTGCTATACATGCGGTCAAACTCCGTGTACTGGCGCAGTATCCCTTCATCGAAGCAAAAATCGAACGAATGCATCGGGTCGGTCCTGGAATACAGCCAGAGTATCACTTCCGGCTCATATATTTTCAATAACGTAGCGGGCGTAAGGTTCAAGCCTGATGAGCCCGACATTTTTCCTGTCGCGCCCTTAAGTCCGATGAAGCTGTACCCTTGGAAAAGCGGCGCTTCCACCCCGAATATCTCTTTTGCGATAATCCGCGAAGTCTGATAGCTGCCCGAAGGTGAAGCGTGGTCTTGCCCGCCCGGCTCAAAATCCACACCCTCATAGCCCCAACGCATTGCCCAGTCCACTTTCCATGCCAATTTGCAGTTATGGTCTGTATTAAAATCGAAATCCGCCTGATGACCGCATTTGCAGCTATAACGCGCTATATGCGTTTGATCGTCATAATCATGGATTGTCGTGGTATCGCGGCTGCAGCTCGGGCAATAAACAGCGACAGGATAGTAGTTTTCGCGCTCGCCTTCCTGAGCATCTTGTGTTCTAAACGAATCCAGAATATCGAATATCCTGCCGCGTTCTCTCAGCGCCAGCAGTATCTCGCTTAAGTACGCTCCCGCTCTGTACATATCTGCTTGATGCTTGTAATCAGGTTTGATGCCGAATGCCTCAAGCGACTCGGTAAACTCCCCTTCAAAGTAAGCAGCATATGACGGCGCATCATCGTCATCCTTAAAAGGATTTGGGACATCGGCTAGCGCGCAGCCGATATATCTGTCCATATCAGCAGCCGCCTTGGCGACATTTGCCGGTATTTTGCGAAGCCTGTCATAATTATCCCAGCTATGTATGAGCCTAGCTTTCTTGCCGAGCTTTTGCAATGCAACGACAACAAAATAGCTTGTAGCAACATCCCGGAAATTCCCTATATGAATTGAGCCGGACGGACTTATCCCGGTAGCGCATACATATTCGTCTTTATCAGGATTGCGCTTGATAACTTCCAGAGCCAGCGACTGTGACCAATGCATATATTTCAACTCCTAAACAATAATAACCCGAACCTTTACCTGCATAGCAGTAAACGCTTCAAGGCTTGGACAGTATACCATGCGTGTAAAAAAAAGCCAATAGTTATATTTGAGCATATCATATCTTGACATCCCTTAGGTTCTATAGTAGCATATGGTAACTTATGATTTATCTATGATGGGGAGGTTCAATATGGAACTAAATGAATCAGTGAATACACCGAATGATGACGTGACCCCGGCCATAAACCCGGATCCGGCTCCTGAACCGACTACGGACTCAGCCCCGGATTTGACCCCGGACACTGCTCCTGACCCGGCTACGGACTCAGCCCCGGACTTGACCCCGGATCCGGCTCCTGACCCGGCTACGGACTCAGCCCCGGATTTGGCCCCGGATCCGGCTACGGACTCAGCCCCGGATTTGACCCTTGACCCGTCGCCTGCTCCAAACCCGGACATGCTTTCTCAGGTACCGCGCATGACTGAGCTTGCTGCGCTGTACTTTGCGGTTGAGCTGCTTGACAAGGCAGGCTACGAGCTGCTCTGTGTCAAAGATTTCGTTCACATCAACCCCGGAAAAGAGCTTTTTGAGGATTTCATGACAATGACCGTACTAGGCAAGCGGTTTCTTGTCGCATTCACCGACCCCGGACAAATAGAAAACGCCCAAGGTTCTTCTCACCATCACATGACCTCGGATGTATATCTCCCGATAATATCGGGTATGCCCTTTGACGGCATTGCGGTAAACCCATTTGATGCGGCCGGGCGCCGGATAATTGACAAATTCACCATAGAAAAGGCATATCAACAGTCGCACGGTGTAAATATATCTACTGACATGAGCAGCGAAAACATAGCCGCAGAAGTCAAAACTGCGGCACAGACGAAATACGATAGCGAAGTAGCGGAAATCGAGCAAAACACAGTCCGCATGACAGACGAAGAGCTAACAGAAATCTTTACGGAGTTCTTTGCTCCTAACAGCGATTTCTTCAATCTCCCGGGCTCGGATAAGCATAAAGCATATTTCGACGCAGTCAACACCGCCACGCTCGAAATACTAAACAACCCCCTGATATTTTCAGAAGCTACAAAACGGGAACATTCTGAACTGACGGATATGACCAACAACCGCATCCCGGGTAAAACCAACACCCTAATCTGCGGGCTGATCTTTTGCATAGGCAGGTATGCTGTTGTACCCTCTGCCTTATTATGCGTGGATTTTTCCGAATCAATCCCGAACTGCATTGCCCTTTATCTTTTACTCACTGCAAGGAAACTCCCGCCGGATAAACGTAAGCAGACAATAGATGCCGGCGACGGGACGGACACCGCTCCGCTGAGTGATGCGATGGCTTCATTAAGAGTATGCGACCCCGATTGGGAATATGAAATTATAAGTTCGGAAGTATGAAAAACACCAACAACACAAAATATATCCGCATTGCTGCTATCACAGCGATATCCGGCAATGCCTTACTTGCTGCCATAAAGCTGATCGTAGGCATTGTTGCAGGCAGCGGAGCAATGGTTGGAGACGGCATTGATTCATCCGCCGATGTCCTCATTGGCATTATAACGCTTGCCGTCGTTGCGATTGTCGCCAAACCGGCTGATGCGAACCATCCTTGGGGGCACAGGCGCGCAGAAACCGTGGCAACGGTGTTTTTGTCATTCATTATTTTTTTCGCGGGCGCGCAGCTAATCATCTCATCAATATCAAACCTCATATCCGGCACTCAGCAGCTCGAACATTCCGTTATCGCAATCATTGTAACTATAGCATCCATAATAGGGAAAATACTGCTGGCGTGGAGTCAGCATATCTTGGGTAAACGCGCTAACTCCGCAATGATAAAAGCAAACGCAAAAAACATGGTGGGCGACGTGCTTACCTCATCGAGCGTCCTGATTGGTTTGGTCATATCATCATTGACAGACTCCGGTTATGCCGATACGATCATTGCCATATTAATCGGATTGTGGATTATAAAGACTTCCATCGGCATTTTTCTTGAAGCAAATCTCGAGCTGATGGATGGCAACAGCGATATGGAGCCATACCGCATTATTGCTGAAGCTGTAAAATCTGTTGAGGGCGCATCTAACCCTCACCGCGCCAGAATCAGGCTTGTCGGCGGGTTTTGGGATATTGACTTCGATATCGGCGTGAATCCCGAATGTAAGGTTCTGGAAGCACACGCCATAGCTTCGCAAGTGGAGGATGAAATAAAGAAGCGGCTTGATAATGTATATGACATTATGATTCATATTGAGCCGCACGGCGACAATGCAGCAGAATCTTTTGGGCTTACAGAAGATGAAATGCGTCGCAGTTAGGAGCGGTTATCAGCAAATAGTGTAGAATTTGTAAACAATATATCTGCAAAGTGTAAACAATCATACCAGAACCTTGACTGGCCATAGTATGGGTGTATAATCAAATCATAGTTTATTTCGAAAGGATATGAAAGAAATGACAATTAGAATGAAGATTATACTGGCGCTTGTCCTTATGGCCGTTATAGGCTTGCTCCTTGGCATAGTCGGACTGGTCACGGCGAACAATATGACTGCCTTATCAAAAGACCTCCATAAGCTGGAGATTGAAGGCAGAGAAGCCAGCGGGATATTAAGCGCGCACTATAGATGGAGGCACTCGCTGGTAGAGGCGGTGCTCACCGAAAGCGAGTTCACGGGTCAGCTCGATCCGAACCGGTGCGCCCTGGGCACCTGGTTTGTAAGCGATGTTGCGCAAAACATCACCGACTCGGAAGTGCTCTCGAAACTTGAAGGTATAACAGCTCCCCACAGCTTCATACATACCGAAGCCCGGAGGGTCAAGGAGAGCCTTGATGCCGGGGACATTGAGACTGCAAAAAATGAGCTTGTCAACACTATACTGCCGACAACTCAGCAGGTCATAGACACACTGACCGAAATATCCGATAGATACGAGACCCTTGTAGAAGAGAAAAGCGTGGAAATCGAAGTATTCAGCGCATTAATGACCACAGTTATCATTATTTTCATCATCTTTGCCATGATTCTATGCGTTGTTTTATCAATACTGATCACGAAGAGCATCGTCAAACCCTTGCTTCCGCTGGCAGCCTTCATGGGTAAAGCAGGAACAACCGGCGATATAGCCCTTACGCCGGCTGACATCGAGGTCATATCAAAATACACTGCAATTAAAGACGAAATCGGCGAAACAATCAATAACGCCGCTGCTTTCGTCAAACATGTGACCGATGTGAGCGAAATATTAGGCATGATTGCAAACGGTGACATCACAGGCGAAGCCCCCGTATTATCCGATAAGGATATGCTAGGTCTGTCTATAGAGAAAATGTTAAGCAGCCTCAACGAAATGTTTGCGGATATTAATTCGTCTTCCTCCCAGGTTTCGCTTGGCGCCGGCGAAGTGGCGCATGGCAGCCAGGCGCTGGCGCAAGGCTCGACCGAGCAGGCAGCGTCGGTTGAACAGCTTTCCGCTTCCATAAACGATATTTCACTAAAAACAAAAGAAAACGCTAAACTGGCAAATCAAGCATCGGAATTATCACAGGACATCAGGCTTCATGCCGAGAAAGAAAGCAGTCAGATGGATCAGCTTATGAAAGCGGTTCACGAGATAACCGAGGCAAGCAACGCGATAAGCAAGGTCATCAAAGTCATAGACGATATAGCCTTCCAGACTAACATCCTCGCTCTTAACGCCGCAGTTGAGGCGGCTCGCGCAGGGCAGCACGGCAAGGGCTTTGCGGTGGTGGCCGAAGAGGTTCGCAACCTTGCCGCGAAGAGCGCCGCTTCGGCAAAGGATACCGGCGGTCTTATAGAGAACTCGATCCAAAAATCCAACCTCGGTCTGTCGCTGGCAACAGAGACCGCTGAGTCACTGAAAGAAGTTGTGGCTTCCATTAACAAGAGCGCCGAAATCGTATCTCACATCGCCCTGTCCTCCGAGGAACAGTCAGCGGCTATCTCCCAAGTTACGATCGGCATCGACCAAGTGTCGCAGGTCATACAGCAAAACAGCGCAACCGCGGAAGAAAGCGCCGCCGCATCCGAGGAAATGAGCGGCCAGGCAACTATTCTGCAAGAACTGGTGAAGCGCTTCAAGCTGAAAAACAGCGCCTCATCCTACCAACTGCCGCCAAAAGGCTCATACTAACAGTATTCGGCTGTAATTGAGTTTTGGGTGTTCAGAAATTAATACTGCCTGACAATCGTCTCTGCGAAAAACGATAAACAACGAAGCAATCCATAAAACCGGCATTAACGGCAGAATGGATTGCTTCGCTTTGCTTGCATTGATGGAGCGGGGGAGATTGATTGCTCACCCTGCGTGCAGATAATGGTCTTAATGGTATCAACATAAAGATTTTTCTGCGCTTGGAATGATAATACCCGGTTTTAGAGAAACCAAATTACGGTCTGAAAGTCCTTGAATAGACACATTTCAGTCGCCGGTTTTCAGCAGTTCTTTGTCAAGAAACGTCAGCGCGGTGAACATCCTGTATGACCCTTCATCCAGGTCTTTTTTCATGTTTAGTGCTTCGTTTATGTCAATATCGCAATATTTGTCCCCGCACATTGCAACCACCCTGCCGCCCTTGCCTTCTGCCAGCAGCATGACTGCAAGATACCCCATATGCGTAGCAACCACGCGGTCGCGCACATGCGGGCCGCCGCCACGCTGTATGTGCCCAAGGGCTGTAAAGCGGGTCTCTATTCCCGTCGCTTCCTCAATCTTCTCCGCGATATCATGAGCCGAGCCTGAGCCTTCAGCAACAATTACAGTAAAATTATTCCGCCCGGTAAGACGCGCTTTACGGATTCTCTCGACAACATCACATTCAAAATCATACGGCATCTCGGGTACCGTGATGATAGTAGCTCCTGTGGCGATACCGACATTCAAAGCCAGGTGTCCCGCGTGGCGGCCCATAACCTCCACGACAGAACAGCGTTCATGGGACTGCATAGTGTCATTTAGCTTGTCAACGGCATCCACCGCTGTGTTGCAGGCTGTGTCGTAACCGATGGTATATGATGTACAAGGGATGTCATTGTCGATTGTACAAGGAATACCGATGACTTTTACCCCATGCGCGAAAAGATCGCGCGCGCCTCGGAACGAGCCGTCGCCGCCTATTACGACTATTCCTTCCAGCCCGGTGTGTTTGCATGTGTCAGCGGCTCGTTTTACCCCCGCATCTGTTGCATACTCCGCCGATCGGGCGGTGTAGAGCATGGTTCCGCCGCGCCCTGTAATGCCTTTAACCGACTTCTCGTTCAGCGGCAGAAAATCGCCTCTAATAAGGCCTGCATAACCGTGGCGTATGCCGATGCAGTCTATCCCCAGACACTGCGCTGTCCTGACTGTAGCCCTTATCGCCGCGTTCATCCCCGGCGCATCGCCGCCCGAGGTAAGCACTCCGATTCTTCTTACTGCGCAATTAGTAGCCATAAAGCAATCCTCCTGAAAATAAAGTCATTTTTTACCTGAATGGGCGCATGTCAGCATCGTATACTTCCACACGGGTGAACGCGGAATAATCCGGCGCCAGCTGCGCATACTTCCCATCAAGCGCGCTCATCAAATTTATATGGCTGATTGACGGGTCCCTGGCCGATAGCTTCGCTGACATCGTCACGGGGGTTTCATCATTATAACACACATCTTTGATAAATTGTGCAATATTTATCAAAGAAATACCGCTTTTCGTTTTTTTGGATACTACTATATTTTCCTCACTAAACCGCCGTGTCAGCTTTTGAACTATCTGCTCAGGCGGATTATCATAATAAAGCGTACCGCTGATTTCTACCCATGCAATGCCGCTGAATTTTCTCATAGGTGGGTATACCTCAAGAATCTCTATCCCCTCCGGCATCGCCGGATTAATAATCTCCGCAAGCCCATCCGGGAGCAAATCGTGCTCTGTGCCAATGTCAACCAACTCGCACATGCCGGAACAGCCGACAGGGAGCGGCAGCGCAATAGACATATACGGATGCGGGTTAAATCCCCCCGAATATTCCAGTTTTATCCCGGCACGAAGCAGCGCGCGCCTCATTGTCGCCATCAAATCCAGATGCGAAATATATTTAGCCCTGCCCGTCTTAGAAAAACGCAGCCTCAACCTATTGCCCAAATCAAAAATCTCCCTGTTAAAAAAGTTCAGCTCTCAACTCTCAACTATCAACTCTCAACCCGCACCCTACGCCGCATCCCAGGCATCTCTCCCTGCAATCCGGCGTTATTCGATTCTCGCGTGAAGCCTCACGTTCCATCCACAAGTGTACGTCGCTTACTCCTGACGATACGACGCTCCAAGGCAGTATTTCCGTGCGTTCCCGCTCCCTTAGCGTGTAAAACCCGGGGTCGATCCCACATTCATCGAAAGCCGCTTGCCATTTCTCCATTGAGAAATGCTCACTCCATGAGTCCAGTCTCGCCCCCATTTTCCAGACTGCTTCAATCACTCTGCCCAGCTTCCTGTCACCGCGTGCTAACGCTGCCTCGACCAACCCCTGCTCCGGGGAGTGCCAGTTATATGTTATTGCCTTCGTCCCAAACGATGTTTTCAGTAAATTTACCCGTCTTAAATACTCTTCAACCGAGATCTGCGCTTCCCATTGAAACGGTGTATGCGGCTTTGGTATGAAACATGAGGTGCTTACAGTAATCCTCACACCCCTGTTTTTATTCTTTGCGTATCGCTTCCATGTATGGAGCACAGCTCTTGAAAGATCGGCTATCGCCGTAACATCTTCATCGGTTTCCGTTGGCAGGCCCAGCATAAAATACAGCTTGATGCTGTTCCACCCACCCCCGAAAGCGATCTTACAGGTATTTAGCAGCTCTTCCTCTGTGACATTTTTGTTTATCGTGTCACGCAGCCGCTGGCTGCCGGCCTCGGGCGCGAACGTCAGTCCTGATTTGCGGACTTTCTGTACACGCTCCATAAGCTCAACGCTGAAATTATCGGCTCTGAGCGATGGCAGTGAAAGGTTGACCCGCCTCGGCTCACACCAATCCATCAGTCCATCGCATAGTTCATACAAACCCCCATAATCGCTTGTGCTGAGTGACAGAAGCGCCAGTTCATCATATCCTGATGCGCGAAGCGACTCAATCCCCTGTTTTATCAGTTTTTCAGGCGGGCGCGAACGGACCGGGCGGCTTACATATCCTGCTTGGCAAAACCTGCACCCCCTGATACATCCCCTGAACAGTTCCAGCGCAACCCTGTCATGCACAATCCCCGTTGACGGCACAATACCGCCGGTTGTCGCATTACCCCCAGGTATGTAATCTCCGTCATCAAATTGCGTGAATATGCGTTTATTAACCGGCAGTCCTGACGGCAACCCCTCAATTACGCCGCCCCGCGTGTCCTTTTCATTACATGGTTCGGGTGCTTCGATGTATGGTTTATTCTCCATATCGCTCTGCGCCACGCGGCTTTGCGGTATAATCGTGCTAATCGTGCCGTCATCATTATATAAAACATCGTAAAAAGACGGTATATAGACCCCCTCAAGCCGCGAGGCAGCCACAAGCAGCTCCCGCTTACCCGCCTTCGCTTTTTTAGCAGCTTTAATCACAGCCATCAGCTCACAGACGGCCTCTTCACCCTCGCCTATTACAAAAATATCCACAAAGCTGCTAAGCGGTTCCGGGTTGTAACAACACATCCCGCCGGCAATGACAATAGGCGCGGTTGCCGCCCTGTCAGCCGATTTGACAGGAAGCCCCGCCAAATCCAGCATGTTGAGTATATTAGTGTAGGACAGTTCATAACCGACGGAAAATGCAATAACATCAAAATCGCCTATGGGGTCCCCGCTCTCCAATCCATAGAGCTTCACCCCTCCCTTGCGCATCTCTTCCTCCATATCATCCCACGGCGCGAACACCCGCTCACACCAAACGCCGTCAACCCCATTGAGAACCTCATACAAAATACGCAAGCCAAGATTAGACATACCGATCTCATAGGTATCCGGAAAACAAAACGCTATCCGTATATCAACCGTGTCTTTATTTTTAACAATCTGACCATACTCTCCGCCAACATAACGCGCGGGCTTCTGTACGTTTCCAAGTATCCGCTCAAGATTCATTACAGGCATTGCACCTCCGCAGACAAAGACAGGTATTGCTACCGTCATAAAAATATATATTCAGCAAACTAAACAACAGGCCGCACAAGCCTTGTAGCATTATAACCCAAAAAACCGCACCACGCAATACCAAGCGGTTTGTTACTAGTCACGGGATAGGAAATCATTAATGCCGGTGAGGACGGCTATTTATGTGCCCCGCAGAGCGCAACCATGGACGGTGGAGCGTTCGCGAATTGAAACAGGATGTTTCATTGAGCGACAAGGGGCACAGAAATAGCCGTCCGAGCGCAAGGCACGGTACTAACTATATTTTACCCGTGACAAGTAATCCTTCCCGCTGCTTGACAATGTGCTTTTTTATCCGTTATAATAACCGGCAGTGATAAACAAAGACGTTTATCGGCGGGTTGGTGTTTGCCGGCTTGCTCGTAAGCGTTTTTTTCGAGGAAGCTCAAAGCATATACGAGAACGGGGGAATAGCATTGAACAACAAGGTTTACCGCTGTTATGTGGAAAAAAGACCCGGGTTTGACATCCACGCCAAAGCCATGCAAAGCGAATTGTCGGCAGCGCTGAAACTGCCGGAAATAGCACTGCGGATGTTTAACCGGTATGACATTCAGAATATTTCCGAAAACAGCCTGCATGACGTAAAAAATACAGTCCTCAGCGAACCAATGAGCGATAATTGTTTCGATGAGCATCTGCCGGCGCTGAGTCCGGGTACACGGCTATTATATGTTGAATCATTACCCGGTCAGTTCGACATCAGGGCTGATTCCTGCGAGCAGTGCATTCAGCTCCTGCTCGGCGGCAACCGCCCGGTTGTGCGTACAGCCCTTGTCTACGCTATTGAAGGGGTTTGCTCCGATGAAGACTTCAGCGGAATAAAAACATATCTAATCAATCCGGTAGAATGCCGCGAGGCCTCCCCATCCAAACCGCGTGACTTGGATGCACAAGACCGCAGGGTACCCGGCAGCATACCCGAAGTTCAAGGCTACACCAAGATGAACCCCTGTGCATTGGAAACAGCCAAGTCAACGCTCGGCCTTGCAATGTCGATTTCAGATATGCAGTTTATCCGGGAATATTACCGCAGGGAGCGCCGCGATCCCACGCTGACGGAGCTTCGTGTCATAGATACATACTGGTCCGACCATTGCAGGCATACGACATTTAATTCGCTGATTGAATCAGCCGACATTAGCGACAAGCGTGTAAGGAAGGCATATGACCTGTTTTTATCTGTAAACGGCAGCAAACCCGCAACGCTGATGAATATAGCCACCGCAGCAATGCGTCATCTGCGGGACAAGGGCGAACTGCCGATGCTTGACGAATCGGACGAGATTAATGCCTGCACGGTGCGCGTAAAAGTTCAGTTCGATAATACCTTCCATGAGCATAGCGTTGATTCAGCGAATAATAATACCAAAACCGCGCAGACAATCGGCAAAGGGCATACTTGCGGAACAGGGGAAGATTGCAGCCATGCCTCCCCTTCCGAGACAGAAGACTGGCTGTTGTTTTTCAAGAACGAAACCCATAACCATCCTACCGAGATCGAACCTTTCGGCGGCGCCGCCACATGTATAGGCGGGGCTATCCGAGACCCTCTTTCGGGACGGGCGTTTGTATACCAATCAATGCGGATCACCGGTTCGGGCAATCCCGGGAAGCCTATCGAAGACACGCTGCCGGGGAAACTGCCGCAGCGTAAAATCAGCTCTGCAGCCGCATCCGGCTTCAGTTCATACGGCAATCAAATCGGGCTTGCCACCGGGTATGTTAAGGAAATATATCACGAGGGGTATGTTGCCAAACGCCTTGAAGCCGGCGCTGTAGTCGGCGCTGCGCCGCAGTCATCCGTACGCCGCGAAAAGCCGCAGGCAGGCGATGTTGTCGTGCTGCTGGGTGGACGCACAGGCAGGGACGGCATCGGAGGCGCAACCGGTTCGTCAACAACTCATGACACAGAAACTGTCTCCGAACGCGCATCCGAAGTGCAAAAAGGCAACGCGCCGGAAGAACGCAAACTCCAGCGGCTTTTCCGAAACCCCGAGGCTACACGGCTTATTAAAAAATGCAACGATTTCGGCGCGGGCGGGGCTTCTGTTGCTATCGGCGAGCTTGCCGACGGGGTCGAGATCACATTAGATGCTATGCCTGTAAAGTATGAAGGAATGGACGGCACGGAGCTTGCGATATCGGAATCTCAGGAGCGTATGGCGGTTGTAGTCGCTAAAAGCGATTTGCCGTATCTTAAGCAGCTTGCGGAGTCTGAGAACATCGAAGCCACCACCGTAGCCCGCGTTACAGAAGAAAAGCGCCTGGTCATGCTATGGCGCGGACAGAAGATAGTAGATATAGACAGATCGTTTCTCGACACAAACGGCCCCACCCGCCACACCACCGTCACCGTCCCCAACTACACGCTTCAAAACCCGCAATACATAAATCACAACACAAAATCCCCCAACACCCACCCCCCAACTCACAACCCTCAACACACATCCATCTCCCAACCCCCAACCCACAACCCTCAACTCTCAACTCTCAACTCTCCCCACCCAACTCTCAACTCTCCTCTCTCAACTCTCAACTCTCAACTTCTCACTCTTGCCGGGGATATAAACTATTGCTCGCAGAAGGGGCTGGTCGAGAGGTTCGATCATTCTATCGGGGCTGCAAGCGTTTTCGAGCCGTACGGAGGGAAGTTCGCATTATCCGAAACACAGGTCATGGCCGCGTTGCTGCCCTCTCCGGGCGCGCGGACAGCCTCAGTCATGGCTTACGGTTACGACCCGTATTTCACCGAAGCAGACCCATTCGCCGGGTCTGAGTACGCCGTGGTCAGCTCTGTCGCCAAGCTCGTCGCATCCGGTGTCTCACCCGGGACTGTTCATTTATCACTGCAAGAGTATTTCCCGAGCCCGGGTGATGACTCAGAACGCTGGGGCCGGCCTTTCGCCGCTATGCTGGGAGCGTTTAACGCGCAGATGGGCTTGAGGATTGCAGCAATAGGCGGCAAAGATTCGATGTCCGGCAGCTTCGGAGAGCTGGATGTCCCCCCCACCCTCATTTCATTCGCGGTAGGTGTAGCCGATGCCGAAGAGCTGATAAGCCCCGAGTTCAAAGGACCCGGCAATCCTGTATATCTGCTTGAAACCCCAACAGATTCCGACGGTTCTCCCGATTATACCGCCCTGCGCGCGCAATGGGATAATTATATTGACCTTTGCCGCAATGGAAAAGTCCTCTCGGCGCGTTCATGCGAAGCAGACGGCACGATCGGCGCAATAATGAAAATGGCCTTCGGCAATATGACCGGCTTCAAAAGCGCTCTGACTGATACTCCGGTATCATGCAATGCCATAATGAACGATAATAATTACCATAGCCATTCTTCCCGGTTCCCGAAACATGCAGATGAAAACCCGTCTGCCGATTCGCTGTTTTCTATATTCACATCGAAGCCGGAAATCCGTGGCTCAATTATATTTGAGGCCTCAATGGAGCTGAGCGGATTCACCCTATTAGGGCATACGCAGCCGTTGCCGTCGCTGACATTTGGCAGCGAGGATATATCCTTACGGGAACTCTGCATGGCATGGCAGCAGCCGCTCGAGTCTGTTTTCCCTACAAGAGTTGAACAACCCGGAATCGCCCCGGTTATTAAGAGCGGCAAAAGACCTTTACCCCGCTCCGGCCCTTCTTTCGCCAAGCCGCGGACCGTTATACCCGTTTTCCCCGGGACCAACTGCGAGTACGACACAGCTCTGGCTATAGAAAAAGCCGGCGGCATTGCGGAAGCCATGCTAATACGCAACCTTTCACCCGGGATGCTGGAGGAATCTGTTGCCAATCTGAAAAAGGCGATAGACTCAGCCCAGATTATCGTTTTCCCCGGCGGCTTCTCAGGCGGCGACGAACCGGACGGATCGGGAAAATTTATAGTTTCTTTATTCCGTAATAAACAGCTTACCGATGCAGTACATTCCTTGCTGTTTGAGCGCGATGGCCTGATTCTTGGAATCTGCAACGGTTTTCAGGCACTGATAAAACTGGGGTTTCTCCCCTATGGGCGCATCTCCCCAATGACCGAGAATTGCCCAACGCTGACATTTAACCGCATAGGCAGGCATCAGGCGAGGTATATCGGCGCTTGCGTGTCGTCCGTGAACTCCCCATGGCTCTCCAAATGCAGCACGGGCGAGGTTTATATCCAGCCGGTTTCACATGGCGAAGGCAGGCTGACCGCAACCGAGGATATGCTCATGCAGCTCGAAGCAAGCGGACAGATTGCTTTTCAATATGTTGATCATGATTACATACCGTCTATGGATATTACACACAACCCCAATGGCTCAGACTGGGCCATCGAGGGGCTATGCAGCGCGGACGGACGCATCCTCGGCAAGATGGCACACTGTGAACGCTACGGAAAATATGTAGCAAAGAACGTCCCCGGCAATAAGCATCTCCCCCTATTCGAAGGCGGGATTGAGTATTTCAGATAGCTTCTAGTCACGGGGTCATCAGATATTGTCACTGCCGGCGAGGATGGCTATTTATGTACCCCGCAGAGCGTAACCATGGATGGTGGAGCGTTCGCGAATTGAAACAGGACGTTTCATTGAGCGACAAGGGGTACAGAAATAGCCGTCCGAGCGCAAGGCACGGTACAGACTATAATGCCCCGTGACTAGTAGCAGTTTCTATTCATTTCTCATTTTTCTTGCAATCGGTAGTGTCCCATGTTATTATTTGGGTTGCGAGCCGCTTAATAAAATGAGTCTCATAAGATGAGGTATATACCATGGAGAGAATAAAAACAGCTATTGTAGGCTACGGCGGGATGGGTGCCTGGCATGGGGAAAAACTGATGACCCTGCCCGAAATCATTGACCTCACCGGCACATATGATATCCTGGAGGACAGGCAGACCGCCGCGAAAGATAACGGCCTCAAGCCCTACCCCTCTTTCGATGCCGTCTTAGAAGATAAGAACCTTGAGCTGGTAATAATCGCGACACCAAACGACCTCCACAAACCTCAGACAATAGCCCTTATGACCGCCGGCAAGCATGTGGTCTGCGAGAAACCGGTAACGATGAGCCTGACGGATTTAGATGAGATGATCGCCGCATCAGCCAAATACAGCAGGCTCTTCACCGTCCATCAAAACCGCCGCTGGGACGAGGACTACCTGATTGTCAAGAAAATACTGGATGACAATACGTTGGGCAATGTTTTCCGTGTTGAAAACCGAGTGCAGGGCTCCCGTGGCATACCCGGCGACTGGCGCAACAAAAAAGAATCAGGCGGTGGCATGGTACTGGACTGGGGCGTGCATCTGCTCGATCAGATTCTAATGCTGAAGCCGCAAAACAAGGTCGTATCAATATATGCCGAGCTTACTCATATCACAAACTTCGACGTAGACGACGGGTTTTTCATCACTTTAACTTTCGATGACGGCTTTAAGGCTCTGGCGGAAGTAGGCACAAGCAACTTTATAACTATGCCGCGCTGGTATATGACCGGCGAAAACGGGACTGCTATCATATCGGATTGGAGCCTAACCGGTAAAATCACGAAAGTCTCCGACTGGGAAAAACGCGATGCAGCGCCAGTGGTGACAGCAGCAGGCCTTACAAAAACCATGGCCCCGCGCACAGACGAAACCATCCGCGAATTTGCTCTTCCGGAAGTGACCTCCGATGTCCGTGACTTTTTCCGCAATGTATACAATGTAATCCGCAAAGATGCCTCCCCTATCGTCACCCACGCGCAGCTCCGCCGCGTAATGCTGCTGATGGAAGCCTCTTTCAAGTCCTCCGCCACAAACTCCGTAGTGGCGGCAAGTATATAAAGGGCACCCAAAAATATTACGAAAAATTTTTGTCTATAACAAGCTAGTTTTTATTGACTTTGCTTGTTCTTTGTGCTACAATTCTGCATGTTCTGTTTAGTGATTGTAAACACAAAGTTGATTATAATGAAAGTCGTTGGGGTTTTACTATGTTGATTGGCGAGAAATTGAAGCTTTTGAGGATACGAAACAACCTTACACAGCAGGAGCTGGCAAATAGGTGTGAGCTCTCCAAAGGGTTCATATCCCAGGTGGAACGCGACTTATCATCACTCTCGCTTGCAACCCTGCAAGACATACTCGAATCCCTCGGGACGAACCTAAAAGAATTCTTCAGCGACCCGGAAACCGACAAGGTCGTTTTCAAAAAAGAAACCGTATCAGTACAGGAAAGTCCCGATATGGGGCATATAATTTCATGGATAGTTCCCAACGCCCAAAAGAACATGATGGAGCCGATTCTGCTGAAACTCGCGAAAAACGGGCGCTCGGACACTTACGACCCCCACGCCGGCGAAGTGTTCGGATATGTAATTCAAGGCTCAATCAAGCTTCATCTCGGAAGCGACACCCACAGAATAAAAGCAGGCGACGGTTTTTATTATACCGCAAAATGGTCCTATTTCGTGGAGAACACATCCGCGAAGGAAAGCCATATCATATGGGTCAGCAGCCCGCCCAGTTTTTAAGACCGGGAACGTTTTACAAAGCCCCCGGCACTACATGCAACGGAGGACAGCAGCAATGAACGAGAGACTGATTGATATAATAAACATCAGCAAAAGCTATGGGCAATCGCTGGTGCTCGACAATATCAATTTATTCATCAGGCCCAATGAGTTTGTCACGCTCCTTGGCCCGAGCGGCTGCGGCAAGACAACCACGCTTCGCATCATAGGCGGCTTCGAAACGCCGTCATCAGGCGAGCTGCTCTTTGAGGGCAAGGATTTGATCGCCATCCCCCCTAACAAGAGAAAGGTAAATACTGTATTCCAAAGGTATGCGCTTTTTTCGCACATGAACGTAAAAGAAAACATAGCTTTCGGGCTCAAAATAAAAAAAGCCGACAAAAAGACGATCAACGATAAAGTCTCCGCTATGCTTGAGCTTGTAAACCTTGCCGGCTATGAGAAACGAGCCGTAACATCTTTATCGGGCGGACAGCAGCAGCGGGTAGCCATTGCGCGGGCTTTAGCCGTCGAGCCTGCGGTACTGCTACTGGATGAGCCGCTGGGAGCCCTTGACCTAAAGCTCCGCAAGGAGATGCTTATCGAGCTGAAGAATATGCAGCGCGAGCTGGGTATTACATTTATATATGTGACGCATGATCAGGAAGAAGCCCTGTCTGTATCGGATATTCTTGCAGTAATGAATAACGGTGTCATCCAGCAAATCGATACCCCGGTGGGCATCTATAACGAGCCGAAAAATGTATTTGTCGCTGACTTTATCGGCGAGAGCAATATAATCGACGCTGTGATGCGCACGGACTATAAAGTCAGCTTTTCCAATGTGGATTTTGAATGTCTCGACAAAGGCTTCTCGCCCGGCGAAAACGTGGATGTAGTCATACGCCCGGAAGATATCCGCATTACCGATGCAGAAACAGGGCATTTCAACGGCATCATAAAAACCGTCACATTCAGAGGCGTGCATTACTTAATGCTCATAGAATCGGCAAACGACGGTTTTGTATGGGAGGCAAAGAGCACATTGATGTATGAGCCGGGTAAAACCGTAGGCATAACGATAGTTCCCGATGCCATCCATGTAATGAAGAAGGTTCCGCTATGACAAAGAAAAGTCTTGTATTCCCTTACTGGGTCTGGGTCATTATGTTCACGGTCATACCTCTGCTGCTGATTTCATACTACAGCCTGCATATAACCGTAGACGGCGAGCGCGTTTTGTCATTGGATAACTTCAGGCGTATTTTCGAGTCCACCCCCAGTCTGCATGATGAAAACGTGAGCATATTCATTTATCTCGAAGTATTATGGCGCTCGGTAAGGCTTGCCGCCATATGCACCGCTTTCTGCTTCGTATTAGGCTATCCCATAGGTTATATCCTTGCGGGTAAGGATTTCAGCGAACGCAATACATTGATTTTTCTGTTCCTGATACCTATGTGGATGAACGTGCTGCTCAGGACATACGCATGGCTGAGCATCCTCGAAAATAACGGCATCTTAAACTCCATACTTGATTTTTTCGGTCTGCAAAAACAGTCTTTTCTATACACCGACGGCGCTGTCATCATGGGCATGATCTATAACTTCATTCCATTTATGATACTGCCCATATACACCATCTTGAAGAAGATGGACCATAGTCTCATCGAAGCCGCTCAGGACTTGGGCGCGGATGGCCGCAGGGTTTTCTTCAAGGTGATTTTCCCAATAAGCGTCCCCGGCGTGATTTCAGGCGTGACGATGGTTTTTATGCCCGCTGTCTCCACCTTCGTCATATCATTTCTACTTGGCGGCGGTCAGTTCGTACTCATAGGGAACCTCATCGAGCAGCAATTCCTCAGGGTAGGCAATTGGGGCCTCGGCTCTGCCCTGTCAATGATACTGATAGTCCTGATACTGATTTCAATCGCTATCTTCTCGTTGGTTGATAAGGACTCTGAAAGCCAGGGGGGGACGCTATATTGAAGAAGCTTAGATACATATACCTTGGCTTGATGCTCTTTTTCCTATATGCGCCGATAGCGCTTCTGATGGTGTATTCGTTCAACGAGTCCAGATCCAGGGCGCAATGGGGAGGTTTTTCGCTCAGATGGTATGCCGATTTGCTAACCGACCCGGTGATTATGAACGCGCTGATTACAACGCTCACAGTCGCTGTGATATCAGCCCTTGCGGCAACGATCATAGGCACTGCCGCAGCGGTCGCCATCAACTCTACAAAAGGAATAAGAAAGAGGCTGCTGCTCAGCCTTACGAATGTTCATGTAGTCAGCCCGGATATTGTTATCGGCGTTTCGCTCATGATACTGTTCATTTTCATCTTCGGCGCGTTTGGCACAATGGCTTTAGGATACCACACCCTCCTGCTGTCGCATATCATATTCAACGTTCCCTTTGTTATCCTATCCGTGCTGCCAAAGCTCAGGCAGTTTGACACAAATCTCTTTGAAGCCGCGCTTGACCTTGGCGCCAAACCCGGTCTGGCTTTCATCAAGGTCATATTGCCTCAGATCAAACCCGGCGTCATAACCGGTGCGATGCTCGCGTTCACTTTATCCATCGATGATTTTATCGTCAGCTTTTTCACAGCCGGGGCGGGAACAACAAACCTCTCCATTCTCATATTCTCTATGGCGCGCAGGGGCGTTAACCCTAAAATCAATGCCCTCTCTACCATATTATTCGCGGTAGTGCTTCTCTTGCTGTATCTCATAAGCAGAAGAGAATCTACAAATATAAAAAACAGGAGGAACAAAAATGCGTAAATTCTTAAGGCTATTATGCCTGGCCGTCACCATCTCCGCCATTCTTCTCTCCGGCACACTGCTGACATCCTGCAGCCCAGGGACAACGATTTATGTCTACAATTGGGGTGATTACATAGATGAGGATGTGCTTAAATCATTTACAAAAGAGACGGGCATCCGCGTTAATTACAGCACATTTGCCAGAAACGAGGATATGTACACAAGGCTGGTAAGCGGCGCAAACTCATATGATGTGATATTCCCGTCCGACTACATGATTTCAAAACTGATAGCAGAAGACCTCATAGAAAAACTCGACTTTGGCAATATCCCGAACTTCTCCAACATAGACGAGCGGTTCGTCGACCTGCATTACGACCCTACAAACGAGTACAGCGTTCCATATATGTGGGGAACCATGGGGATCCTTTATAACACAACCATGGTAGACGAAGAAGTCGACAGCTGGGATATACTGTGGAACGAAAAGTACAGAAGGCAGATATTCATGTACGAGAGCATGAGGGATGTATTTGTGGCTCCGCAGAAGCGGCTGGGGTTTTCCGTCAATGACACGAATATTGACAACCTAAACGCCGTCAAGAGGTCCCTTTCAGAACAGAAACCCCTCGTACTAGCATATGTTGATGATATAATCAAAGACAAAATGATTGGCAATGAGGCAGCCTTAGCGATGATGTTCTCCGGCGATGCGTTTTATTGCATAGAAGAAAACGAAGACCTTGCGTTTTCCGTGCCAAAAGAAGGCAGCGCCGTATGGTACGATGCGATGGTAATTCCAAAAGGCTCGCGAAATAAAAAAGAAGCCGAAATGTTCATAGACTACCTCTGCCGCCCCGATATAGCACTGAAAAACACAGAGTACATCGGTTATTCCACGACAAACGCCGAAGCATTTAAGCTGCTCCCGCAGGAGTGGAGGGACGACCCTGTCTACTGGGCGCCGGACGATGTCCTTGCCAGATGCGAAATCATGCTGGACTTAGGGGTATTTACGCAAGAGTACGACAGAGCCTGGGTCGAGATATTGATCTCCTAACGCGATCTTTATAACTATTCACGGGAGTACAGGATACTTCTACTGCCGCACTATGCTAGCAGAATTACCGAAAGATAGGAACTGCCATGGAAAGCAAAATCAAGCTGTTCGGCTTTAACAACCTTACAAAATCGTTGAGCTTCAACATTTATGATGTCTGCTATGCTCAGAGCCGGCATGAGCAGCAGGAGTATATGGCTTACATAGACGATCAGTACAACGCGGATCGCCTGACGAGAATACTTTGTGATGTCGCGGAAATGATTGATGCCACAGTCCTCAATGTTTCTAAGTTCGACTACGATCCCCACGGAGCAAGCGCCACTCTTTTGATAGCGGAAGAACCCCCGGTCGCCGGAACCTGCAAAACCTATCTGGCGCATCTTGACAAAAGCCATGTAACGGTACATTCCTACCCGGAATACCACCCGGAAAACCACGTCACAACATTCAGGGTTGATATCGACATGGCTACATGCGGGGAGATCACGCCGCTTAGCACGCTCGACTACCTCATTGGCAGCTTCGATTCCGATATAATCACTCTGGACTATAAAGTAAGAGGGTTTACGAGGTCCGTGGATGGCACCAAGCTATTCATTGACCACAAAATCACCTCAATCCAAGACTACATCAATGCAGACACGCTCGCGAAGTATAATACGCGTGATATCAATGTATGCGATGCGAACCTATTTCACACAAAAATGCTCAAGAACGTTGTCAATTTGGACGACCATCTGTTCAATACGGATGACTGTGCTTTTTCCCCCGAAGAGCAGCAGCTTATTAAAGAAAGGCTTCATCGTGAGATGATCGAGATTTTCAGCGGGCTAAACATCCATTAGCGTAGGTGCCTTGTAAGACAAAGCAATAAAAGGCCGGGGTTTGAGGCATGTTCACGATTGCTCCATCACCCTGTCCCGCCGTGCCACGATACAGGATCGTGATAAAATTACAGGAGGCAGAAATGCAATTCTGGTATAGCGAAAACCATACTCCGCAAGTAAAGCTCTCCATCAATGTTGATAGGCATATCTACAGCGGGAAAAGCGGGTTTCAGAGAATAGATGTGTTTGAATCCGGCGAGTTAGGGCGTTTTTTTACGCTGGACGGGTTTATGATGATGACGCAGAAGGATGAGTTTATTTATCATGAGATGATAACGCATGTGCCTATGGCTGTGATGCCCGATGCAAAGAACGTTCTCGTCATCGGCGGCGGCGATGGCGGAACGGTCAGGGAGCTAACTCGATATAAAACAATAGAATCAATAGACCTTGTGGAGATAGATGCGTTTGTCGTCGAGGTTTGCAAAGAGTACTTCCCATCTCCGCCGCCCGGTTTGGACGATGAGAGAGTACGTATTTTCTATGAGGACGGTTCTGAGTATATTAAGAACATCATAAATCATTATGACATAATCATCGTGGATTCCACAGACCCTTTCGGGCCGGGCGAGGAGCTGTTCACCAAAGAGTTCTACGAAAACTGCCATAAAGCGCTGACAGACCGGGGCATAATGGTCAACCAGCATGAAAGCGCTTTTTATGACGAGGATATCCAAATAATGCAAAGAACGCATACCCGGATCAGCGGGACATTCCGCATTTCGGAGGTATATCAAGCCCATATCCCAACATACTCATCCGGCTACTGGCTGTTCGGCTTCGCTTCCAAGCAGCTTCATCCTGTACTCGACCTTGATACAAACGCATGGAACGCACTTGGAATCAAAACCGCTTACTACAACACACCCCTTCATATCGGAGCATTCGCCCTGCCTAACTATGTAATGGATTTACTTAGGTGTGCAAGAGAAAATGTGGTATAGTAAGGCTGTCAGCAAACCTTTTGATTAAAAGTTTGCTGATGTTTTTATGGGTGAAGCCGATACTTATACCTATCCCTTAATCTGTTCAATCGCAGTAAGGTACATATCAAGCCGCGCCTCCTCTAATTCGCTTATCAACATGGCGAAAGGTGTCAAATCATTCTCACATGCGTAGGTTTCCAGCATCGTGAAATATTCCAGTCTCCGCTCCGTCGGGATAGATACCGGCAAATAACCCGCTGCCATGAGTTGGTAGTTCATAATCAAACGGGATGCACGCCCATTCCCGTCCACAAAGGGATGGATTTTTACATACTCCGCATGTGTCCACGCAGCATATTCAATCGGGTGCATTTTACCCTTGTTCCCGTCCATATCCGCATAGAAACATTCCATCTGACGGTACGCCTCAACCGGGGGCGGCGGCGTATGCCTAGCGCCGGTGATATATACATTCACATTTCGGTATATACCGCCGTACATAATATTATCCATTAAGATCGCATGAATGTCTTTCACGATATTCTTATCCAGTACCTTACCTTCTGTAACACATCGGGATGTATATGCAAATGCTTTGCTGTGGTTGACTACTTCATAGATTTCGCGTAAATTCTTACCGCCCGGCGATATGGCATCCTCTAACAGAAGCTTAGTTTCTATTAAGGAGAGCGTATTCCCCTCAATGGCGGTGGAGCTGTGAGTATATTCCACACGGAAAGCCGCCTCATAGTTTTGTATTACTGTTTCAGGTATTAAATGCTTGTGTTCTTGGTAATGCGCAAGTTTCTTTTCCAAAACCTCGTAACCCATACACCATACCTCCAATACAAAAGCAATGCTATGCCATCCGTTGTTTACAACTCATGAGAAATAAGTACAAGCCTGTTTTTCTTAACGAAAAACCCCTATTCATAGGGGTTTTTCGTATTGCTGGTCGGAGTGAAGGGACTTGAACCCTTGGCCTCACGGTCCCGAACCGTGCGCGATACCAAACTTCGCCACACCCCGGCGTGTTGAATCGAGAGAAATATAACTTTGTTGTAATCTGCGTTTGCTCGGTCATGCCCGAGCGAGCTCGGCCGTGCCTCTCTCTTCACATGATTATAGTACAAACCTTTTTATATTGCAAGTCTTTTTTATATGGAGTATAATGACTGAAAATAAATTGTTACTGGTCACGGTTCACAGGAAAATCATCAATGCCGGTGAGGATAGCTGTTTATGTGCCCCGCAGAGCGCAACCATGGATGGTGGAGCGTTCGTTCAGTGGCGACACGATGTCGCCTCTGAACGACAAGGGGCATAGAAATAGCTGTCCGAACGCAAGGCACGGTACAAACTACAATGACCCATGACCTGTAACAATAAATAAAGGGGGTTTTATTTATGAACGCAATCTATGAGAAGCTTTTGAGATGTCTTGATACTGTTCGGGCTAAGACTAGTTTTACGCCTGATGTGGCGCTTGTACTGGGGTCGGGGCTTGGGGGGTATGCTGACGAAATAGATATCAAAGCGCAGATCAGTTACTCCGATATCGAAGGATTCCCCGTAAGCACCGTTCCGGGACATCACGGCGGGTTTGTTTTCGGGTATGTGAAGGATGTGCCCGTTGTCGTAATGAAAGGGCGGGTGCATTATTACGAGGGGTATTCAATCAGCGATGTTGTCCTGCCTATAAGGCTTATGGGACTTATGGGCGCAAAGTCGCTGTTGCTCACAAACGCAGTCGGCGGCATTAACAAGACCTACGGAGTCGGTGACTTCATGCTTATCCGCGACCATATACTCTTCGGAGTCCCCTCGCCGCTTATAGGTCCCAACATAGAAGAACTCGGGACAAGATTTCCCGATATGAGCGAGGTCTACAAAAAAGATTTACAAGAAAAAATCAAGATGGCGGCAAAAAAGATTAACATCGAGCTTCGCGAAGGCATCTATCTCCAGACCACCGGCCCGAATTTCGAGACCCCGGCGGAGATACGCGCTTATGAAGCACTCGGAGCCGACGTCGTCGGTATGAGCACTGCCTGCGAAGCTATTGCGGCAAACCATATGGGGATGAAAGTCTGCGGGATTTCCTGTGTCTCAAACGCCGCAGCCGGCATATCGAAAACACCGCTTACACACGACGAGGTACAGGAAATGGCCGACCAAGCCGCGCCGAGGTTTAAGGCATTGGTTACCGAAGCGATTGCCGGAATCGGAAAACAGCAATAAGAGTGTCCCTCAATAACACTAAGGAGGAAATGCCATATGAGGAAGTTTTCAAAAGAAGAGCGAAGCTGGATTATGTACGACTGGGCGGACTCCGTGTTCGCCACGATAATGATGGCCGCTGTCTTTCCCGTTTTCTTCGTGAACATTTCCGGCGGCGAAGGGTCGCTCGGAAGCATGTGGTGGGCTTGGGGGATGGTCGCTACGCAGTTATTTTTGGGTATTGCCGCGCCGATAATCGGGTCCATCGTTGACTTTAGGGGGTATAAGAAACGGCTCTTTGTAATCTTCCTGGCGTGCGGGGTCGCGGTACTGCTTGTCTTGGCGGCGCAATCCACCTGGCAGCTTCTCCTCCTGGGTTATGTTCTGGCAAACATATTCTGGTCGCTGACAATGGTTATTTATGACAGCTATCTGCCGGACATCACGACGAAAGACAGGATGGACAAGGTCAGCGCATGGGGTTACGCGATGGGTTACATCGGCGGCTCAACCATACCGTTTCTAATCAGCATAATACTAATACTCTTTGGCGGGAACTTCGGCATAGATGCGACGCTGGCTGTCCGCATATCAATAGTGATGACGGCTCTTTGGTGGGGGCTGTTTTCCATACCTATCATCAAGAACGTCCATCACAAGTACGGTATGGACGCGCCCAGAAAAGGATTTGTCACGGAGACATTCAAAAACATTTTCGAGACAGGGAAGAAAATCATCAAGAATAAAGGGTTAATAACCTTTATCATAGCCTATTTCTTCTATATTGACGGCGTAGGCACGGTTATACGCATGGCCACCGCTTATGGCGCGGAACTGGGGTTGGGGGCAGAGGGTATGATCGGCGCTCTGTTCGTCACGCAGATAGTTGCCGTACCGTTTTCTCTTTTATTCGGCAAGCTTTCCAATAAGTTTAATCCCATCAACCTCATCACCGCCGCCATCGGTATGTATGTGCTAATATGCATAACCGGCTTCCTTATGGGCTTCGGGCTAGAAGAAAAATGGTTTGGCATCAGCACTGCCCTCATACTCTTCTGGACATTGGCTTTCATGGTCGGAACCGTGCAGGGAGGCATACAGGCCATCTCACGCTCCACTTTCGGAAGGCTCGTACCCCCGGATAAATCCGGCGAATACTTCGGGTTTTTTGAGATTTTCGGGCGCTTTGCCTCCATACTCGGCCCGACGTTATACGCGGTCATCCTGCAGAGCACCGGGCGGGCAAGCTTTTCCATTCTATCAATTATCGCTATTTTCGTAGCAGGGCTGACATTGCTGTCCATTGGCCGCAAGCACATCATACCTCAGTTGGATCAGCCCCAACCGGCTCAGCCCGGTCAGTGAAGCCTATGCTAATTATCAGCTATGATGCCTTAGGCGATAAGGATTTTGACATCCTGCTCAAATATCCTGCTTTTTCAAAGCTGGCACAGCAGTCTACGGTTTTTCGGAATGTGCCGTCCATCTTTGTCAGTAATACCTATCCTATACACACATCCGTCGCAACCGGTGTATTACCATGCGTTCACGGCATAATATCGAACACCGAGCCCTACCCTGTAAAGTCGCCGGTCTGGAATTCCTCCGAGCGCGATATCAAGGTAAAGACCCTCTGGCAAACAGCCGCAGGGCAAGGCATCAAAGTGGCTGCTGTTTTCTGGCCTGTGACAGGTTTCTCGAAATCAATACGCTACAATGTGCCGGAGGTGCCTGCGCGCCCGGGCAAAAATCAGGTCATCACAAGCCTAAAGGCAGGGAACGCATGGCTGCAATTCAAGCTGTTGCTGCGCTACGGAAAGCTGCTTAATGGAATAAATCAACCTAATCTGGACAATTTCGCCGCAGCTTCCATGGCGTATATTCTGCGTAAACACAATCCGGGGTTAGCCCTCGTCCATCTTACGGCTTACGACTCGTTGTGCCATAAACACGGCAAGGGCAGCCCCGGTCTTGACGCGGCTTTTGAAGCTATGGATAATAACCTCGCCGCTCTGCTTGATGCTGCGGGAGATGAGAGGGATATTATACTCTTTTCGGACCACAGCCAGATAAATGTGCATACATATTCAGACCCGAATGAGCTGATTGCGGAAATGGGCTTGCTGCATGAAAGCTATGCTAAGGGGAGCGCTGATGGGCACGCTGACGGCAGATATGCTTCCGTGCATTCTGACTGGCATCGCTGTTTCTTTGAATGTTGCGGCGGCTGCGCGTTTTTCCATGGCGGCTCTTTATCAGATGAAGCAGTCGGGAGCGTACGCAATCGTATTGAGCTAAGTGACGGGTTTTTCCGGTTTTTATCGCCTGATGAAATGCAGGATTCAGGCTACTCCCATGCATCCTTCGGTTTCTGCGCGAAGGCCGGCTACTGCTACGGTATGGCTGACTCAACATCAAAAGCAAATCACGGCTACACGCTAGATATGCCGGATTACACAGTATTCTATATGATTAAAGGTTCAGGCATAACGCAAGAGCCTGATAAGCCGGGCAGCCTGCTTGACATCGCACCCCTTGCGGCAAGACTGCTGGGACTAAGCAGGGGTAAGCAGGGGGACGGTTCTTGCGCTTAGCAAGCAGGGGGACGGTTCTTGTGCTTAGGAACTGTTAAACAATAATTCACAGTTCCTTATGCTCATAGCATTGGAGAAATCTTATGAAAATCATTATAGCTCCGGATAGCTTCAAAGGCAGCATGTGCAGCATGGATGTAGCAAGCCATATCGAAAAGGGCGTGCTAAAAGTCTATCCAAATGCGGATATCATAAAGATTCCTGTCGCAGACGGCGGCGAGGGTACTGTGGACGCGTTGGTTGCCGGCGCCGGCGGGACATTCCATACCGCGTATGTCACAGGGCCTATGGGAAATGGCATACCAGCAAAGTACGCCATCCTGGACAACGGCGCCGCAGTGCTGGAAATGGCGGCATCGTCCGGGCTTCCGCTTGTGCCTCAAGGTTGCCTTAACCCGCTTAATGCAACGACATACGGCGTAGGGCAATTAATGCTTGCTGCCATCGAAAATGGCGCAAAGGAAATCGTGCTTGGTATCGGCGGGAGCGCGACCAACGACGGCGGGGTCGGCATGGCGCAGGCATTGGGGTGTTCTTTCACAGACCGGAGCGGGAAGAATCTCGATTTCGGCGGCGGCGCGCTCGGACATCTTGCACACATCGATGTGAGCGGTCTTGACCCGCGCATAATAAACACCCGAATCAGGGTCGCATCGGATGTAAGCAATCCCCTATGCGGTCCTGATGGTACTTCTGCGGTTTTCGGCCCGCAGAAAGGCGCAAGCCCTGATATGATAGCGAAGCTTGACCGCAACCTTAAACATTACGCGGCAGTCGTGAAAAATCAGTTAGGTATTGATATCGCGGAAGTACACGGAGCCGGCGCGGCGGGCGGCCTTGGGTTCGGGCTGATGGCATTTTGCAGAGCAAGCATTAGTTCCGGCATTGACACGATGCTCGATGTTGCACAATTCGACGAAAAACTAATAGGCGCTAACCTTTGCATAACCGGCGAGGGGCAAATTGACGGTTCTACCGCGTATGGCAAGGTACCTGTAGGCATCGCAGCTCGCGCTGTCAGGTACAACATTCCCGTTCTGGCGGTTGTAGGGGGCATTGGAGAAGGCGCGGAGGCTTGCTACGCTCTTGGCATTGATTCTATTATAAGCATAACAAGCCGCGCAATGCCTCTGGAAGAGGCCATGCTCCGCAGCGGCGAGCTGATCGAGGATGCCGCCGAACGCGCTATGCGTATGCTTAGAATAGGTGTTTTGATGAATTATTCACATGGTGTTGGTATGTAATGTGCATATCTTTTCAATTGACATCGAAAGCACCGCAATGTATACTAAACTCCTGTATACTATACTCTAAATCTGCTGTACTCTCATCTCTTATTCTAATATAATCAGGAGGCGAATTACATGGGACTAATCAAGGCTATTTTCGGCGCAGCCGGCGGCGTGCTGGCTGATCAATGGGTGGACTTTTTCGCAAGCGATTCGATGCCACCCGAGGTTCTGATGCGCCCCGGCAAGCGGCCCGTCCAGGCGAGAAGCGCAAATGTAAAACACTCGGAGAACGTAATCTCCAACGGATCGAAAATCAACGTAGCAGACGGTCAGTTTATGATGATCGTCGAAGACGGCGCTATAGTCGACTACTGCGCCGAACCCGGGCAATACACATACAACAACACCATAGCCCCTTCCCTGCTCGGCGGCGGCTTCAAAGACCTCGGTGCCTCATTCGCACAGGTCGGCAAGCGATTCTTGGCAGGCGGCGCGCCAACAAACCAGCAGAAAATATTTTACGTCAACACAAAAGAAATCATCGGCAACAAAATCGGCTGGGGCAACATACCGTTCCGTGATTCCGAGTTCCAGATGACCGTACGCGTACAGGGGTTCGGGCAATACAGCTTCAAGATTACAGACCCGCTGCTCTTCTTCCGCAACATCGTCGGCAATAAAGACGGCGAATACCGCCGCGACGAGCTTGCGAGCATGATGAAAAGCGAGGTCATCAGCGCGCTCCAGCCGGCATTAGGGCGAATCGCACAGCAGCAGATAGCGTACGATATGCTAATCAACTACCCGAGGGAAATCGGCGCTGCCCTCAACACGGAAATGTCTGCCGAATGGGCGGAACGCAGAGGCATTGAGATAGTCAGCCTCGCGATGGAGAGTGTCACCGTCGATGAGCAGTCAGCCAAGAAAATTGAGCAGTTGCAGGAAGCCCGCGCACTCAGCAATCCCATGATGGCCGCCGGCCGTCTCGTTGCAGGACAAGCTACCGCCATGGAAACCGCAGCAGGCAACACGGGCGGGGCTATCGGCGGATTTATGGGGATGGGTATGGCCCAGAACGCGGGCGGAATGAATGCCGGCAATCTTTTTGCAATGGGCGGCGGAGGCGGAGTGCCGCAGCCCCCACAGATGCCTACGCAACCTATGCAAGCTGTGCAGCCCGCACAGCAACCGCAAGCAGCCTCTTCCGCTTCGGGTGCGGCATCATGGACATGCGCCCAATGCGGTCACGAAGGCAACACAGGCAAATTCTGTATGGAATGCGGCGCGAAACAGCCCGAACCGAAATCTGCCGACATATGGACTTGCTCCGCTTGCGGTCATGCCGGCAACACAGGTAAATTCTGCATGGAGTGCGGTGGTAAAAAAGCTACCGGCTGCCCCGATTGCGGTTGGGAACCCACAGGCCCAGCTCCGAAATTCTGCCCCGAATGCGGAGCAAAGATAGGTTAGGGGGTATCATATGCCTGCAACGTTAAAATGTAGTATCTGCGGTGGAGATCTGCAGTTTACCCCTGCTTTACAGAAGTGGAAGTGCGAATGGTGCGACAAAGAGCACACCGAAAAAGACCTCGAAGGCTTTACCTCAGAGGCAAAAGAAGCCCTAGATGAAACAGTATCAGTAAAGGTCACGCGGGAAGAAACCGACGAGGGCGTTGTAGTAACATATAAATGCGCATACTGCGGCGCGGAGGTTGTCACGACAGAGGAGACTGCTGCGACCTTTTGCGTGTACTGCCAGAGGCCTATCACAATACTTAGCCAAGTATCCGGTGAGTTCAAGCCGTCATTTGTTCTGCCGTTTAAGAACACAAAAGAAGCTGCGCTGGAGCATTACAAAAATTTCCTGAAAGGCAAACGCTTCCTGCCAAGTTCGTACTGCACGGACAGCAATATCGAAAAACTGACCGGTGTGTATATCCCTTTCTGGCTGTTTAACGGTACTGTGTATTTCGACTTTGCAGGCGAGGGCGACATCATTACCGTCACGCGTCAAGGCGACTACAAAATCACAAGAACCGACACCTACCGCATCGTTCGCAGAGGCCACCTCCGTGTCGAGGACGTGCCGGTGGATGCATCGAAGAAAACGCCGGATGATGTAATGGACTCGATAGAGCCCTTTAATTTCACAGAACTCAAGGACTTCGCCACACCGTACTTATCCGGCTTCTTGGCAGAACGCTACGATGAAAGCTGGGAAGAATGCATAGGCCGCGCCAACAAAAGAGCCGATGGTTCAGTGGATAAGAAAATCAATGCCACACTCGGCAGATACAATGTCATCAGAAGGCTGATGAATAAGAAGCAGATGCAAGACACTTCCCAGCGTTACGGTCTGCTGCCGGTCTGGATGCTGCATACAATATACCAAGATAAGGATTATCTTTTCGCTATGAACGGCCAGACAGGGAAAATGCTGGGAAATCTACCAATGGACAAAGGCAAGATGATCAGATTCGCCGCCCTTGTTTTCGGCATAAGCGGAACTGCAAGCGCCGTACTGGGATTCATACTGCGTCTTATGGAAATTATATAGGGAGGGTAAACTAACATGGATTTACCTATTTTGCTAATTTTGTTTTTCATCATTGGCGGCGGCGCGATTACCGGTGTCGTCATGCATCTTGAAATCAGAAAACACCGCCCCGTAAGGGCAGCATCCGATGCTGATGCGTATGTTAACACCAGCGAAACGCAGATGTCTGTCTCCGAGGACACATTCCTGCGCACGCGAACCACCCGAGTTAAGGTTGCATCTTCTAACACCCGGCCACGAAGATAGCATCCGCGAAATTACGAATAAGGCGCAGAGTCCCCGGTATAGCCCGCGGTCTCTGCGCTTTGCTCGTTTCTGTAATAAAAGCCTGCTATTGTCTCTTTACTGCTTGCCGGACTGATACTCAGTGACAACATCTAATATAGACTTTTGCTTCAGCTCATCAACTAAAATGCCTTGCACGCGCTTCAACTCGCAATGTACCGCGCATGGCGCGTCTTTTGTGTTGCGTGAACACTCTGCCGCATCCTTCAGACATTCGTTGATAAACAAGTTATCGTCAACCGCAGCAACAACATCGAACAGCGAAAAAGAATCTATCGGCCTGACAAGCCAATACCCTCCGTCGCGCCCTCTGTTGCTGAGCAGATACCCCGCCCGTTCCAGTTTTTTGAGGATTTTATAAGCGAACTGGCTCGGAATATGCTCGCTCTCGCATATCTCCACAGCCGTCTTCTTCCCGCCATCGCTCAAAGCGCGGATTATCCTTACCCCATAGTCACATTCTCTTGTAATAATCATATCTAAATCAACTCCGGTAAAAGTATACCCTTAGTTGACAAGAATAGTCAAGTATATAAAAGTGAATTAATTTAAAACTCCGCAGAGCCGGTGGTTCTTGGGAACGGTATCACGTCGCGGATGTTCGATACGCCGGTCAGATACATCAGCAAGCGCTCAAACCCCAGCCCGAAACCGGCATGCTTCGTACCCCCGAAGCGGCGCAGATCGAGATACCACCAGTAAGTATCGGCCTCCAACCCCATCTCCTCGATACGCCCCTGTAAGACATCAAGCCGCTCCTCACGCTGGCTGCCGCCGATAATCTCACCGATGCCCGGAGCCAGCAAGTCCATAGCCGCGACGGTTTTGCCGTCATCGTTGAGCCTCATGTAGAACGCTTTAATATCCTTCGGGTAATCTGTCACGAAAACCGGCCTTTTAAAATGCTTCTCCGTAAGGTAACGCTCATGCTCTGTCTGAAGGTCGCAGCCCCATGACACCGGGAACGTGAAGCTCTCACCGCTTAGCGTGAGTATCTCAATGGCCTGCGTGTAGGTCACGGAAGCGAAGTCAGCCTCGATAATCGCCGTAAGGCGCTCCAGCAGCTCCTTATCGACAAAATTATTCAGAAACTCAAACTCAAACGGGCAGCTATCCAGCACATACTTAATGACATACTTTAACATATCTTCGGCAAGCTGCATATCATCGGCTAGATCCGCAAACGCAATCTCCGGCTCAATCATCCAGAACTCGGCGGCGTGCCTAGGTGTATTGGAGTTTTCCGCCCTGAATGTCGGCCCGAATGTGTATACCCCGCCGAAAGCAAGCGCGTAGGCCTCGGCATTGAGCTGGCCCGACACTGTAAGCCCCGCCTTCTTTCCGAAAAAGTCCCGGGAATAGTCAATCCCGCCGTCGGAAGTTTTGGGAAGATCAGCTATATCCAGAGTAGTCACCGCAAACATCTCGCCGGCACCCTCCGCGTCGCTGCAAGTAATTACCGGTGTGTGGACATAAACGAAACCGCGTTCCTGGAAGAAGCAGTGTATGGCGTGCGATGCCACAGACCGTATCCTGAAAACAGCCGAGAACAGATTTGTACGCGGCCTCAAATGCGCAATCGTTCTCAGGAACTCCGGCGAATGCCGCTTCTTCTGAAGCGGGTACTCCGGCGTTGACTCACCTTCGACAGCTATCTCCCCTGCCGACACCTCAAACGGCTGCTTCGCGCCCTCTGTCAGCTTAAGCACTCCCGTCACGACAAGCGCAGCCCCGACATTCTGCTTCACAATATCGTGAAAATTCGCCAGCTTCCCTTCCTCCAACACGACCTGCACACTCTTAAAGCAGCTCCCGTCGTTTAGTTCGATGAACGCGAACGCTTTCATATCGCGTATAGTCTTGACCCACCCCCGAACCGTCAGCGCCTCTCCCGCAAACGCCTGCGGGGATTTGTACAAGTCTTTGATGTGAATTAGCCTCATATGTGCCTTTCTCCTCTCCATGTAGTTCATACTACTATAATACACCCGATCTACTGGCAAGACCCAGCATTGCTGCCCCATGGTAATGAGTAGATGCTTATTATAATGCAGATTATTCCCCAGTATATCACATGTATGCCAAAAAATGTATCCCTTACGATTACCTCTTCTGTAATTTTTTTAGAAGAGCTGAATTTACTCTTTGTGAACTCTTCTTTTGCTTAACCGTATAATAATCATCTGGGTTGAATTCCTCTCCACCTTCAAGTTTTAACTGCTCATAAATTACAGCATACGCTTTTTTATGTTGGAATAGCTTGTGGATAGAAAGATTACCCGGAAACTAAGGATAGCGCTTATGAAGATTCATAAATTCTTATATCTTCCACTTTTCCTCCATATGTAAAGGTTATAACATAAAATAGCTTATTATCATAAAATGGTATATCGTATGTCTTTCCCTTTATAAGATAATGTATATAAACGATGCTATCATCGGTATAGTATTCCGAATCCGCTGAGCCTAATATATCAATTATCTCGTTAGCAGTGAGATTCCATATATTGATTTTAGCTTCCATATCATCTATGATTTTATATCGAAAACTTGGGTAATTATTCCAGCCTTCCTGTGTAAATTCGCCTTTCAATATTAACAGCAATCCTGGATGCCTGAGAAAATAGATTATACTTACAAATATCACTAAAATTAACAGTATAATTACTTTATACCTTATCATTAACAACTTATAATTACTCATAAGTTCACCTTATTGTTGTACAGCCCGTTGACATCCGTCTGTACGCCGTACTGCCCGGCGAAGAGGAATATCGTCGCTTCGCTGTTATAGCCGTTCTCTATCTCCCCGTACACGGTGTAGCTGAACTCGTCGGTCACGTTTGCCCATTCGTCTGTCAGGGCTATTGTGTTGCCACGGTGGTCGAAGTGGAATATGCGGTACCCGTCGGTCGGGCTATCCTGGGATAAGAGGCCGTAGCCGGGGGCGTAGACGTAGTACGTCACGCCGATCCGATCGTCGGATGACATCAGGAGTTGTGACAGTTCGTGGTTCGGGTCTGTGACGTATGTTCTGCCGCCTGCCGACATCCGCGTGCCCTCGCCGTCGTATGTGTATTCGGTAACCCCTGTGCCGTCGCTCACGCTGACTAATCTGTTCAGGCTGTCGTACTCGTAATCGGCGAACGTCCCCGCAAGCGGGCCGTATGTCATGTTGCCTTCCGCATCGTACCCGCTCTCGAAGTCCGTGTGCTAACCGGAGTAGCGGAAGAGGTTAATGTCCCACCGTCTTCGTCGCCGCGCTCTACGCTCTATAATCTCTAGGCAAAACAACGCCTTTAGGGATCGTTGTATATATTATTGTTGTGCTACTATTCCCTGTGATTATATAAACCGGGATCGATGGTGTTACAAGCCATGTGAAAAGACTTTCTCTTATTGAGTATTCAACAAAATAGGTTCTAATTTCTACTTCATCAACACTCATATTATGTTCATTAATCAGCGTTACTAAATTATCATACTCGCTTGAACCTTCATATAAGGCTTTATCAATTAACGGATATCTTTCAAGGTGAGTATTACGCTCAACATATAAAATTAAATTGGTAGATCCGTTTGAACCCGCTCGAATTTCCTTTCCTAGAATTTGTTCTTCTGTAATTGGCAATCTCAAAAAGGATACTATGTCTTGTTTCCCCGATTCATGCTTAATGAATAAGCAGTAAATCAACATTGCAACAATAACCGCCGAAATACCCACTATAATCATAACTTTCGTATTCATGTCTAACATCAACTCCTTTTCGCTTCGTTTATCTCTCCTGCAGGGGTAAACATTGACTGGGCAATGAACGTCACTACAGGAGAGCACAAATCAGTATTTGGTGTACTCTTATCGTGTAGTATGAACGAATTTGAATAGATCAGCAGCCCTTACTTTATTATTGCTCATGGAGTTTGAAACATTAGTGCGGGTGGCAACATTGCCAATGCTATTTCTCGTATAGCTAACAAACCCCCATGACTCTCTATTTATATTGCTGTGCGGTAAACGCTTGCTCCTTACCATAGTAGCTATAGTAACCCAATCCACTCGAATCAACATACCTTATTGGGTTACTTCGTTTACCCTTGTCGAGAGTGACCTAATACTAGACATTTCATTTTGATTCAAGGTGCATCGTTTGCAAAATTCCAAAGCGGCTAACTTTGCGTGATTATTGGTAAAATCATGACTTGGGTTTAATAATTTCACCGTTAATATTCACATAGTAATGAAAATCATAAATGTTTTTTTGCACCATAAATAGCCCGTTATAACTATCCGAGAGATTTGGGTATTGAGGCAGGAGAACGTACTCACCCATATGGTTTATCACTCCCCACAACCCGTTTTCTTTTACAACAGCCACATTCTCCGAAAAGCTTTTTGCTTCTTCAAACATAAACGTTATTATTATTTCGTTATTTTCGTTTATATAGCCCCATTTTCCATTGAGTTTTACCGGGGTAACTCCCTGTGAAAATTGCCCCGGCAGTTCATACATTTCCGGAATCACTATTTCATTATTTTTATTTATATAACCGTACCTACTCTCTGAATCACTAACACTAGTAAACCATGCAAATCCATCACGAAAACCACCCATTGCGCCATATTGCGGTTGAATCACATAATCGCCCGTAATATCAATACAGCCACAATACATACCATCACCTTTCGTTACAATTGAAAACCCTCCATTAACAGGCCAAACTTGATAATAGTCTTTATCTGTTAGTTCTAAAACAGTCTCGCCATTTTCATTCATATAAATCCATGTTTCTCCGCCATGGTCTGCCCGTGAGTTTTTCATGCTCTTTACAAAAAATAAGTTATCAGAGTAGGGTGCCGCCCAATCGTAAACAATCGGCACAACTACTTCTCCGGCTTTATTAATATAACCATATTTATAGCTGTGCCTGCTTTCGATTGTAACAACAGCTATGTTATCCGTGAAATTTGATGCGGATGCATATTGAGGTTTAATTACTACGTTACCCTCATCATCCATATAACCCCATTTGTTGCTTTCGTCTTGAAACGGATACAATGTCTTATCCATGTTGTTTGCATTACTTTTTTGGTTATCTTTGGCATTAGTGCATGAGCAGTTTACCAGCACTAAAGATAATAGAAAAATTATTAGTAATAAATACTTTTTCATGCTCTATCGTCCTTTCTCTAGAATCGCTTTGATTTTGGAATAGTATGGGGCGCGTGGAATCATCTCTATTGGATGTTTTGCTTAATTATGGGTAATCTTGACGCTTGCCTATTTCCCAAGCATTTAATATTGTTTGAATAGTGGTTTCTGTTACGACACCTGTGATGCGACTTCCTGTCGCCATTATATCACCCGGATATTTTGCTAAATCCTGATTTCCTTTCACGCCAAGAGCATGGCCAAATTCGTGTGCGGAAAGACGCTTAAATTGGTCAACTGTCAAAGCCGTTCCGTTTGGATAAGATGCGTATTGTTTTATTGAGCCGGGCTTTTTCCCAGACCATCCCCAAAATGATTGTCGCCAGAAACTTGTGCCGGAGCTGGCAGAAATGTTGATTTTCATTCCTCTCGTGCTCTCCCTTGCATATGTAGAAACATTATATGATCCAAAATTGCCGCTATAATATTCTTCAACTCCTGCAAGGAATAATGCTCTATATGTGCTCCCCCCAATAGCGCTATCTGCAGAATTACCCGTGATGTTAAAAGCTGCTCGAATAGAAATATTGCCCGTTGTTGCACAGTTGAAAATGACGATCCCGTTTGTTCTTATACCAAAAGTATTAATGAATATCGAATCGTCTATGACTGTCCTGCCATTCACACGATTACTGTGAAGCCATTCACGCTCACTTAGCGTAAACGAAGCATTTCCAACTGTGACTTTTAGCCATGTATCATATTTGTCTCCATATGTAATTGTTGCTCCGTATGTTTTCGCATAATCAAGTAAATCCACTGCAACAAGCCCTGATGGGTCAATGTATCTTACCGGGTTCCCCCCTGCATACGCATACCAGTTCATCCCGTCCTTTGCCGGGTCCTCGCTGATGAACCGTCCGAGTTCGGGCAGGTAGTACCTCGCTCTCATGTAGAGCAGCCAGTAGTCCTCCGAGTACACGCCGTGCTTCCCGCCGTATAGGAAGTGGAAGAAGACCGTGCTTCCCTCGAGGGAGTATATGTTGCCGTAAGCATCGTAGCTCGCGTGGTCCGTGACGTTGCCGCAATCGTCCGTCAGCGCTACCGTGTTGCCGGCGTTGTCGTAGTGGTACAGCCTGTACTGGACGCTGCTGTCTGCCGCTACATGCTTCTCCTGCGATATGAGCCCGAGCCCGTACACGTAGTATGTCACGTCGCCGTTCTCAGCGGTGGTCATCAGTATCTGCGGGAGCTCCGCGTGCGGGTCGGTGACGTATGTTGTGCCGTTACCGCTTGACCGGTTGCCCTCGCCGTCGTAGGCGAACTCCCAGTCACCCGCCTTGACCAGGCGGTTCAGGCTATCGTACTCGAAATCGACGAACCAGCCGCTCAGAGGCCCGTGCGTCATGTTCCCGTCCGCGTCGTAGCTTATCTCTATATGCCCGTCGAACAGGTCGAGCCGGTTGCCGGCGCCGTACCCGTATATATTCGGGTTTATACCGTAATCCATGTTGCCGCCCGCGTCAAACATATATGTCTGCGCGCATGGCTCGTAGTACATGATCTGCTCGTTCTTACTTGTCAGCCGGTCTAGCGCGTCGTAGGCGTATATGTC
>Ga0099364_10000577_pt1 | contig 62635 bp, 51 predicted proteins | sample TergutTh196P3_FD_73070 | JGI IMG/M metagenome (GOLD analysis project Ga0099364, IMG submission 73070) | Microcerotermes parvus P3 segment gut microbial communities from Pointe-Noire, Republic of the Congo - Th196 P3 | ecosystem: Host-associated > Arthropoda: Insects > Digestive system > Gut ... | reverse complement strand
ACCATCAGGCGCGGAGCAATATCTTTATCACTGCGCACAATCATATTCGCAAAGGGGATATTTGCGCCGCTGCTGAGGTTTTTTCCGATGTTCTGAAAACATTTCCAAATGACGAGGGTATTATGTCAGACTTTGCGATGGTTCTTGCTATAGGCAATGACCCGGCTAATCTTTCCAAAGCGATTTCTTTATGCGAACGTGTGCTTGCGGATAATCAAAGTGAAAAGGTTCATCACACGACCCGCGCCGCTTTATGTTTTATGTACATGAAACTCGGCAAAAAAGAAAAGGCAATCGAGATAGCGCGGAGACTTCCTCATTTGCGTGAAAGCCGTGAAAATGTACTCGCGCAAGTAGAAAAAGATTTGTCTGCTGACGAAATCGATTCGCACTTAAAATTTATCGTATTCGGCGAGAGTGACGAACAGGATTTAATTGAAATTGACTTCGGAATCGACATGGTCGCTGTTTGCGCGGAACATGACCTGCTCAAAAAAATCGAAGCGTTACGTGATGAGTTCAACGCTCCGGCAACAAATGAAGGTCTCCGCAAGATTCCGCAAATACGAATACGGGATAAAACCGAACTTGCGCCGGGTCAGGTTCGTGTACGGCATTGTGCCGATTACCTACTGGACAAAGAATATAGGAATCCCGCCGATGCTGCCATTGATATAATTGAAGCGTTGCGAAAAATTGCACAGACTAATATTGCGAGAATGGCATAAACTTTACTATCGCCGCAATCCCCCATATCGCCCATAACCGTTTTGGCAAGCAATGGATGGTGACTGCATTTTTGAACATAAATGTTCAAAAATAGCCGTCGCCATCCGTCTTGTTAGGGAGCTGAACCGCCCCCAATCCCCCGGTCAAAAAAATGGGCAATCGGACCTATAGGGTTTTTGGTGTTTATATTTTTTTTGATAAGAAAACAATGGTCACATATGCCTTTGTATCGTAGTATGGATCCCGGAGAATTAAATAATAATTTAAACGAAATCATATCGGACGATGAAATTGTTTTGCATGAAAATTTTTTATCAAAACAAGATGCTCTCCCTTCGGACGATTCAGAAGATTATGATAAAAAACAATTAAATATACAAATTGAAAAGTTTAGCACAGCAAGAAGATTTTTATTGGTTTTTACAATTTATTCCGCTTTGTTTTTTAGAATTGGATGGTTTATTACTCCTGTTTATTTTGTGTGCTGGATCCTGTCTAAACGGCGGCGCGGATTTGTTTTAGTCGCGATAATTTTACTTTCGGTCGATATGTTTATGGTACTTATACTGAGGGGCGTTAATTCGGGTACACTATTTGATATTGCGGTTTTCTCTTTAACCTTAATTTTTTTGATAGTAAGAGTTATTGCCTGGAAAAAAATCAAGTGATAGCTATTTTTTTACCTTGGGCTTTTTCTGTGCGCTTTGTTTAAAATGATTGCTATTTTTTTTATTTTATGTTATGATTGGGTTTATTAAGGATAGGTTCAAAAAAGAGACAGGGAGGATTTAATTTTATGGCGACGTCAAAAAAACAGCCGATCATGACGGTGGTACAGTACGGATCTGACGAGGAAAAAATGAAAGCATTGCAAAATGCACTTTCTAATATCGAAAAATCTTACGGCAAGGGTGCGGTCATGAAACTGGGCCAAAATTATGTGGCTAATATAAAATCCATTCCAACGGGTTCGCTGGGTTTGGATATGGCTCTGGGTATAGGCGGTGTCCCGAAAGGAAGAGTAGTTGAACTTTACGGGCATGAATCGTCGGGCAAAACAACCGTGTCTTTGCAAATTGTGGCACAATGTCAAAAGCAAGGGGGGATCGCGGCATTCATCGACGTTGAGCACGCTCTGGATCCCGGATATGCTCAAGCTCTGGGTGTAAATATCGAGGATCTGCTTGTTTCTCAGCCTGATACGGGAGATCAGGCGATGGAAATAGCCGAACAGCTTATACGTTCGGGAGCGGTAGAACTCGTGGTTATAGACTCGGTGGCCGCAATGACTACCCGCGAAGAAATCGACGGTGAAATGGGAGCATCCCATGTCGGGTTACAGGCGCGTATGATGTCGCAGGCGATGCGTAAACTGACCGGTGTTATAAGTAAATTCGATTGCTGTGCGGTTTTTATCAATCAGCTTAGAGAAATGGTAGGACAAACCTCTTTCAACGGCAAACCCGTGACAACTACCCCGGGCGGCCGGGCGCTTAAGTTCTTTTCGAGTGTCCGCATCGAGGTTGTAAGAGCCAGCACGATAAAAAATAACACCGATGAAGCGGTAGGAACAAGGGTGCGCTGCAAGGTTGTTAAAAACAAAGTAGCACCTCCTTTCAAAGAAATCGAATTCGATATGATGTTCGGCAAAGGAACCTCCAATGCCGGAGAAATATTGGACTTCGGCACAACCCTGGGTATTATTAAACAAGGCGGTGCATGGTTTTCATACGGCGAGGAACGTTTAGGCATGGGGCGTGAAAAAGCACGCGAGTATCTGGAAAGCAATCCGGAGCTGATGGAAAAGCTGATAGCACAGATCAAGGAATCCAAGGACGAATTTCTCTTTATTTACAGAAAAGACGGCAAGCCCGCCTTAAAAGAAAACAAGACCGCCAAAAAAGATAAAAATGAAAAAAGCGTTGTCAAAACCGATGCCGCGGAAAATAAAAACAAGAGTTTAGCGGATATAGATGCCGTAGTTAACGAAGAAGACTTTAATTAGCTGTTTCCATAAGAATGGAACCGGCATAAAGGGAGCTTTTAAAAGTCGCACTGCGCGTTACTATAATTCATTTGATGGAGGTGTTGAAAAACAAAAAACGCTAAAAATCAGAAGCAGCATTTTTTACGGGCGACTTTTTCAACAAGCCCTTGATAGGAGTTTCAAATAATGATTAAGATTCTGGACAAACAGGTTGCGGAGCTTATCGCGGCGGGAGAAGTGATCGAACGTCCGGCTTCGATTGTAAAAGAACTCATAGAAAACGCTGTGGATGCGGGAGCAACTTCGATAACAGCGGAAACTTCAGGGGGCGGAAGTGCGTACATAAAAGTTGCCGACAATGGATACGGTATACCTGAAAACGAAATCCGGACCGCCTTTATGCGCCACGCTACCAGCAAGATTTCTTCCGAAAACGACTTGGAAAACATAAATACGCTGGGCTTTCGGGGCGAGGCTCTGGCTTCCGTCTGCGCTGTATCTAAAACCGAAATCATTACCAAAACCGTAAAAAGTCTTTACGGCGTGAAATATACCGCGGGAAACGCCGCTGAAAATGAAATGACCCGGACCGGAGCGGCGGACGGCACTACCATAATAGTTAGAGATTTGTTTTATAACGTCCCTGCGAGGTTGAAATTCCTCAAAAAAGACAGCGCGGAATCTGCGGCGGTTACATCTATAATAGAAAATTTGGCTCTGTCCAGACCGGACATTTCGTTTTGTTATGTGCGCGACGGAAAAACCGTAATCCGTACTCCCGGGGACGGTTCGCTTCTGTCTGCTATATACTCGCTCAAAGGTTCGGCATTTTCCGACAATCTCATTGTGGTAAAGTATAATACGGAGGATATAAAGGTTTCGGGCTTTGTTTGTGTTCCCGAAACCGCACTGCCCAGCCGGAACTGTCAACGGTTTTTTGTCAACAACCGTGTAGTCCGGTCCCCTCTGCTTACCCGGGCGGTCGAAGAAGCTTACAGGGGCGGCATAATGCGCGGCAGATTCCCTGCGTGTTATTTGATGATTTCCATACCGTCGGACAGGGTTGATGTTAACGTTCATCCCGCAAAAATCGAAGTAAGGTTTACCGATGAACGAGAAGTATACGATGCGGTGCTTGCAGCGGCACAAAACGCTTTGGAAGAATTCAGCAAACAAAAAACCGTTGTAGTACAACCGCAGCCGGAAGTCGAATTGCAATCCGGACAATACCCGCAAACACCGGTTCGGGAGCGTTCTGTAAAGGATCATCAAAACGAACAAATCGAACTTTTTTCTGCCGCGTTAAAAACAAAAAAAACAACCGAATTGAGAACCGAAGAACCTATTTATCCCATAAAAAAGGGGCAAAAGTTCGAACACCCGTGTGAAAAAGAAAAATCGAAATATAAATATATATATCCGGACAAGCTTCAGAAAAAAACCGATGCTCGCATAATTACCGAAGACGGCGAAAATAATAATTTTGATAAAACCGCCGGTTGCACAAACACCGGACAAACACCGGAAATTTTGCCGGAAATAATATATATCGGCGAAATATTTAAAACATACATCATTGCCGGATATGACGACTCCATGTATATCATCGACAAGCACGCCGCACATGAGCGTATAATATACAATCAACTTATAAATACCGAAAAGGAAGCACGACGGCAGCTTATCCTGCCGCCTGTTCCGGTTCAGTTATCATCCGATGAATTTGAGGTTGCAACGGAAAACAAACAAACCCTCGAGAAGTTCGGTTACGCATTCGACGATTTTGGCAGGAACACCGTTATAATCCGGGAAATTCCCCTTGTGCTGGCACAGTGTGATGCGGCGGATGTTTTCAAAGAGATCGCTGTTAATATGAGCTTGATGAAAAAGGATTTCACCCCGGACACGTTATTTGAGATGTATTGCCTGAAAGCTTGCAAAGCCGCTATAAAAGCGAATGATAACAATACCCCCGAAGAGCTGGCATTATTGGCAGAAAAAGTGATAAAAGACAGCGATATACGTTATTGCCCCCACGGTCGTCCCGTACTTATTGCGATTACAAAAGAAAAGCTTGCGGGGATGATGGGCAGATGAAAATAAAGGTAGTTTCGATTGTCGGACCGACAGCATCCTCCAAAACCGAACTTTCGATACATATAGCGAAACGGTTCAGCGGCGAAATAGTTTCCGCAGATTCCATGCAAGTGTATAAAAATTTGAATATAGGTTCAGCCAAACCCTCTCCGGCACAGTTATCCGAGGTTGCCCACCATATGATAAGCATTATATCCCCGGAAAAATATTTTAATGTACAGGATTATGTTACCCTTGCCTCCCGTATCATAGCGGACATAAACTCCCGGAAAAAGCTGCCGATAATTGTGGGGGGAACGGGTCTGTATATAGACTCATTGCTGCAGAATGTCAGGTTTTCGGATGCGGGTGCGAATTTTAAGCTTAGAGAAGAATTGTTCGGAAAGGACAAAGAGACGCTGTATGCCGAATTGGTTTGCATTGATCCGGAGTATGCCGCAAAATTACACCCAAACAATGTCAAGCGGGTTGTGCGCGCGCTGGAAATATACCGGCTCACCGGTGATACCCCCGGTCAACAGGCGGAAAAGTCCAAGCAAACAGAATCGCCTTATGACGTTTTGTATTTGGGATTAAATTTTTCGGACCGCCAGCGGCTGTACCGGCGCATAGACCGGCGTGTAGACAATATGCTGGAAACGGGGCTTGTTCAGGAGGCTAAGCAGGTATTGTCTGAAAATATGCCGACAGCATCACAGGCAATAGGCTATAAGGAGCTGAAGCCGTATTTCGCCGGAGAGATTGATCTGTGCTGCGCTGCGGACAGTATCAAACAAAACACACGGCGTTACGCAAAACGGCAGCTCACTTGGTTTGGGCGGAATAAAAACATAAACTGGTTGCATCTTGACGATTTCGACGATTTCTGCGCGCTGAAAAAAGCCGCGGTAAAACTGGTTGAAGATAGAAATTTTTATTTGACGGGGGAGGAAAGCTCACCAATATGAAACACGCAGTAAAAATTTTTCTTGTGCTGGCGGTTATATTCATCCTGTATCAGGTTTATGCCGGATTTGACACTCCTTATGTTACCGAAACCGTGTACCTGACCGAAGAAGACATAGCCATACAATGCGAGGGTATAGTTTACAGAGAGGAAAGTATTATAAACGCGGAAAAAACCGACCATGTGAAATATTATTACGAAAACGGCAGCAAGGTGAAAAAAGGGGATGTCGTTGCTCTTTTGTATGAATCGGCAAAAGATATTGCGAACCTCGAAAAAATTGCTTCGATTGAGGAAGAAATAAAACTTTTGGAACGGTGTCAGGCTTCCGCGGATTCAGAATCGGCGCACTTCGATGCGTTGTCCCGCCGGCTCCGGGATATGCAGCTTAATTACATATCACTTGTCGAAAATAATAAACTTTCTCCGGCAATAGAACTCCAGAGCGAAATTTTGGAAATGATGAACAAACGGGATATAATAACAGGCAAAAATATCGACTTCAAAAAACGCATAAACGAGTTGAAAAAAGAAAAAGAAAAACTGAACAATTCAATATCGCAGAACAGGAAAGTGTTTTCGGAAAAATCCGGCTATTTCGTAAATACCACAGACGGTACGGAAAATGTTTTTTCTTTGTCCGCAGCCGAAAGTCTGACAACCGGGAAACTTAAAAAGGCATTGGACAAATTCAGCAAACCAGCCGAAAACTCCGATGAAAAAACTAATAATAACGCTATTGGCAAGATAATCACCAAACCCGAATGGTTTTTTGCCGCTCTCGTCCCCGGAGTATATCCATACGAATACAATGAAGGACAGCAGGTGCTTTTGGACTTTTTTACAGAGGGAAACAAAAACATGGTAAGCGCGCAGATCGTATCCATGATCTTCAACCACAAAGAAGAACGAAGTCTTATAATCTTTTCTTCTAACGATATGAATCCAAAAGTATCAATATTACGAAAAACACAGGCGAGGATAATATCCGGAACAAAGACCGGTATTTCGGTGCCCAAAACCGCAGTCCGAACCAGGGACGGGCATGAAGGGGTATACGTCAGGTCAGGCAACAGCTTCCGCTTCAAAAAAATTGTACCGATAAGCAGAAACGAAGATTATGTACTGTGTGATATAATAGAATTCGATATGATGCTTGACAAGGGAACTTCCGGTACCGGAGAAATACTGGATTTCGGTACGACCCTGGGTATCATCGTGCAAAGCGACTCATGGTATTCATATGGCGAGGAGCGTTTGGGCAAGGGTCGTGAAAAAGCCCGTGAATATCTGGATAACAACCCGGAAGTAATGGAAAGACTGATATCACAAATAAAGGATAACGACGGTGAATACATACAAAAATACGATGATGTGGTCATAAAAGGGAAGAATTTGGAATATGTACAATGACAAAACTCAAATAGCGGATAACATCGCAAAAATAAAATATGAAATAGCCGAAACCGCTTCAAAATATTCGCGCAGCCCGGAGGATATAACGATCATGGCGGTTACCAAGAGGGTTCCCGCAGAAACCGTGAATTCAGCCGTAGACTGCGGAATAAAATTGCTGGGTGAAAACAGGGCACAGGAACTTGCACAAAAATACGGCGAATACAAATTGAAAAAAGATTCGATTCATTTTATCGGACACTTGCAAACCAACAAGATTAAAAGTATAATGGATAAAGTGACCCTGATACAGACTATAGATTCCGAACGACTGCTTTTTGCCGTCAATGATTTTGCTGAAAAAAACGGATTTACCATCCAATGCTTGATTCAGGTGAATATAGCTTTGGAACAAACAAAGTCGGGATTGTCCGCGCAGGCGCTGGAAGAGTTCTTAAAAACAGCGGAAAAAGCGAAGTTTGTTTCGATAAAAGGATTGATGGCGATCCCTCCGGCGACGGACAGTGATGTGCATTTTGGACGAATGCAAAAATTATTTGTTGACATCAAGGGTAAAAATATGGATAATGTATCTATGGACATTCTTTCCATGGGAATGAGCGGAGATTATCTCTCTGCAATAAAATACGGTTCCAATATCGTAAGACTGGGTACGGCGATCTTCGGAACCCGGATTTAAAAACCGGCAACTTTGTTTTAACATTAATTTTCGCAAAACCACAAAACCGTAAAACCGCAAAACCTTAAAGCCGTAAAGCAAAAAATGAAAAACGCCTTTGACTCGTTATAAAACGGGTTTTAAGTCATAATTAAAAAACCGAAAGGATGTTATTAAAATGGGGTTAGTGGATTCAGTAAAAGACTTTTTTAATCCAAGGGAAGACGAATATGAAGATGTGATCCGGGAAACCTCGCGTTCCCACAAAGAGGATCACGGAGATGCCCGTATGTCGGGAAAAAACAAGGTTGTCAACATTCATGCCACGACACAATTACAGGTAGTTCTGGTCAAGCCCGAGCGGTTTGATGATGCGATTGCGGTGGCGGATCATCTTAATGAAAAAAGAACGGTTGTACTTAACCTTGAATCCGCAAACAAAGAAATCGCCCGAAGACTCATCGACTTTTTGAGCGGCGTTGCATATGCGAACAACGGACAAATAAAAAGAGTTGCGGACAAAACCTTTATCATCACTCCCTGTAATGTTGATATTATGGGAGATCTTTTGGACGAGCTGGAAAACAACGGTGTCATTTATTAAGCAGTTTCCCGAAACGCTTTATTTGAAATTCGCAAGGCGGATTTATTGAGGTTGCCATAAATTAAGTCGGCGGTCGTGTAATTTCATATTCTCTAATATACAGCTTATTTTTAGGGGGTTAAGTAGTATGAACGAATTGCAAGTAGGAATAAAACAATTTAACAAGTCCAAGTTCGGCGGGTACAGGATTGAAGAGGTCAACAGTTATTTGACAGAAATATCTGAGTATATAAACAAAACAAATGAAGAAAAAGAGGAACTTTGGCAAAAGGTTGAGGTTCTTGCCGAGCATATAAAAAAATACCGTGACGACGAAGACAACATGAAAGAAACTTTTTTGAACGCACAGAAATTGACTACGCAAATAATAAATGACAGCAAAGCAAAATCCGAATCAATCCTTGCTGAAAGCAGGGAAAAGTCCGAAAGGTTACTCGCCGAAAGCAAGGAGAAATCGGACGTTATGTTGCAAAAAGCAAAAGAAAGAAGCACCTTGATAATAACCGAAGCTTCCAGCAACGCGGAAAGTATCGCAAAAGAAAAAGCCGATATTTCCGAAAAACAGCTAAAAGAAATTTCGGATAAAATCAAAGCCGAGGAAAAACACCTGGTCGCCCTGAAGAAAGAAGTTTCCGCTTTCAAAGACAAGATGCTTTCAACTTATAAAAAGCATTTGGATCAAATCACCAGACTCCCGGAATATGAAATTTTGCCCGAACCCGAACAACCGGACGATGCTGAAAATGAAGCAAATACAGAAAATGAAAATACCGAAACGAATATCGAACCTGAAATGCTTGAACCGTCTGAAGCGTTTGAACCCGGACAACCAGCCGAACCCGAACCGCCGCTGATTATTGAACAAATTGCTGAACCGTCAACTATTGAGCCGTCAATTATTGACGGGTATGAAATTGTGGATACTCCCCGGGAAGACACTCCCCGGGAAGACACTCCCCGGGAAGATACTTCCCGGGAAAACAACGAGGAATTGATGCGCGCTTTTGAACAGGATCAGGAAGAAAAAACCAAGATAGTGGAAGACCCGAAAACCGACATTCCGGTAAATATGGGGAATTATCGAACTACCGAACCAAAAAAGAACGAACGTGAAGAACCCCAATTTGAAATAAAATACAAAGATAAAAATGGTCCGAAAAATTTAAAACCTGATTTTAACGATTTGAAGTTTGGAAAATTTGACAGAAACAAGAAGTAAAAATTAATTTTTAATAATATTTTAGGATTGAGAATAAAATCATGGAAATCAATTACAACAAAACCTTAAACCTGCCCAAAACAAAATTCGATATGAGGGCAAATCTGCCTGCGCGTGAACCCGAAGTATTCAAGAAATTTGAAGAAACCCGGCTCTATGATAAGATAATATCACGGGGTAAGGGCAAGCCGCGTTATATTTTGCACGACGGTCCGCCCTACGCTAACGGAGATATTCATCTGGGTACGGCGTTGAATAAAATTTTGAAAGATATTGTGGTAAAATATAAGAATATGTCGGGCTTTTGCCTGCATTATGTGCCGGGTTGGGATACCCACGGTCTGCCCATCGAACTCAAGGCGATGAGGAGTACAAAAGACGAGGTCGAATTGGACGATGTGCAATTACGCGAAATATGCCGCGATTATGCTATGCAATATGTAAAGATACAAAAGGAACAATTCAAAGCCCTTGGCGTTTTGGGTGATTTCGATGATCCGTATCTTACATTGAAACCGGAATATGAAATAACGCAAATTAAAATATTTGCGGAAATGGCGAAAAAAGGCTATATCTACAAGGGTTTAAAACCGGTTTATTGGTGTCCGGAGTGTGTCACTGCGTTGGCGGAAGCTGAAATAGAGTATGAGCAGGATCCGTGCTTTTCTATATATGTGAAATTTAAAGTTCTCGATGATAATGGTGTGTTCACACCCTTTGTCCGTGATATATCCAAAATATCTTTTGTGATCTGGACGACGACGACCTGGACACTGCCCGGCAATGTAGCTGTTTGTGTCGGTCCGGACTATAAATATTCCCTCGTGTCCTGCGGTGAAGAGTATCTTGTACTGGCATCCGACTTAGCGGAAGAAACTCTCAAAACCGCAAAAATCGAAGATTATAAAATCGTTGCTGAATTTGATGGCAAGGATTTAGAATTAATAAAGACCAAACATCCTTTTCTTGACCGTGAATCTTTGGTTATCGTGGGTAGTCATGTCACGCTCGAAAGCGGAACAGGATGTGTTCATACCGCACCCGGACACGGTGTAGAAGACTTTGAGGTATGCAAAAATTATCCCGAACTGGAAACATTAGTGCCTGTAGACGATCGGGGCTGTATGAACGAGCTTGCCGGTGAATTTGCCGGACTTTCCTGTGATGATGCCAACAGGGCCATAGGGAAAAAGATGGATCAAGACGGCAGTATGCTGGCACACAGCAGAATTATACATCAATATCCGCATTGCTGGCGGTGCAAACAACCCGTGCTGTTTCGTGCGACAAAACAATGGTTTTGCTCGGTTCAAGGTTTCAAGCAGCAGACATTGGACAATATTTCTAAGGTGAAGTGGATTCCGGCATGGGGCGAAGAGCGCATAAAAAACATGGTAAAAGACCGCAGCGACTGGTGTATATCACGCCAGCGCAGATGGGGCGTTCCTATTCCCATCGTTTATTGTGAGGATTGTAATGTCCCGGTAATTAATGATCAGAGTATAGAAGCGATCGTAAAGATGTTCCGCGAAAAGGGATCTAACGGATGGTATACCGAACAACCCGGCAGCTTTTTGCAAGGTTTGAAATGCCCCGAATGCGGCGGCGGTCGTTTTACCAAAGAAACGGACATTATGGATGTATGGTTCGATTCCGGCGTTTCACATACCGCAGTTTTAGAGAACCGGTCTGAACTGAGCTTTCCCGCTGATTTATATCTGGAGGGGTCAGATCAGTACCGCGGCTGGTTTCAATCCTCGTTGCTTACTTCGGTTGCTTCGAAAGGCATCGCTCCGTATAAAACCGTATGCACACACGGTTGGGTAGTGGACGGTGACGGTCGCAAAATGTCCAAATCGCTGGGTAACGGAATCGCACCGGATGAAGTGATAAAACAATACGGCGCAGATATTTTGCGGATGTGGGTAGCTTCTTCGGATTATCACAACGATATTCGAATTTCAAAAGATATTTTAAAACAACTCACCGAAATATATCGTAAAATCCGCAATACGGCAAGGTTTATTTTGGGCAACACCGGCGATTTCGACCCTGTTCGGGATGCGGTGGACTTTAACGGATTGCAAGAACCGGACAAATGGGCACTGCATCGCACGGATGCGCTTATCGAAAAAAGCCGGAAAGCCTATGAGGATTTCGATTTTCATGTGATTTTCCATGCGCTGTATAATTTTTGTGTTGTGGATATGTCTAATTTTTATCTTGATATTATCAAGGATCGTCTTTACTGCGAGCAGGCGTGCAGTCCGAAAAGAAGAGCGGCACAAACGACTATACACCGAATATTGTCGGTGATAACAAGGATATTCGCTCCTATTTTGGCGTTCACCTCCGAAGAAATCTGGGAGTTAATTCCGCATCATGCTGACGAAAACGCCGAATCAGTACTGCTCAACGATATGCCTTTACCCTCAGGGATTGAAGCGGACACAGAGTTTGAAAAAAGATGGGATCGTATTTATGCTATGCGTGAAGATGTCCTGAAAGCACTTGAAATAAAGCGAACCGAAAAATTTATCGGCTCTGCGCTCGAAGCAAAAATTATTATATCCTGTGAAAATGATGATTATGCGTTTTGGAGCGATACCGAACAGTTGTTGGCTTCTGCGTTCATTGTTTCGGGTGTTCAGGTAAAAAAAGGTTCGGACGGAGAATTTAAATCTTCGGCGGACGGCGTGTACATCGACGTAAACAAAGCCGACGGCGAAAAATGCGAACGTTGCTGGAGTTTCAGTGAAAGTGTCGGGAATAATGATACGCATCCGTCCCTGTGCGGCAGGTGCGTAACCGTTATGTGAGGATCGGAAGTTAGCGTGAAATAAATTATTCAGAAAGGGAAAAACCGGGTCGGCGCGTAAATTGTTTGCCGCGACAGGGGCATCTATTGCGATAGGGACGTCTATTGCGATAAGGGCATTTGTTGCGACAAGGGCATCTATTGCGATAGGGGCATCATTGGTTTACATTGCTTTTCGTGCAGCTTGGTACACAGCGTGCGCTATGTATATAATTTTTTGTCTTTCTTCGATCATAGTACTGGTGGGTATCGATCACTTCCTCAAACTTCTCACCATTACTTTTTTGGAGTATAACGAACCGTATGCGTTTATCCCGGGATTTGTTAATTTCACATATATCCGAAATCCCGGAGCGGCGTTCGGCATATTTGAGGACAACAAAATTATGATTGTTATATTGCCGGCAATTTTGCTGTCAATAGGGGTCATTCTGCTGATTACAAGAGTGATAAAGGATCGTCCTTTGATAGTATGCGCTGTTATGATAATATCCGGCGGACTTGCAAATTTACTGGATCGTATCATGAGAGGTTCGGTAGTGGATTATATAGATCTTGATTTTGCGCCGTTTAAATCGTTTCCTATTTTCAATTTTGCTGATTGTCTTGTGGTTATCGGCGCATTCACGGTGCTGTTTTATATCTGTATATGCGAACCGTTAAAGAATCGGAAAACATCAAGAAAAGATCAAGGAAGAAGAAATGCCTGAATTTATCATAGCCCCCGAACATGACGGAAAACGTCTGGATTCCTGCATCACGGATTGTCTTGGGGGATTTTCGCGTGCTCGCGTACAAAAATTGATCGGCGGCGGCAACGTGACCCTGGATGGAAAGATTGTAGAAAGAACCGGCAAAAATAAAAAAGTAAAACAAGGACAAAAAGTGAGTATCAATGATATTCCGGTAATCGAAATTTCGCTTGAACCGCAGAATATTCCGTTGAATATCGTATATGAAGATGATTATCTTGTAGTCGTAAACAAAGACAAGGGGATGGTAGTCCATCCGGCAGTTGGAAATTATGACCACACTCTGGTTAATGCGCTGTTGCATCACTGCCGGGGAAGTCTTTCTGGGATCGGCGGATACGCAAGACCGGGCATTGTCCACAGGCTTGATAAGGATACCAGCGGGTTGCTTGTGGCCGCAAAAAATGACACGGCACATATAGGGCTTTCCGCACAGATAGCGAAACGTAATTTTTTCCGAAGATATGAAGCGGTCGTTACAGGTACAATCAAGCCGGATACCGGCACGATAGAAAAACCGATAGGGAGAAGCCGGACGGATCGCAAGAAAATGGCGGTTACGCAATATAATGCCAAAACGGCGGTCACCCACTTTCGGGTTTTGGAAAGGTTTCCCGGTTTTACTCACATCGAATTGAAACTGGTCACAGGACGCACGCATCAAATTCGTGTTCATATGGCACATATAGGACATCCGGTTGCGGGAGATATGGTATATGGCGCAAAAAAACAAACGGCAATATTCGTGGACGGCGGACAATGCCTGCATTCCAAGGAAATTCGTTTTATCCATCCTGTGACGGGCGAAAATATGCTGTTTGACAGCGAATTGCCGGAATATTTTACACAGGCACTGGCATCCGTTAATGTGTAAAACCGATAATTACAGATCTAACCCCCGTTAACCTGTTAACCCCGTTAGTCGGATATATTCACCATTATAACGGGTTTTAGAATGACTTTAAAAGAGCTTCGGTAAGAGCTTTAAAAGAGCTTCGGCTATAAAGAGAATGAGAGGAAAAATGAGCAGAACCGATGAAACTGCGCTAATCCAAAAATTGCAAAGAATAAAAAAAACTCCCGTTGATAAACTTGTGTTGGTTTCGGACAACGACGGCACTCTGCTTGACAGCGGCGGGATTGTTTCGCAGGAAAACCTAAAAGCGATTGAGAGGTTTCGCGAAAAAGGAGGGCGCTTTGCCGTCGCTACCGGACGATCCACAGTTTCTTTCGCAAAATATGTTGATATTATCAAATCCGATTTACCGGTCATTTTATGTAACGGTTCGGTGATTTATGATTATAATAAGAATGAGTTTGTTTATGCGTCTGCTCTGCCTGTTTCGGTTTATGATGATATAAGAGAAATCACGCAAAAATTCCCCGAAATCGGGATATTATTTGTATCGAAAAAAAAGTATTATATACCCCGAATGAATCAGGTAGGACTTGATTATCTGAAAATTGAAAATATAGACCGTACAGAGTGCAGCATAGACGATGTTCCGCGTAATTGCATGAAGGCGTTATTTTGTGTTCCGGATAATCTGCCCTATCGCCTGATGGACAAATTTTCACAATATATGATAAAAAAGTTCGGGAATACCGTGGCGTTCACAATTTCTTCGCCCCATTTTTTTGAAATGATTCCGGCGGGTATAAATAAAGGAGCGGCATTGAAAAAACTTCTTAACATTTTGGATACCGACATTTCAAACTCCATCGCAGCGGGCGATTATGATAACGATATAGAGCTGATCCAAGCCGCAGGATTAGGAATAGCTGTAAGTAACGCTACTTATAATTTAAAGCTTGCCGCCGATATGGTTTTACCGTATACCAATAACCAAAACGCTATCGCAAAAATTATAGACATGATATTAGGGGAGAAATAATAAACATGAAAATATTCAACACACTCACCAATACAAAAGAAGATTTTGTTCCGATAACACCGGGCGAAGTTAAGATTTATGCTTGCGGTCCGACGGTCTATAATTATATTCATATCGGAAACGCCCGTCCGGTTTGTGTTTTTGACACACTGCGGCGATATTTGGAATACCGGGGCTGGAAAGTGACTTATGCGCAAAACTACACGGATGTGGACGACAAAATCATAAACGCTGCAAACGAGGAAAAAATATCGACGGACGAGATAGCACAAAAATATATCCGGGAATACCAGGTCGATGCAAAAGGCTTGAATATACTTGAAGCGACATACCATCCGAAAGCAACCGAAAACGTTGACGAAATAATCGAAATAATTAATTTGCTGGAAAAAAAGGGGTACGCTTATTCCGCAGGCAACGGAACCGAAACCGAAACCGGAACCGCAGAAGAAAACGAAGAGCCGTCATATGATGTATACTTCGAAACCAAAAAGTTTGCGGAGTACGGGAAACTTTCGCATATGCCGCTCGAGGAGCTTGAATCCGGGGCGAGAATAGCTACGGGTGAGTTAAAACGGAATCCGATGGATTTTGCTCTCTGGAAAGCGGCTAAACCCAACGAACCTTACTGGGAATCAAAATGGGGTAAAGGGCGTCCGGGCTGGCATATCGAATGTTCCGCTATGGTACGGAAATACTTAGGGAATACCATCGATATTCATTGCGGCGGACAGGATTTGATATTTCCGCATCATGAAAACGAGATAGCGCAGAGCGAAGCGGCATGGGGTGAACCTTTCGCTAATTATTGGATGCACAACGGATATATCAACATTAACAATAAAAAAATGTCGAAATCCGAGGGTAATTTCTTTACGGTCCGCGAAGCTGCAAATAAGTTCGGCTATGAGCCGATCCGTTTCATGCTGCTGGCCGCACATTACCGCAGCCCGATTAATTATTCAAATGAATCCCTCTCACAGGCAAAAGCGGCACTGGAGCGGTTATATAATTTCAAACGAAGCATAAAATTTTCGCTGCCAAATGTTTCGGATCGGTGCGAAGAAACAGATTGCAAACTGAAAGAATTTCTTGACGGATGTGAAACCGCTTTTATCGAATCAATGGACGACGATTTAAATACGGCAGGTGCGATGGCGGCGATATTTGATATAGTAAAAACTATCAATCAGCATCTTGATGAAAAATCCCAAATGGCAATATCAAAACAAACCCTAAATCATGCCGCCGAAATTTTCGACAAACTGAACGGCGTACTGGGCTTGCTGAATGATCCGGAAAATTCCGGTGATAACAACCTGCCCGCAGACGTTCTGGATATAGTGGAACAACGCAACCTTGCCCGTGAGCGCAAAGATTACGATACAGCCGACGAGCTGCGCGGTAAAATTAACTCGATGGGATATACGATAGAAGAAACCCGCGGCGGAACCAGAGTGTATAAAAGTTAGTCCGGCATGAAAATAAATTAACGCTGTGTGACGGAGGTCTAATGTTATGTTTGACAAACTTGAGCTGGCGCAAAGCCGGTATAATGAGATTAACGAAAAACTACAGGAACCGAATGTTGCTTCGGATCAAAACCTGTACAGGGATCTGATGAAAGAACACAAGAATCTTGACCCGCTTATCGGAAAATACAGAGAATATTTGAAAGCAAAACAGGAGTTTGAGGAATCCGGGGAAATGCTGGGTGAAAGTGGGCTGGATAATGAATTTAAGAGCGAATTGCAAGCCGAACACAACCGGAGCCGCGAGCAAATGAAAAGCTCGTCTGAGCAGATACGGTTGCTGTTACTGCCGAAAGATCCTGATGATGACAAAAGCGTAATCATAGAAATTCGTGCGGGAGCGGGCGGCGAGGAGGCCGCGCTATTTGCCGGCAGTCTTTATCGAATGTATTCGATGTATGCCGAAAATAAAGGCTGGAAAGCTGAAGTTGTAAACATAAATCAAACCGAACTGGGCGGCCTGAAAGAAATATCTTTCGGTATCACCGGGGACAGCGTTTATTCCAAGATGAAGTATGAGAGCGGCGTTCACCGGGTGCAGCGAGTACCTGATACCGAATCCCAGGGGCGTGTCCACACATCTACGGTGACGGTCGCCGTATTGCCTGAAGCCGAAGAAGTCGAAGTAGAAATAAATCCTGCCGATTTACAAATCGACACCTTTCGGGCTTCAGGTGCAGGCGGACAGCATGTAAATAAAACAGAATCCGCTATCCGTATAACTCATGTTCCGTCCGGTGTTGTGGTGGAATGTCAGGATGAGCGCAGTCAATTCAAAAATCGGGAAAAAGCAATGAAAGTTTTACGTTCCAAATTGTACGATGCCAAACTTCGCGAACAAAACGCACAGGTTGCGGCACAGCGAAAATCGCAGGTTGGAACGGGCGACCGATCCGAACGAATACGAACCTACAACTACCCGCAAGGGCGGCTGACCGATCACAGAATCGGACTTACCCTTTATCATTTAGAGCAAAACCTGAACGGAGATCTGGACGAAGTTTTCAATGCGTTAGTAACTGCCGATCAAGCCGCAAAACTAACAAAAGTTGAAAAATAACACAGATGATTTTTCGTCAAACAAGGCAATTTTGACGAGAATATCATGAGTATTTAAAGATAAATTAACAGCCGTATGACGGTAAATCTTCTGTTCATACGCTGCGAGATGATTTTTGAGCAGGTCTAATAACTATGAAAACAAAAATCTTGCCTCCCACAAACGAGAATATAGAATATGCCGCCCGTATATTGAAAGAGGGCGGTTTGGTTGCTGTCCCTACCGAAACCGTATACGGGCTTGCGGCGAACGCATTGGATAAAACCGCTGTGAATAATATATTTAAAGTAAAAAAGCGGCCGGCAGACAATCCGCTAATTGTTCATATATCTTCGATTAACGAAATTCCGGATTCGATCAACATTCCGGAGCCGGCGCAAAAGCTGATGGATGCATTTTGGCCGGGACCGCTGTCGGTAGTGCTGCCAAAACCGCCTGAAATTCCGGATATAGTCACAGCAGGGCTGGACAGCGCGGCGTTCCGGGTTCCGTCAAATCCGGTTGCGCTCCGTATAATAAAATCGGCAGGGGTTCCGCTCGCCGCACCCTCCGCAAACTCTTCCGGCCGCCCCAGCCCAACATCTGCGGAGCATACTGCGCAGGATATCGGCGGTAAAATACCGCTGATAATTGACGGCGGACATTGCACGGTAGGAATAGAATCCACGGTAGTCAGAATCCAAAATAACAAGGTGCATATCTTACGCCCCGGCATGATAACCGTACAAATGATGGAAGAACTCGGGATTGATACCGCAGAGTGTGCCGGTATAGCCGATATAACCGGTATAAACAATACAAAGGAGAACTTCAAAAATAAAGACCCGATGGATCCCCGTCCCAGGTCGCCCGGTATTAAGCACCGCCATTATTCTCCCAATGCCGAAGTAATTTTGGTCAAAAGCAATAAACATAATAAGCCCGCTTTAGAAGCATTTATAGCATATGTAAAGGAACACGGCGGCGACAGGGTTTTTGCGATGGTTTACGAGGGGGAGCAAAATATGGTGGAGAATGCAAAAGCCGTCGTTTTCGGAAAACGTTCAAATCCTAAAAGTCTGGCACATTCATTCTATTCATGTTTGCGTGAGGTTGATAATCAAAACGGAAAAACTTTGTATATCCGCTGTCTTGACGAAAAAGAAATGGGTTCTGCGGTATACGACAGAATAACCCGTGCCGCAAATAACAAAACAGTTTATATCTAAAACTTGCTTTAACAAAGGGATGTGTTGAAAAACAAAGACCGCTAAAAATCAAGAAAAAACTTAATGTATTAACGTGCATTTTGTGAAATATGGCGAGAATATTGCCACAGTATTTTTTGCGGGCGACTTTTTCAACACACCCCCAAAGCAGTCGGGAGAATTTTATGTTTATAATCGGGCTAACAGGGCCTATCGGCAGCGGTAAATCCGTAGTAAGCGGTGTGTTTAAGGAACACGGGTTTTATGTCATTGATACGGATCAAACCGCCCGTCGTGTAGTATATACGGGGAGTGAATGCATACGCCGTATCGCCGAAGCTTTCGGGAGCGGATACATAAATCTTGACGGGAGCTTGAAGCGCCGGGAGCTGGGCGATCTGGTTTTTTCCGACCCTGCTAAACTGGAGGAACTAAACAAAATAACCCATCCTGTTATAATAAAAGAAATAAAAGAAGAAATAAATACATCAAACAGTGATTATATATTGATAGAAGCACCCGCTCTTATTCAAAGCGGAGCGGATACGATTTGCGATGCGGTCGTCACTGTGATTGCAAGCGTTCAGCAAAGGGTTCGCCGCATTACAGAGCGCGACAATTTATCGTCAGAACAGGCGCAGGCTCGTGTATCTGCTCAACCGCCGGACGATATTTTCATCAACATGGCAGATTATGTTATTCGCAACGAAAGCGATATAAAAGAATTAAAGGTAAAAGCGAACAAGCTTGCAAACGAAATTTTATCTGACTAAATCTCAAACTATTTTGGTGAATTTTTCGGTTACAATCACATCCACAGGTTTGTCAAAATAGCCGCAGGGTAACTGTTCCGTCATACAGCAGTTGTAGCAAAGACCCACCCGGAACCCCTTGTAGCGGTTTAAAAATCTGTCATAATATCCCTTGCCGTACCCTAAGCGAAATCCTTGATAGTCGAACGCCAATCCCGGTGCGATGAGAATAACATCCGGATTGTGTCCTTCCTCGGAGAACCTGTTTTCATTGCGAGGTTCGGGTTCGGGTACGCCGAAACACCCCGGAACAAGTTCGTCAAGGGAGTTTGTAAAGTAAAATTCCATTGAGGGTTCCTTGGTTTTTCCATAGGTTGTACAGTACGGAACAGCGACTTTTTTCCCTTTTTCAAAAGCGTGCTGTATAATTCGACGAGTATCTGTTTCGTCCGGCATGGAAACATATGCTAAAACAATTTTCGCATCCTTATATTTTTTCATCGCCGTAAACCGCCGGAAAATTTCATAATCTCTACGCTGCTTTTCCCCGGAAGACATATCGCCGCGAATATCTTTATATTTTTTTCTCAGTTCGGTTTTTACCGGACGCAGATCAATCTTTTTCACACCTTTAACCATCCTCGTGATAAAAAGCTTTTTTAGCTGCTTAACGCCATATTCATATAAATATCTATATTTTCAGGTATGTTTTTTTTCGGTTCGTTCAGTTCGTTCAGCTCGCCATGCTCGCAATAAAGTCCGTACAGTATGTTTTTTGTCCGTAAAGCATCCGTGTTTAGCGCATCCGATGTATTATTTGACGGTATTTCAGGTATTTCAGGTGCTTCAGGTGCTTCAGGTTTACCGGAGCAGGGGGTATAATATTCGATTTCTGTCACATCATACCGTTCTGCCAAAATTTCAAATAAACCCACAGGGTTGCACGAAATTTCTTTTACAATCAACCGTCCGTTTTCTTTGCAGCAAACCGCATAATCGTGTTTTGCATATTTTATAATTTCTCCGCCGCTGTTTATTACGTCGAGATACGCAAAAGAAGCTCCTGCACCGCTAAGACTGAAAGAGCATGGCAAAAGCTTTAGAAATCGTTCCCGTAATTTTAAGTATTCGTGCATATCGCAGGAATTAATATCCCGCGGTTTTATTCCGTGTGTTCTGCCGATGCAGGGGGTTCTGCCGATGCAGGGGGTTCCGCCGATGCAGGCGGAATTTTTATGCCGGTTGTTCGTGTTCCATATATTTCGGCGAAGATAAGTTTTATGCGTAAAACCCAGTTTTTCGTAATAACCGGCAATAACCGCATTTTCCGGGATCAGAGCGCATCCGGCGCGTCCCAGCTTGCGGGAAAATTCCAGCGCGTACCGAATAAGTGACGACATAATTCCGCGGCGGCGATATTGCTGTGCGGTTGCGACTGCGTATATATAACTTGCTGAAAATGTTTTTTTGTCATATGCGCCGTCAGGGCAGGAATTTTTCGGACATATCGTTTCGGGTTTTCCGACTATGACATTTGCTGTAAAAAGCGTGAGCATCGCGGCTATTTCATTACCCGAAGCCGTTTCGACAAAGGTAAAATTACACGGGGACGAAAACGTATTATCATAAAAGGAGTCCACAAACTCTTTGTTATCGTCGAAGCATTTCAACCAAAGTTCTTTCAGGCAGGGAACATCCCTGTCGTCAGCTAATCTGATCATATCTAAAACCCTAACCCCCTTTTTTAGCGGCGGCGGTATATTTCTTCTCAAATAAAGCAGGGCGATAGGAAAGTTTTGCCTTGCGAAGTCCTAAATCTCCGGCATCGTCTTCCCGGTTAATATAACGGACTTCCCGGCAGGCAAGGTTTGCGAATTCCCGGTTTATCATAGAATATGCGCCGCGGCATGACGGAAGCGCTTTTTCTACGTTTATTATAAAAGTATCGGAATTTATGCGGCTGCCGTAAGTAAAAGCTTCCGCTTTGCCGTTAACTCTCAATATTCCGCCAATCAAGCCTAGCTCAAAAAAGCTGGCAAGCCCCCGGCGCACCGAAATTTGCTCTGCCGCTTTGGAGCTTTGGGGGAATTCATCACAGTTATTCAGGATACCCCATTCCCGGTTGAGCTCTTCACATTCCTTTATATTTTCCGGCGTTATCAGCTCCAAATTCCAATCGCTGTATTCCCGGAGAAAGTTGTTGATGTGGTTGCGTTTTGAATGTAGTTTTTTTCCGCTCAATCCAATAAGCGACGGTGCTTCGTATATATAATCAAAATGGGAACTTACTTCATGAAAAGAAAACCGTCCCGGCAGGATAGTTTCCAGCATATCCTTGACCTTTTCGTTAACGCTGGTAAATAATAAAGGAATATTAATCGTTGACATATATTTCAAAAGGCCGCACACAAGTTCTTCGATATCCCCTTTTCCTGCCGGAAACAAAAAACGGATCGACTCCCCGTTTCCCGTTCTGGCGATATAAAAGTCATTGTGTCTTGCGATTTTAATATTAAACTGCGGTGCCCAGGTATAATTGTTTTGGAAGCAGTACTCGCTCCCTCTGAAATCCGAATACGACAAAAGCTCATCGACCCATTCCTTGTCGCGGATTGTAATATTATGAAATTCTAACATTTTATTCTCCAGATTAATTCCATCAGAGTTGAGTGGATTTCTTCTTTGGGCAAAGGTTCGCCGCCGCTAAAGCATTTTACGACCTGCCATCCCAGCTTTTCGGCCGCATATAACGCCGCTTTTCGGCATTTTTGCAAATATATTAAACTTTGCTCGTGTATATCTTTCTTTTTTGCGTTTGTGCAATCCAAATCATTGCAGCGCGCAGACACAAGGGATGCCGCTATTTCTGTATCCATATCAAGATATATGACCAGATCAGGACGCGGGAGGTTGAGCTTGCCGTACTCAAAATCATCCAACCAGCGCAAAAAAGTATCCCATTCTTTGAAATCCTGTTTTGATGTCTGATGTATAGCGTTGGATGTCGTGTAGCGGTCGCATATTATAGTTTTGCCCGCATGGTAGTCCGCTCCCCATGATTTTAAATAGCTGATATATCGGTCACAAGCGTAAAAAGCCGCAGCGGCATATGGATTTACGCCGCCGGGTTCTTTGGCGATTTCGCCATCCAGATACATACGCACCAATGCGGAAGATTTTTCATCATAACAGGGGAATTTCAAATATTTTGCGGCGGTTCCGTCCTTTGTCAGCGCATCCGCTATCATTGCGGTCTGTGTAGTTTTTCCGCTGCCGTCCAAACCATCTATTATAATTAAACTCATAATGACCGCTCCTTTTTGTGTGAATATTTCGCCCGCATAGATTCCGCCTCCCCGCATGACATTTTTCCCTCGGGGCATTTACCGAACGCACAGGGCGAACCTGCCTTTTCAAACAATGACGGAGCGGTTTTCAAAACAATATCATACATAGCTTCCGCAACCCGGCGTATTTCCCACTGAGCACGGCGGCATAACCGCAAGCGAAAAAAATTATTAAGGCTGCGCGCGTTAAAAGTAACAATCATTTTGGTTTCACATGCGTTAGGCAATACAAAGCGGGCATCCTCGATCGCCATTTTTTGCGCGGAAGAAATCGCCGTCTTTTTGTCATTGCCCTGCGCTATTAACCGGTCATAATGCTTATTTCTCAGCTTTTCGGCTATTTTATTATACACCTGCTTGCAATGCTCCATTTGCTCTTTAAATATTTCCAACACTTCCGGATCGTTTTCGATTTCCGGAGGAGTTATATGTTCAAAACCGTTTTCTTCGACATATCTCTGACTTTGCACGCTGTATGATGCTATCCGGTGACGTGTTATCTGCGTCAGAAAAGAACGCGAAACCCCCTCGATGCCAAAAGTAAAAATAACGTGTTCAGTGGGACTTTCGTGACCAAATGATGCGAGCATTTTCACAAAATCAGCAGATTTTTCGTTATCCAGATCTTGAAAAATATCGTCGATACCTACGGGTGAATAACAAATCTTAGCGGCGGCGGCAACAACGCTTTCGGCATTCTGAGTATATGAAATTAATGTTACTTTCATGATGAACGCCATGTCCCAAGTCGAACAAAATAAGGGATCGACCCAGTTCCTTTCCTGAATTTCTTCACACAAGCACCCCTAGGAAATAACCCGATGAAGTTTGTTCTTCATCCTGATCGCCGCTCGGCGTGCAGCAGCAGCGTAATCTTTCTCGCTGCCGTCTTCATTTTGATAAGCGTATATAATTTCCCGGGAACTGTTGATAATCGCACCCTTACCCTTGCGAAAGGCCCCGGCGACATCTTCTGCGCTTCCGCCCTGTGCGCCGTAACCAGGTACAAGGAAAAATGTGCCCGGAAGTTCCTCACGAAGTTTTGAGAGCTGTTCGGGATAGGTTGCGCCCACTACCGCACCCACTGCGGAATAACCGTGCTTGAATTTCGTGCGCTCACCCCATTTTTCGCACATAACACCCATTATTCCGAATACCGTTGTCCCTTCTATATTCATGTCTTGCAATTCGCCCGAGGAGGGGTTTGACGTTTTGACCAGCACAAAAATACCTTTATCGTATTTATTGCATATGTCCAGCAACGGGACGATCCCATCGGTTCCGAGATAGCCGTTGACAGTAAGAGCATCTGCTCCAAAAGGCTTCAATGTCTTTGTTCCGACGGTCACGCTTCCCAAATGCGCTGCGGCGTATGCTTCCATAGTTGAACCGATGTCGTTGCGTTTTCCGTCACAAATAACAAACAAGCCCTTTTTTTTCGCATAAGTTATAGTTTCAGCAAAGGTTTTCATACCCTCGTGTCCCAGCAACTCATAATATGCGCACTGTAGCTTTACAGCGGGTATAATATCGCAGAGTGCATCAATCAGAGCCTTGTTAAACATAAGAACAGCCCGTGCGGCGGCTCTCAGTGTTTCATCATACCGCATAATCGCCTCATTTTGCAAAAAACCGGGCAATTTACCGAAATCAACATCCAAGCCGACAACCGAAGGGTTCCCTTTTTCGTCAATCTTTTTGATAAGGCGATCTAAAGACATTTTATTTCTCCTTTACATAATCCTTTTTAAACAATAAATGATGAATGATAAATACAAAAAACGCCGCTGATGCTTTATAAAACTCTATCCATCATTCAAAATTTATCATTCATCATTCTTTAGGTTTCATTTGCTGTTTGTTGTTCAATGTTAATTGCTCGCTTGTCCGCGCAGACACAGCAATACCGATGTTTGGTGCGGCAACCGCACATAAATCCGAACAAAGATTAGCCTTGTGTTTATCAGATGCTCCCATTATATCACACAACGATACCGTTTTGCAACCCTCTTTATAATTAAATGTAATCACAAAATGGTCGTCGAACAGGTAAATTACGTTGATGAAGCTGTCCACCAGCCGCTGGCGGTGGTCCGGGTCTTGCACATCACCCTCCCGGAATTTATGCAGCCAAAAGCGGATTTTGTCCTCTGAAACATGCGGATTAAACAAATCTTCCATCGTGATTTCAAGCTCTAACTGCTTTTTTGTTTCTTCCAACGCTTCGAGCCGTTCTTTGGTCGAGGTCGTAAAAATCCCCTGCCCAATGGCGTTTAGCATATTTTCAATGGCTTTTGTGGTTTCGTCAAGCTGCTTTTTCATAAGCGGCAGCGATTGGTTTCCCTTGACTTGATAGTCCATCACGGCACTGACAATCCGCTCGATATTCGCGTCATCCAACAGCATTTCGGCGATTTCCGCCATAATTAAATCTTCAATCCAGTCTTTTCTGACCGTCTTTTTCGTGCATCCTTTATGTTTTTTCACACTTGCGCATTTATAATATTGGTGAAATTTGCCATTAGTGCCGCTTGTCCCACTTTCTCCCACCATAAATGAGCTGCATAATCCGCATCGGAGTTTCGTTGATAGTAGATATAATTCTTCTTTCGCCTTAAATCGCGCCGGGGTTTTCTTGTTTTTGGCAGGCGCTCTTGCACTCGCTCGAACAAATCCACGCCGACAATCGCCGGCACACCACCCGGAACGACGGTATCGCGATATTTGTACTCCCCAATATATCGACGATTTTTCAGAAGCCGCTTCACGCTGTCGATGCTCATTTCTTTGCCACGCTGCGGTTTTATGCCTTTTTTGTTGAGCCAGCGGACGATTTCGGCAATCGTTGCTCCGTCGCTGTATTTTTGGAAGGCTTCGGTCGCAATCGGAGCGGTAAGCGGGTCAATTTGAAACTGCTGTTTGTCGTCAATTTTGTAACCAACGGGCAATCCGCCGCCGTTGTATTTGCACTTTAAGGCGTTTTCGGTCATGCCTCGGATGACCTTCTCGGACAGTTCGGCAGAATAAAATTCGGCGTATCCCTCAAGCAAGGATTCAAGCAAAATGCCCGTGGAATCTTCGGCGATGGTTTCGGTTGCGGAAAGCACCTTAACGCCGTTTTTGCGGAGTATAGCTTTATAGTGTGCAGAATCGTAACGATTTCTCGCAAAACGGTCGAGTTTCCACACGATAATTACATCGAACAGTCCTTTTGCGCTGTCTTTGACCATTTTTTGGAACTGCGGGCGATTGTCCGATTTAGCCGAATAAGCGCGGTCGATGTAGGTGTTGAGGACGGTAAAACCCTGCTTTTCGGCATAGGCTTTACACTCGCGAATCTGCCCTTCGATAGATTCTTCACGCTGATTGTCGGAACTATAGCGAGCGTAGATTACGGCGTTCATTTGGGTTCACCTCGGCTTTCCGCTTGTATACTTTCAACAAAAGTCAAAATATCCGTTTTTTCTTTCCCTAAGGCGGCATTTGTGATGTCTATCGCAGGTTGAAAAATACTTAAATTACCTTCGAAATGGTTAAATTCATTAATTAAAGTCTTTTTTGATGTCAATCTTGTTCGATACCGAACACTTTCAATATCATCACCGGGAAAAGCGGCTTTAATAATTGCCCCTAACTGCTTGTTTTTTTGGGTATCTATCTTGAATTTCTCGACAAGAGTTTTTTCAACACGAAGTCGTAAGGACAAATAAGTAAAAGAGTGTTTTAAGGTTTTGTCGAGCAAAGGATACTTTGTTCTATCTAATATTTCTATTCCATCTACAGTTGTATTCAAAATATCAGCAACGGATATTTCATATCTTTTTGGTAGCACATTATTTTCATCTTTATCTAATTCTCCATTTTCATTCCCGAAAAGTTTTTTGTAAGCTTCAGCGATATTTGCTTTTTCAGTCCTATATCCGTGCATCAAAGCTGTTAAATCCTCATATATTTTTGCCTTCCCTAAAATATTGGCATAGCCACGCATAAAAGGAATCAACGCCATTAGAAACCTATTTGCATCTTTAATGTTATCAAAAATATTTTCTCTGAAAGCATCCAATAAAATCTTTAAGCTTGTTAGCATCTTTTGCTCTTCGGATGTTAAAGAAATAAAGCCGTTATCCTCATTTTCGGTGTTATTCATTAAATAAAAACCGTAGCAATAACTAAATTGACTGTCTAACAGCCGCAATAAATCCAAATTGTGAGTGAAGATTATCCTCTGCTTGTTTTCCAAGATTTTAATAATCGAGTATATAACTTTGTTTTTATATATTGAATCAAAACTTGATATTGGGTCATCAAGAACGATTATTTTTTTATCATTATTTTTTGCTTTCAAGCATTCAAAAGAGAGGGAAAGAAAATTCTGTTCTCCTGTGCTTAATGGCAGTTGCCCTCTTTCCTCGCCTATAAAGTCATCCCCATCAAGAGTGATTTTCAAGTTTTTTGTTTTTTCGTCTCGCTCAACAGAAAGTTTTTTGTCCATACTGTTGCTGATTATTTCTTCAATATAGATAACATCTTCATCTGTCGGTTCTGGTTTTGCAGCCAACATTTTTTCGTGTTCTTGATTCTTGATTTCCAAATCATTGTTTAATAAAATTTCTTTTAGCTTATAAACCGAAATGTCGCAAAAGATTCTTTTATATTTATCAAATTCATCCTTTAGTTCACGCAGTATATCCACATTGGCATCATTGATGATTTTCAACAAGTTTGCTTTGATATTAAAGGGGTCGTTGTTTTTTGCTAAAGGGATAATGTTTTCTATAATTTTTTTAGTTTTATTATCCAGCGAGCTGTAAATCCCATCTTTGTTTTCGGTTTTATTGCTTATCAAAACCTTGCGATTAATATTTTCGTTATCACAGACTATACATTGGTCTTTTTCAAAATGCTCCAATACTTTTATGGCCTCTTCGTTTTCTTCAATTTCAGCAACTTTATTATATTGAGGGATATTGTCCATATCTATGGCATCTATCATCTGTATCAAAGAGTTTTTGCTGGAATAATCCTGTGTAAAGAACAGCAATTTATTTTCTTCATGTTCTCGCTTCTCAGAACTATTCAAGGCATTGAATTGGGCTAAAAATGTTTTCAACTCAATATCTCTACCCTTGTTTGACTTATTTGCTAAGCTCTCTACGATAGAGCGCATACCATTTGGGAAAAGCTTAATTAAAGGATTCGATTTTGTAGTAATACCTATGTCTTTTAATGCAATAACAGCTTTTTCTAATGTTTCGCTATATTGGGCATCAATATATTTTTTTAGTTCAAATTCTTTCGCTATGTCATCGCCTAATAAAAAATCTTTAGTTTCCCCCGCAATAATATTCCTGTTATTCTGGTCGCTAATGATGTGAAAAATCGAGTTTTCGTTTTCAAAGTCTTTATCGTCAAAATTATATTTTATAGATACACCCTGTTTCCAGTTGTCAGAAGAAAGAAGGTTGCTCAAAGTTGTTTTCCCTGTTCCGTTAGGCGCATACACAACGGCGATTCCTTCGTTAGAAAATTTAATTTCATTGTTTTTAACAAAATTTCTAAAATCACGAGTAAAAATATTTCCACTCTCAATTTTATCAAATTTTAAGGGTCCATAAACCATAATATTCTCTCCATTTCGTTGTATGTATTTTTATATTTAAGACTAAACACCCGCTAATTTGCCGCAAATTTATTTAAGGTCATATTTGAAATCAATTTGCTAATGTCAGTGCCAAGATTTTCGGTAATTATCTCATCAAAGTCGGAATAATCAACATCTCTTACATCGTGGAAAATATGATTATACAGGTATTCAGCAAAGGTGCTTGCGAGGATTATAACGATAGGTTGGTTTTTAATATCCCTCTTTGTAGCTGGAACATATCGGGGTGTTATTACAATACTGTATGCTCCCCCAATTTCATCGCGATGTTCTCTTAGTCGACCGGAGTTAATGCCTAATAGTTTATTTGCTGTTGATTTTGCATCTACCGCAAACTTTTTGCTTTTGGTTATATATAATCCCTCTATGTCTGTATGACCTGCGCCACCACGCCAAATAGCTTCTACATTATGGAACATATTAAAGCCGTCAGTAAGTATTTGTTCAAACAAATAAGCGGTTTCATTATCGGGGTTATTAGAATATTTTTCAATAAGCATTGGTAATTCTAATGCTTCGCTCAGTTTTTCAGATTCTCCGATAGTATCTAATAATAGTTTTGGATAAAAGCTGTATATTTCTTTAACGCAATCGATTTGTAAGCGTTCGGGGTCATTTAGCTGTATAGGGGGTTCAAAACAACTATATCTTTCAAGCATTTTTTCTATAAAATTTTTTTGCTCCGGCACGATGGAAATAAATCCGTGTGTAGCTGCTCTTCCTGTTGGAGGGCTTTTACTATTGGTTTTTGTTGGAGAAAATAATTTGCATATAAAATCGCCTCGGTGACGCTCAATTATTCCTATTTGCTCAAATAACTCTTGCGTGTAATATTCCCATTCATAAACCGCATTGACAAATACGTGTTCGTCTTGCTTAAACAACGTTGCCATTTCATCGCCGGTGATTTGTCTTAGTTTCAATATTTTATCGACCAATGTATTGAAATCACTGTTGTCAGACATCGTTTTTACGAAAAATAAAAGATATTCAACTTCGTTGTTGTAGAGTTTCCCATCTAATCGTGAGTCCAATAAGAGCTGAAATATTAGTCTAAAGGGGAATAATTTAAATTCCTTATTTGTGCCGCTACTGGGATGCTGAAATTGAAAACCAAATAGCATTGTAATAAATATTCTTTTCAATTTTCCCTCATCGTTAATATTCTTCAAAAACAAATTTCCTAAAGGGCTGAAAATAAAACGTTTTTGATTGTCAACTTTATCTTCGTATCCAAACATCCAATATTTAAGAGTATTGATTCTATGATTAACAGCATCAAGTGGCTTTTCTTCTGGATTGCGAGTTTTATACAAATTTAGTGCCACCAAACGTTCTTGCATTCGATGCCGCTCTACATCTGAAATATCTGTTTTGCACGCGTTTTTAACATCCAAGGCAACGGCTTTAATCAACTCATAATTACAGGTATGTCTGTAAAATATCCACTTATTTCGCTCGACCATGAGTGCCATATTTATCCCTTCTTTCCTATCATTTCGATAACTTCACGCATGAGCTTGGGGGGGATTGATTCACCGATTACAGTGCGGATGAATGTATCTGAGGAATCCTTTGGGAAGTCAACATCTTCCGGCAATGAGGAAACGATAAACGTTTCTAATAATGTTAAAACTCTTGCATCCGAATAAGTTCCGTCTGGTAACGGTCTGCCCGGATGAACATTGTTATGTGAGCTAATACTGCCGCTGAATGTTGTTCTCGTAGGGCACGGTTGTTCCCAGGTCATACGCTTAAAGGTGTTGTGGAAACCCTTAATCCGCGTTCCATCCTCTTTCTTAGGGTAATACACTTCGTTTGCTATCGCACTTTTGCCTGTTGGAGTATGCTTTAATGCTAATACCGCCCTGTTGTTATGTTGCTTTGAATAATGCCACGGGATATTAGAGCTTTCGCCGGATTCCAACGACGGCAAATGTCCGATTGCCTTTGAAAGAGGAATTTCCTTTTGCTCTGCCGACCATCCCCAATTTAATCCGTGCTTATATAATTTGATTATGGCACGTGGTCTTGATTGGCAAACACCATAATCTTTTGCGTTTAATACGCGCGCTTCAATTTTATATTTACTTGAATACTTCTTTTCTAATATATCTTCTAAAAGCAAATGTTCATCTTCAAAGGGGAAGTACATTTCGATAAACTTCGGAACGTTCTCGATTAGTATGTAATCAAAATCACATTCATCAATAATATCGAATGTTTGCAATATAAGGTAATTGCGCTTATCCTTTTCATAATGAATTTGCTTTTTGTTTTTCCCTAATGTACTCAATCCTTGACACGGCGGCGTTGCAATCAGCATTTTAACACCTTTATCTTTTACGATAGAAATCATATGCTTCTTTGTTGATTCATCGTTCATATCGCCGCAATACATTTGGGTTTCAGGAAAAAAATGACGATAGCATTCCGCTCTTTTTGGCAGGAGTTCATTGGCGGCCACTATTTTGATATTCGTTTTATCAAGCAGCAGCTCTCCGATTCCGGCACTTGCAAAAAGAGATATGGCTTTTATTTTATCCATTTGCAATACCTCCAACGATTTCTTTTAGCATAAGCGGTGGAATAGATTCTCCAATACATTGCCTAATCAACAATTCGGGTGTATCATCAGGAATGTTCCAATCATCAGGCAACGAATTTAATAACATCAATTCCAAAGGGGTTAAAACGCGTGCATCGGAATATGTGCCATCGGGCAACAAGCGACCGGGGTGAACATTTCGCTGTGATGCAATGCAATCATTTCTTATTGTTATAGTCGGTGCAGGTGCATCCCACCTTATCCTTCTATAGCACGATTCGTAACCTTTAATTTTTGTGCCATCGCTTTTTTGAGGAAAATAAACAGGATTAGAAAAAGCCGTTTTTCCTGTGGGTGTATTTTTCATCCACAAAATATTGTTTGCACTGTGAGGGCGCGCGAAATGCCATTTGACTTTCGATTTCTCCCCTGCTTCTAAAGATGGTAGTGAGTTGATTGTTGCTTCTACAGTTATTTTGCTTTTGGTTTCTTTCGGCCAATCCCAAACCGTTCCTGTTCTATTCATTTTTATAATTGCTCTCAAGCGGGTTTGCGGTACACCATAATTAGAAGAATCTACAACTTCGCTGTCTATATCATAATCATTACAAAACTCATATTCCAAAATTTTTCGAACAGTTCTTAGCTTTTCTTTGTAATTTAGATGGAACTTCAATAACATAGGGACATTTTCGATTAACACATAATCCGGATTTGTTTCTTTGATGGATTTTACAACATAGGTTATGAGATAGTTTCTTTCGTCTGTTCCCATCGTCTTTTGGCAACGATTTTTCCCGGCAACACTCATTCCTTGGCAAGGCGGCGAAGCAAGAAGGAAATCAATTTTTTTAGGACACGCAGAAATAATTTTATTAAAAACATTCTCGTCAGAAATATCTCCGCAAACGACCGTAGATTCGGGATAAATTGTTTCGTACAAATTAGCCCTCTTTTCAAGCAGTTCGTTAGCAACTAAAATGTCAATCCCGGCATCCTTGAAATATGTTTCGCCTATTCCACAACTTGAAAACAGTGAGAGGCCATTTAATCGTTTCTTTATCATAAATTCACATCCATGACATCCCCTATATTGCACTGCAATGCAACACAGATTTTTATTATGACCTCCATAGAAACAGGTTCATCTTTATTTAGTTTCGTCATTGTGGTAGAACCGATCCCTGTCGCTTCTTTCAAATCTTTACGCTTCATATTTAAGTCAATAAGTTTTTTCCACAGTTTGCCATATGAAATCAAGACAATTCCTCCTTGATAACGATTCCTCTTAACAATATAGCATACATTTGCCGATATGTCAACAGCAAATACCGATATTTCAAAAAATGTTGCCGACATATCGGCAGATAATGTCGTGTTAAAAATTCAATTTCGTTAAATCCGCTATCCCAAAAAAACATTTTCGCTCCCTCTTCCTTTTACCTAAAAAATATGATAAAATAATTGTCAGAAACGGGAACAAAGTTAATATATCACTGTCGTTTGTAAATAGAATACCATATTAACAAAGAAAGGATGCCTACCAAATGTCCATCTTAATAAAAAGACCGAGCGGAGAATCAACACCGCTTGTAAACGGAGAATATTTATCCGCGTATTACTTCTTCCCGGAAGAATTGTTGCTTAAATGCGGTTATGAACTTTCGTCTATTCCGCGTGTCCCCGGTCGTGCCATCCATGAAAAATGCTCAAGGGATGTTATTGAAAGCGACCTTTTTCTCTTGCTGATGATTGACGGTTTCTGTCATCTTGTCTGGCCGTATATGGGGATAAAAGGGCCGCGAGAAATTTATTCCGGACACGAACCCGCTTATGTTCTTGCACATTCACCGTCGTTTTGGGTTGGGGAATTGCTTGACAGGAAAATTATTCCCGACTCAACAATGTTACTGCAACTGCCGTGGGAAGAAGGCGTAAGTTATATGTCATGGGAAGAAGTTACAGAGATTATGAGCGAAGTTGTTCCTGCCGTGATGGAAAAGCATAATATGTACGGGGTAATAGAAACTGCTAAAAAGTTTCGTTGCTTTGAAGATTTTGACACCCGAAGTAGTAATCAAAAGCGTGATTTTTACCGCAAGTGGTATCACAGTCGCACACGGCATCCCATAGTTTCTTTGGAATCCGCTAAAACACTGGAAGCAGACGAATTTATTTCATATGAGATTCACGACGAAAGTCAGGATTTTGAAAATGAGGTTTGCGGGAAAATTCTTATCGAACAATTCAAATCACGGCTTTCGGAAAAAGATATGAAAATATTAACATTGCGAATGAACGGCTTGACCTACGAAGAAATTGCTAAAAAATTAGACTACAAAAATCATAGCGGAATTATAAAGCGTATAAAGCGAATTGCCGAGGCGTATGAAGATTTTGTTGACGATAATAGAATTGATTTATAATCCACATATTTGCGCCAACATCAACCCTTGTATACAATAAAAATCGAAAGGAGCGTGATTACGCTATGAAACATTACACCAACGAACAGACCGGGATTTCCTACACTCTCGCCGTCGACGGCAACTATTTTTTACCCGATTTAACCCTTCCAGAAGAACCCGAATACGACATCGGGCGATTCGGGCTAATGCGGAGGAACTACCTCAAAAATCACCGCAAGGGAATCTTTTCCGCAATGCTGATGTCGGGGAAATTGAACGCCCACCTCGCCGAAATTGACCAAACTGCTAACGACCGCTTAGAATTTATCAGCAGACAGATGGCTGAACGTGAGGGCGTAACCGAGCGACTCAAGTCCGAAAATCAGATGCTTTGGGTTGGGAAAATGTCGAATATCCGTAACCGGGTTGAAGAAATTATCAAGGCAGAATTGATTTACAATTAGCGTGAAATTTACATAGCGCAGGGAAAATCCACTGGCCGCTTTTGAGAGGAAGGCGGTCTTTTTTTGCGCTGAAAATCATTGTAAAGGACATGTTCAAGAATAGCACTCACATTGGTAAGAATATCACTCCCATGGGTAACGAGCATAGGGTTTGTATTGCCAAACCCTCTCGGCGGCGCTGTTTGCGTCTTGCCAGGGGGAGCGCTGCTCCCCCTGGAACCCCCTCGAAAACACCGAAAGGAATTTTAGAATCTATGAGAAAAAGAGCGACCCACATCAATATCCGCACCACTCCAGAGGAAAAATCCCGTATTGAAAGTCATGCCAAGAAGTGCGGATTATCCCTATCGGAATATCTTCGCAAATTGGCGAACGGATACGAGCCAAAGCCCCTGCCGCCGCTGGATTATCGGGCGTTGATGAGGCGAATCACCGACTTGTATGCCGATTTCAACGAATGGGGTGAAACCGGGTACGCCAATATTTTAGTCGGTGTGTTGCAAGAAATGCTGGCGGCGATTTCTCCCCAAAAGTCAGGAGGAAAAAGTGGCGACAACAAAAATCTGGCCGGTTCGTGATAACTTGGCGCGGGTGCTGGATTATGCCGAAAATCACCTCAAAACCGCCAACCCCAACGCCTACACCGAGCAGGAACTGGCGGATTTGCGGGCGGTTTTGAACTACGCCGCCAGCGATGAAAAGACCGCCCAAAAGCTGTTTGTCACAGGCGTGAACTGCATCGGCGAGATCGCCCATCAACAGATGACGGCGACAAAACAACACTTCGGGAAAACCGGCGGCAATTTGGCTTATCATGCCTACCAGAGCTTCGCCCCAGATGAAATCAAGCCCGAACAATGCCACAAAATCGGCGTCGCACTGGCAAATCGAATTTGGGGCGGCAGGCACGAGGTTTTGGTGACGACGCACCTGAACACCCGCTGTGTTCACAACCATTTTATCGTCAATTCGGTGTCGTTTGCGGACGGCAAAAAGCTCGACGGCGGCTACGGTTTGTATTTCAACAATTTACGAAAACAGTCGGATATTATCTGCGCAGAATACGGTTTGTCGGTCATTTCCAGCCCAGGCAAATCCCAAAATAAGCATATGGAAGCGGCCGAAAAGCGTGGCGAGCCGACAATCTGGAACGTCATTCGCTCCGACATTGACGAAGCGATTCTTCAGTCCATGACCGACAAGCAATTTTATTGGAAGATGAAGCAATGGGGGTACAATTTCGATTTTAACCCCAACCGCAAATATCCGACAATCCGCCCGCCGGGGTCACAGCAGGTCACACGATTTCGCACCCTTGGCGAAAGCTACACGCCCGACAGAATCGCCCGCCGCATACTGGAGCAAGGCAGACCGTATATCCCGCCGACAACGAAAACGCAAACACGGCATTACCGTTTCAACGGCAACTTCGATAACATGAAATCGGTCAGCGGAATTTATATCATGTATCTAATATTCGCCGCACTTCTGCGGAAAATTTGTATGATTAACCGTGTCCCGAATCACCCGCAGAAAACCCGCTACACCCCGGAACTACGGGAATCTATTCGTCGCATGGAGCGATATTCACAGCAGACCCGACTGCTATGCCGGCACAAAATCCAAACGCCGGAGCAGTTGCAAAATTTCATCGACAGCCGCAACAGTCAGCGACAAGAGCTAGAACGTGAACGCAACAAGGTCTATAACCGCATGAAATCCGCTAAAACTCCCGAAAAATTAGCGGAGCTAAAAGCCGAGCGGGATGCTCTATCCGCAAAAATCAAGGACATTCGCGCTGATTTATTCTTAGCCGGCGGCGTTCAAAAGGAACATGGCGAAATTCGCCGTAAAATCGCAGTCCAGCGGGAATTGGACACCCGGCGGCTCGAAGCCGAAAAATCCAAAACACACAATAAAATCAAAGGAAGAGGTTCACGATGACGAAGAAAATAGCCCCGTCCGCCGCTGATATGGCGGACATTTTATTGTCTGCCGAAAAGTCGGACAAAGGCATTACGCCCACCTTAAAAACAAAAATCAAGGAGAACAACACCATGCAAAATGAAAAAATCTTATCCCTACCACTGAGTAAATTAGCGGCTTTTGAAAACCACCCGTTTCAAGTGAAACAGGACGATGACTTCCAGAAATTAGTCGACAGCATCAAAGAAAACGGCATCTTAATCCCGGCAGTCGCCCGCCCGAAAGGCGATGGATACGAGCTTATCGCCGGGCATCGCCGCAAATTCGCCTGCCAGATTATCGGGGTCGAAACCATGCCGGTTTTAGTGCGGGAATTGACCAACGAACAGGCGGTTATCGCGATGGTCGACAGCAATGTTCAGAGGGAAAATATTTTGCCGAGCGAAAAAGCGTTTGCGTATAAAATGAAGTTGGAAGCTATCAAAAATAGTGGTGCCCAACTTGGGCACTTGCAAAAATCACGAGATATTTTAGCGAAAAATTCAGAGGATAGTCGCGAGCAAGTTCGCCGATTTATCCGCTTGATTGAACTGATTCCACAATTATTGAAAATGGTAGACGAAAAGCAGATTGCTTTCAATCCCGCCGTTGAATTATCCTACCTGCCGAAAGACCAACAGACCATGCTTTTGTCCGCAATGGAAGCTGAGCAGTCAAGTCCATCGTTATCGCAGGCGCAAAAGCTCAAAGCGATGAGTGCTAAGGGGAAATTGACCGAAGATTCGATGTTCGAGGTCATGCGGGAGCCGAAAGCCAATCAAAAAGAACAGGTGCGTATTCCGTATGATAAAATAAAAGCGATTATAAAAAGGGATTTGACTCCGAAAGAATTAGAGGATTTTATCCTCAAAGCTGTTACCGACTATCAGAAAAAACTGGTACGCCAACAACAAAATCGTGATGCCCGCTGACACGCTGAAAGGCAGTTAGTGGGTTTTTTTATGCCGCCTCGGATTATTTCGGGGCGGTGACTTTATTTTAGAAAGGGATTTTATATGTATAACGCAAAGGTCGGCATTTACCCCGCAAGAAAATGGCAAGCGCCCATTTTAGGCTATTATCCCACGAAAACGACATCAAGACCGAAAGTTAGCAAATCCCCGACAAAAGGTGCGTTCAACCCGCCGAAACACGAAATCGACTCTTTCGCACGGTGTGTTCTCCCGGCAATCCAAGCGTATTTTGAAACAGAAGCGGGAAATCGTGAGTTTGCAGAATGGCAAGCGAAACAACAGGCAAAAAACAAAACCGCATAGACCTAAATTGAACACAACAGAGTGGCAATGAACTTTACAGCCACTCTGCATACATAATATTTGACGAACGGGTAAAGGGTTAGATTTTCTTTGCGCCGTTTTTCATGGAATGAAAATTGGGATAGTCGAAATAATGCACAAATCCGAACGATTCACCAATCATAACGATTGATTTAGCGTTCGGATTATGTGCGTTTGGTGCGGCTGACAAGACTTGAACTTGCACGAGATTGCTCCCACTAGCCCCTCAAGCTAGCGTGTCTGCCGATTCCACCACAGCCGCATTATTTATTGTACGACTTATTATAACAAAACAGCGTTATAAAGTCAACTCTCAAAATCAAAAAACCGTTGTTCGGGCATTAAAAGGTAACAAGTCAACCCCGATTACCGTCCGTATTCCCGCAAACCGCAGGAACACTCCTCTTTTTTTCAAATATTATCGCAGCTTATTTGCGTATATCTGTTCCGTCCTCCCTGTTTCGATGCATACAGAGCCTCGTCCGCCATTCGTATATAATCTTTGCAGCTCCGTGTATGATCCGCTTTGCCGGTTACGCAGCCGACAGACAGGGTAATTTTAGGCAAAACATCACAGTTAACGTTCGGTATTTCAAGATTGCGTATGTTTTCCAACAGCTTTTCCGCAATGAGCCGGGCGCCGTTTTCGTCGGTATTCGGAAGCACGACGACAAATTCCTCACCGCCGTATCTCACGACAAAATCCGATTTTCTTGTGATGCACTCCGAAAGAGCTTTTGCGATTATATTTAAGCAATTATCGCCCTCAACGTGCCCGTAAGTGTCATTGTAGGTTTTGAAACGGTCTATGTCAATCATCATAATGCTGAGTATACCGTCAGCGCGTGAAAGCGACTTTATAAGACGATCGAGATTTTCGTCCAGGTACCGCCGGTTGTATATACCTGTCAGCGCATCATAATAAATTTTTTGTGCTTTTTCTTTTAATTTGACTTTCTCTTTTTCCATTCGTTCGAAGATTTTTTTAGAACTCTTTATGACGTTTCTTATAAAAACATACGAAAAAACAACGGCAATAATCGAAACGATAAACGTAGCCAGCAAAGTCGCGTACATTGTGCGGTTAAGGGTGTAATACAAATTGTTACAGTCAAACTCCAAATTGATAGCTCCGACTATATTACCGTCTGCATCATGAAAAGGAAAATATGCGACATACAGCGCACCCCATTCCGTATTCAATATATTATTTCCGAAAACCGTTTCGTCCTTATATACCCTATTAAGAAACGGAATAAAATCTTCTTCTACCTCGTCCCCGATATGACTGAAATCTTCATCGTCCGGCGACAATCCATCCACAACATAAATATACCTTCCGTCTTCGGTCTTTTTTACCGTATACAAAAAGGCAACATTAGCGATGCGCTTGATCTTGTCCAGTAGTGCGTGTGTTTCCTGATATACATCTTTTTCTTCGTCTTCTTTCGTGTTAAGTTCTAAAAAACTTTCCTTGCGGATAGCGGCTTCCGCATATTCATGCACAACAACCGCATCGTTTTTCAGACCCTCTATCACCATGCCGTAGTATTGATTATAAAATATAAAATATATGCTGAAAGAAAGTGTCGCCACGATCAACAATGCCGTCGCCGCAATTTTCCATTCGATGTTTTTTTTCATCATTTATCAGATTATCCTTTACTGTTTTTCCGGCGATTTCTACAGCTTTCGTTAATTCCAGCCCAAGAATGGGATTTTATGTGATTTTTCAATTGCATTCCTAATCCCTAGTTGAAATTAATATTATTTTCGGGTATTCCTTCCGATAACGGTTCCAGCTTTGAAACCAGCGATTCCAGCGCGTTTATAAACGCCGGGGTTTCTTTTTTTATTACCGCGAAATCATGCTCGACTCCCGCTTTTTCCAACCTGTACGCCTGCCCCGAAAGCTCCAGCTCCCCGATATTGGCAAGCGCGCTCTTTAGTCCGTGAACCGTGATCTCATAGGTTTCCGTATCTGCTTCATTCAGGGTGTCCTCCCCTGTATGCGCGCGCATCCGCTTTATTTCCGCTATCCCGCGTTTGGCATCAATCAAAAAGAACTCTTCCATTTCCGTCAGTTTGCGTACGGTGTTTTCATTTTCGTCCGTCATTTCGTCCTCCTCGGGTATTGCATCCGTTTTGTTACCGCTTTTTCCCGTTTGCCGGGGTTGTTTGGATTGCGAGGTTTTGCTTTCGGTTTCCGGCGGTTTTTTTCCGCATATAAATTTGCCGAGAACCAGATCCAGTTCACGGGAATCAATGGGTTTAGAAATATAACCGTCAAATCCGTTTTCTAAAAACATTTCCGCATGACCTGCCATAGTGTTGGCGGTCAGTGCGATTATGCAACCCTTATATTCCAGCAAATCGCGCATAACCTCGGTTGCTACGATACCGTTCATTTTAGGCATCATATGATCCATGAAAATAATATCATATGTTTTGCCGTTTTTAATTTTTTCAATCGCTTCAAATCCGCTGACGGCTGTTTCAACATTAATACCGTAGGGAAGCAGCATACCCTTAGCAACGTATGTATTCGATTCCATATCGTCTACTACCAGAACGCTGCCGTGCGGCATATATTCACGCGGAAATTGTGTCTTCTTTGTTATTTCGGTACTCCGGAAGCTGAAATTTTGCAATTTTTCCGCCGCTTGGGAACCGCACACCGAATCGTCAATGCGTTTTTGCGGAATATACGCAGTAAAAGTCGAGCCTGCACCCCGCTCGCTCCGGACATGGATTTTTCCGTTCATCAAATCCAGAATACGTTTGGTTATCGTCATACCCAAGCCCGTCCCGACGATCTCGCAGTTGGTTTCAATGTCAAACCGCGCGTATTCATCAAAGAGTCTGTCCAGCTGATCTTCCGTCATACCCCGTCCGGTATCGTGTACGCAAAAAATCAGCATCACATCAGCTTCGGGTTTAACGTTTTCTGATTTTGCGGATCCGTTTTCCGGCGGAAGACTTTCTACCGGTCTATACGGTTCGCAGGAAATGGACAGCGTGACTTTTCCTTTTTGGGTATATTTAAACGCGTTTGACAATATATTTCCGAGTACCTGTTTGATCCTGAGTTCGTCGCCGAACAGCTTCAACGGGGTATTTTCTTCGATATTAAGTTCAAATTTTATCGGTTTACTGTCATAAAATAATCGGTTGGACTGCATTACGTCGTTAATAAGACTGGGGATCTCGAATTCGTCGGATGCAATTTCCAGCTTGCCGGACTCTATTTTGGACAAATCGAGAATGTCATTGATGATGTTCATCAAAAGTGTTCCCGATTCATATATTTTATTTAACGCTTCCCCGGTTTCTTCCGAAAGGACATCCTTTTGCAGTTCTATTTCGGATATCCCCAAAATAACATTCATCGGCGTTCTTATTTCGTGGCTCATCATGGCGAGAAAACGGCTCTTTGCCTGATTCGCTTCTCTTTCTTTTAATACGGCGTTACGCAGTCTTTTCTCGTATTCCTCTTCTGCTGTTATGTCCTCCATGACCCCCAGCGAGGCGCGGTGTCCTTTATAATTTATAATACGGGAGGTCATGTGACAGGTAAAGGGAGTACCATCCAGCTTCAGACACTGGAACTCCGCAGCGACTTCATCTTTTTGTATAATCTCTGCAACCAGATCTATCGTCTTCCTGCCGTCCGGCTGTATCTCGGGCATGAACTTGAGCCCGTTTTGCCCTTCGACCTGCTCCTCAAACGATTTGCAGCCAAACAGCTCCATGCACGCTTTGTTGGAGTACATCAGCGTGTTATCATCAAAGCTTATTATTCTAACCCCGGTCGGAAGGATATCCATAAGGGACTGTATACGTTCTTCTGCATCGTTCTTTTTAGCTTTGTTGATCCTGATAAGCATAAAGCTCAAACCCGCCGCTAAAATCAATCCCAAACAGGTAAGCACCCACTCCGGGATCCGCAAGCAACCTGCCGTAACGATCAATGCTAACGAAAAAACCGCAAACAAAATTTGTAAAAACAACGAATGTGAAATAAATGGCTTTCGTGGGTTTTTCATGGCGGTCTGAACTCTCCTTTCTAATTCAACAAAGAGGATTTGAAAATCTGTTCGCCGGAATTATTTTTTGCGGGCGACTTTTTCAGCACTCCTTTTCAATCAGATTTTTAATGAATTCCGCTGTTTCATCGTAATCGCCGTCCAAAACGCTGTTAAGGATTTTTTTGATCGCACCGTCGGCGTTTTTCCCCTGAATGGATTTGCGTATACTTTCAACAGATTCATGTATAGCTCCGGCATCCATATCATCCAGAGCGTTTTTCAGTTTCTCAAGATCATCATTAAGCTCGTTCACGGTTACGGCAATTCCGGTTTTCAGCGTGTTTAACACTATATTGATACGGTTCAGCAACGCTTCCAGGCTGCGGACAAACCCGTTGTTATTCGCTTGTATGTATTCGTTGTCTTCCCTTTTTCCCGCTGTTTCCAATTCCAGTGCGGTATCCGCGATCCCGGTCGCTCCTATGAGCATAGCCGCTCCTTTAAATCCGTGTACATAGGTTGTGTACAAAGCCAGATCTCCGGATTCAAGGCACTCCCCGAGCTTATTTATCTTTTCGGTGACATCGCCGTGGAACGTGGTTATGGTTTCGATAAGAAGCCGGACATTTCCGCCGGCAAACGCAAGCCCCTTTTCATAATCCAGTCCCTCTATCGTGTTTATCAGGTTTATCGGGCTTATAGGGTTTATAGGGGCAGCAAACTCTTTGTCATAAACCTTCAAATTTTCTGTATCTTGGTCAGGTTCAGCACTTTCGGGTTCCGGTTTTTTCAATTTTCTCTCTACATTTTCCTGTTTGCTTTTGGGAATCCATTTTTTTAGCACCGCATTCAGCCTGACTGTATCAATGGGTTTGAATAAAAAGTCGTTGAACCCATTTTCCAAAAACATATTAGAAGCACCCGAAACCGCATTTGCCGTCAGCGCAACTACGGGGATTTCTTTTTTATAGTCCGCGCCTGATTCTTCTGCGGCTCCTGGTCTGCCGCCGCTAAGTTCTAATTTTCTTATGCGTTTCGCGGCCTCGATCCCGTCCATCCCCGGCATTTTATGATCCATTAATATTAAATCATAATGCCCGGACTCAACGGCCTTGATCGCTTCCGCTCCGCTTTTTACCAAATCAACCTGCATATTATAAGGTGAAAGAAGCCCCTCGGCTACCTTGAGGTTTGTATTAATATCATCCACAACAAGCACTCGCGCGGTGGGTGCGGAAAAACTCACAATGTTTATATAATTTTCGGCATAGGAGAGCTTGCCGCCGTGTACACCGCCCAGTATATCAGCGATATGAGCGCAATATACGGGCATGAAGAGTACGTTCAGGTCACTGTCAGGGATAGCTTCACCGAAGTCTGTCAGCACAACGGTTTTTATGTCTCTTTTAAATTTTGTTATCATTTTTTCGTTTTTATAAAACAACCTGTATAACGCGAACGAAATGAACAAATGGTCATACTCAAAGCTTTCAACCTTTTCGCGCAAATCCGCTTCGTTTTTAACGAGAACATTCCGAACACCGAGATTATCCATTGCCGCCGTCAAAGATTTGGCGCAGGCTTCACGGCGTTCAAAAATAAGAACATTTTTGCTTTCGGGGTTTTGTATTGCCGCTAACGGCTTTTTAGTGCGGTATTTTTGTGTCAAAGTTATGGCGAAAGTGCTTCCTTTGCCGTATTCGGATTGAACGCTGATATTTCCGTCCATCGCCTGAACTATATGGTGAGTTATGGCAAGTCCCAGCCCCACACCCTCTATGCTTCGGTGTTCTTTTATGTCAAAACGGGTGAAATCGGTAAACAGCTTATCTATGTGTTCCGGCTTTATTCCTACGCCGGTATCCTCAACCTTAAAAGTAAGTTTTACCGTTTCATCGCCGATAAACTCCCCATGTACCGTAAAGTATACATAACCCTGTTCGGTATATTTGACAGCATTGTTAAGTATATTAAGCACAGCCTGGCGGACCCGGGTTTTGTCGCCGTACAGTGTTTTCGGAATATTGCAGTCCACCATAACCGCGAAGCATATCCGCGCATCCACAACCCGCATTCTGATAATACTAATCACATCGTTGATCAAAGACACAACGGAATAATTATCCGGAATTATTTCGAATTTCCCGGATTCTATTTTGGACAGATCCAGTATATCGTTGATGATAGCTAAAAGATTCGAGCTTGCCTGTTTTACCATGAAGATATTCTCGTTTTTGGCATCCTGCCTGGATTCGCGCAATGCAAGCTCAGACATTCCGATTATCGCGTTCATCGGGGTTCGGATTTCGTGACTCATACGGGCGAGGAAGTCGCTCTTTGCCCTGCTTGCTTCGTTTGCCTTGTTCAGCGCTTCCTCCAGCTCTATTTGCAACCGTATAACATCGGTTATCTCATCGACTCTGCCGATCACATAAGAAACCTCACCCTTGTCATCCATTATGGGAGCGGTGCGTGAATGGAATATTTTCCCCTCAAATTCTGACATCCATTCCTGTGATCCTTCGGTGAAGGTTTTGCGTATACATTCAACGGTTTCAATATGCAGAGAATCCATATTCGCATCGCTCATGCTTTTTCCTATGAACTGTCTCTGCGAAAGTCCCAGTGTTTTCAAAAATATCCCGGCGAACAGCAACAGGCTTTCGTCTTTATCCACACAATAAATAAGTCCGGGGTAGTTGCTTACCACCGCTTCAAGCTGTATGGATGTTTCCCGTATATTTTGAATTATTTCGTTGCGGTAGTGCGCGTGGGCAAAAAGCAAACCGCCGGATTGCAAAATAGACACTTCACCCTTTGAGAACACCCGTTCTTTCCGGCAATCGTCAAATCCGACGAAGCCCCAAAATTCGCCATTCAAAAATAACGGAACAACAAGTATCGAAACTATGCCCTGCGGAGAAAAATGGGCTTGATATTCAGGTGACATTTCGCTGACGATACCGTTTAAAATCTGACCGCTTGACAAAAGCTCATTCAGCCCCGGCGCGATCCTGTCGTAATTAATATTTACCATTTCCTCTTTGCCCATCTGCGGTTCAACGTTTTCCGACCATTCGTAAATCTGCTTGCATCGCAGATCTCCGTCAAGAGTATAATTTTGCCAGATATACACTCTGTCAGCATCCGCGGCTTCACCTATTATCTGCATACTCGAATGCAAGGAATTTACGAATATATCGGGCTCTGAACTGAGCAATAGGGTCGCGGCTTGATTTACAGCGTGCAGTGTTTTATGATTGTTTTCGAGAACATCCTGAGCCTTTTTAATTTCCGTCAAATCCTCGCACACCTGAAAGCGCGCTTTTTGAACATCCGGCCAGTCAATATACTTGCTGGTATTTCGGTAAAATTTATCTGTCACGGGATCGTGTTCTGTCCAGACGACCGTTATATCCGGATTTTCGTCCAGCTTGCGCCAGGCGCGGTAGCATTCTTGGATTGAAGGTTCTTTAAAAACCTCACAGCAGAGCAGACCGATAACATTATCCCCGATTTTCAGATACTGCTTCATCTTTTTGTTAATAAAGAGTATTCTGTCGGTATCCTTATCCGTTACATACATCATAACGTCTATGTTGTTCAATACGCTCTTCATAACGTCCAGTGTCTTGTTTACGTTATCTGCCGCGGCGTTCATCTCCGACAGCATTTGCTTTTTTTCGGTTATGTCCTCTATCCCGCCGGCTATTCTCGAGGGGTTCCCGTTTTTGTCCCGCAGTATCCCGCCGAAGCTATGGATATATATGTATGCTCCGTCTTTGCGCATAATTCGATATTCCGCATTGTAGGGACGGATTTCAGTGCGGTTTTTAAAATACCGTACTAAAACTTTAAACACTTCTTCTTTATCTTCCGGATGAATAAGATCGACCCAGACGCTTAACTGGTCGGGAAAATCGTCTTCGTTTTCAAAACCCAGCATACGGCGGAACTCATCTGACCAGCTGACCTTTACAAAATCCGCGATGCCGGTCATTATCTTTTCTTTTTTATCCGGATGCAAATGACTTCTCCAGGAATCGATCAAGTCAAAAAAACCGCGGGTGTCGGCAATAAATTCCATGTCCCACAAGGCGTACTTTAGCGAATTGGTTATAAGCGAATATTTTAACAGCTCATATTTAGAGATTTCTTCTGTTTTTTTTAAAAGCCCATTAATGGTTTCTGTTTTCGCTTTAGTGGTTTTAAGCTTTTTCCTGACTTTCAGCAGCCATACTGCAACGGCACAAAGGACAACGAAAAACAGAGCCGAAACCGCGGCAAGAATTATTGTTCGGTAATCCGTAGTCCAATCATGCGCGCTCCCGCTCATTAATTATCAGCTCTTTCAAATTCTTGTTCGTTTCTGAGGAAAATTTCGGCAATAAGCGGGTCAAAATGCTTGCCCGCTCCGTCTTTTATTATTTCCACCGATTTCGTGTGAGAAAACGCTTTTTTATACAAACGTTCGTTGGTCAGCGCATCATACACATCCACGATCGCCATTAGTCTTCCCTGTAACGGAATTTGGTCTTCTTTCAAACCGTAGGGGTATCCTGTTCCGTCCCATTTTTCGTGATGGCTTTCCGCCAAGGCTTCGGCGTGATTTAAAAAATCGCTCTGGGATGTGCTTTTTTCTATTTTTCTGATTATATCGCCGCCGGCGGTCGTATGCTGTTTCATAATTTCAAACTCTTCGGGCGTCAGTCTGCCCGGCTTTAATAAAATCTCATCCTTTATGGCGATTTTCCCCACATCGTGAAGTTGTGAAGACATCACGAAAAGTTCCATATCCCAGGATGAAAATTCCTTTTTATATACATTATTATCCTCTAAAAGTTCTACCAGCATTTTCAAATAACTTTGCGTTCTTTCGATGTGTCCGCCGGTTATATCGTCACGGCGTTCAACAAGTTCCGCCACAGTTTTCAATATCGTATTTTGCAGCTCAAGAACTGTTTGCGTTTTTTCTCTGACCATTTCTTCCAGATTGTTCGCATAGTTAGCCAGTCCCCGCCGCTGTTCCTCCAGGAGCAGGTGCAGTTCAATATGCTTCAAGAGCAAATCCTGCGAAAAGGGCTTGAATACATAATCGACCGCGCCCAAATCCAACCCTTCCAGCTCGTTTTCCGGTTTTATCATTGCGCTTAAAAATATAACCGGTATGTCGGAGGTGCTTTTTGAGCTTTTTAATATCTTTATAGCTTCATAACCGTTCATTTCAGGCATTTCAACGTCCAGAAGGATCAGGTCAGGCGTTATTTTTTCCAAAAAAGAAAAAAGCTTTTCTCCTGAAAGAACGGTGAAAACGTCATATTTGCCGATAAGCGCGTTTTTCGCCGCTGTAAGGTTGGTTCTGTCATCGTCTACTACAATTATCTTTTTTTTGTTGTCTTCCATCCTGTTCCTTTCCTTTTCCGTGCGACTTTTTGGATGATTGATTGATTAGGGTGGTCATTTATCGTAGTTATAAACATAACATGAATTCACCGGAAAGTCAAGTTTTTGGATTTACCATTGTTTTCCAGATATATCATATATAAGTATATGGCGTATATGTCGTAACTGCATAAATTTTCAAGGTAAGTTTCATCGTAGATGCAAAAGTCTAATCTAATCTAATTTACTAAGTTTTCAAAAGTTTAACTCAAATGTTTGTAAAATTTTAATTTTTTCTTGCAATCCTGTAAAAATTCAAGTAAAATATTTTTAGAAGCATCCATAATGATATGAAGAAACAGGAGGAATCCCTTGTGAAAAAATCGCTCTCCTTTATTTTAACTCTTTCTCTTGTGATGTCCGTTGTTACAGTGGCTTTTGAGGAATTAACGCCAACGGCTGCTGCTGCGGTCACCGGTCGTTTTGGCGGCGTAACTACGTCTGTCAAAAAAGTGTGGCGCGGCAACGAATGGGAAGTTCTACGTTTGACTAACAAGGAAAGAATGGATCGAAACCGACCCCCTCTGTCTACAACAAGCAGATTGCAAAAAGCCGCCCGTGTACGCGCCGTCGAAACCATCGGACTTTTTTCTCACACCCGGCCGGACGGAACCAGCTGTATTACTGTTTTTAATGATTTCAACATAGATTACAGTTATGCCGGAGAAAATCTTGCGGCGGGAAGCAAGGAAGCGGCAGGCTCGATAAAACAATGGATGAACAGCCCCGGACATAAACGAAATATACTGGATGCAGATTTCAACCATATGGGAGCGGGGTACACTTCCGCCAACAATGCTTATAAGTATTACTGGACACAAATGTTTACCGGCGGCTGTCAAATTAATAATATCTCTGTGGGTTCAACTTCTTCCAAGCCGGTTTTTGAGCCGGGAAAAAATATAACCGCTTTGGATCTTATTGTCATCCTCGCTTGCAGCCACGGGAAATCATATATGCCTTTGGCTCCTAAAATGTGCAAAGGATACAACCAAAACAGCCGAAAAAAACAAACCGTTACGGTTTCATATAAGAACCTGAAAACCAGCTTTACTATGTCGCCGCCGCCGAAAACATCATCCGGCAGCGTGACCGGAAAAAGGCTCCCCTCACCCCAAGGGTTACGGCTGACCGCAAGCAAGGCTTCCTGGAAAGCTGTCAAAAACAACAACGGTTATGTTTTGAAAATTCTCCGCAGCAATAAAACTGTCCGCAGGGTGCAAATCAAGAAAAATCGAACAAGCTGGAAAATACCCAAAGGTCTTTTGAGTAAAGGTAAAAATTATCGCTTTACGCTCATTGCAAAAGGAAAGGGTAGTTTTAAAAATTCAAAATCTGCCGGAAGCAAAGTATTTACCCGGTAGTTTTTGCCATAAAAGCGATAATTAAACCTGCTCGGAAATTAAAACGTGATGTATGAGCACAAATGATTTTTCGTCAAACAAGGCAATTTTGACGAGAATATCATAGATATTTAAGGATAAATTAACACCGTTTGACGGAAAATTTTCCGTTCATACGCTGCGAAATGATTTTCGAGAAGGGCTATTAAAAAATAAAAATAAACAAATTTAGGTTGTATGTTTGATTTATTATATGTTATAATAACCTCATCCCTAACCGGAATTTTATCAAAATCCCGAACGGGAACGTTCGTGTAACGAACTTGAGAACATTGAAACATAAATAAAACGCATACGCTTATGTTTTATTATATGTTATAATAACCTCACCCGTTACCTAAATCAGAGATTTAGAACAGGTCCCGAGAACATTGAAACATGATTTTGCGGTTAAGGATATTGGTATAATCATGTTATAATAACCTCATCCCTTGCCGGAATTTTATCAAAATCCCGAGCGGGAACGTTCGTGTAACGAACTTGAGAACATTGAAACATAAATAAAACGCATACGCTTATGTTTTATTGTATGTTATAATAACCTCACCCGTTACCTAAATCAGAGATTTAGAACAGGTCCCGAGAACATTGAAACATGATTTAAAAGTTGCATAATGATTTGGAGCAGTGATTGATTATGACACTTAACAAGCCTAACCTTATTTACATCCTTGCTGACCAACTGCGATACCGGAGCTGCGGTTATACCGGCGACGAAAAAGCCCTTACCCCCAATATCGATGCCTTTGCCCGGGACAGTATTGATCTTTGTAATGCGGTTTCCGGGCATCCTGTTTGCGCACCCTACCGCGCATCTTTATTTACAGGGAAATATACCACATCCACAGGCATGGTAATAAATGAAATTCGCATGAACCCTAATCATCGGTGTTTCGCTCATGTAATGAATGACGGCGGATATGAAACCGGATTTATAGGCAAATGGCATCTTTACGCCGACGAGTGGGGAAATCATCTTGATGCCAAAAATTCGTTTGTTCCGCCGGGCGAACACCGGCTGGGTTTTGACGGCTTTTTCGCCGCATACGGTTTCCATCATGAGTACTACGGCGATAGCGCATATTATCATCTGGATTCTCCGGAAAAAATATTCGCCGATAAGTACGAGCCGGATTTTCAAACCGATCTTGCTATCCGGAAAATGAACGAATTCGCTTCGTCCGACAAACCTTTCGCCTTATTTCTTTCGCTGGGAACCCCGCACGACCCATGGGACCAAAGTAATGTTCCGCCGGAATATCCTGAAAAATTCAAGGACACAAATTTTAGTCTGCCTGAAAATTATCTGCCGCACAACGACCCTCATGCGGATGCCTGGGCACAGTTAAGTGAAAAAGAGCGTGACGAACTAACCGAATGGATGCGAATCTATTATGCAATGACCGCTAACCTTGACGACAATGTAGGACGGCTTATGTCAACGATTAAGGAACTGGGTTTGGACAAAAACAGTATTATAATATTTACTTCGGATCACGGCGAATTGTTCGGTGCGCACGGCCGGCGGGCAAAAAACATTTTTTATGAGGAGGCTGTCCGGGTTCCTTTTTTGATGAAAATACCCGGATGCGAACCCCGTTCCTGCGATGCCTGTTTTAACACCGTGGACATTATGCCGACCCTGCTGTCGCTGATGGGGCTGCACGCACCCCGCGAAGCCGAGGGTTTTGATATAAGCCGGCTTTTGCTCACAGGGGACGGACCCGAACCCGAGGGCGCATTGATGATGTGCTGCGGCAAAACCGCCGATTTCGGCGACGGAAACGAATGGCGCGCTATTCGCACGAAGCATTATACATACGGCATTTTCCGCGCAGACGGCGAAGAGCATCTCTATGATAACGTCGAAGATCCGTATCAGCAAAATAACCTTGCCGGACAACCCGAATATCAAATGATACGCCACGGTCTGCTGGCTCTTATGCGCAGCAGGATGAAAAAAATAAATGATACTTTCCCGTCAAACACATATTATAAAGAGAATTGGATCCGCAACCGTCATATCCTGAAAACCGCAACATTAAATTCTGAAATTGATATCGAAGACATACCGGACAACTTATAGGGGCCGGATTCCTGTTACCTTTCTTATCATATGCTTAGTCCTATAATTTCTTCCATTGTCAGCGATGGCTGAAGAGCCTTGTTCACTGATGCGGCGACGATTTTTGCCGCTTGCTGCACGATGGAATCAATTTCGCGCGGTGTAACCATGAAATTTTCACCTTTTGCTATAATTTCCGGGTCTGCGCCGCCATCCGTCAAATCATATGCGATAGTTGACATATCTACAACCGTCGGAACTCCCATCGAAATTACCGGTGTTCCCAGCGTACTGCGGTTCAACTCCTTGCGTTTGTTCTGTACTCCGCCCCCGGGTACTATTCCTGAATCGCTTATTTGTATGGTGCATCCCAGCCTATCCACATTTTTTGAAGCAAGGGCATCTATTGCTATTATAGCGGAGGGGGTAATTTTTTCTGCAATACTGCGAATAACTTCCGCTGTTTCAATCCCGGTTTGTCCCATGACGCCGGGCGCAATAGCTGCTACAGGGCGGAGCGAGCCCAATCCTTCCAAACCCGGAATTTCCGCTGAAATATGCCGGGTCGCTAAAATTTGGCGTGCGGTAAACGGTCCCAGCGCATCCGGCGTTATATCCGAATTCCCTAAACCCACCACCAACGCTAAACCCGCCGCCGGAAGCAGGGACGAAAGTTTTTCCGCAACCGCATCGACTTCACCCTCAAAATTATTATGCAAATTTTTGAACGGTGTCATGGTCAGGGTGATATACGTCCCTTCGGGCTTTCCTATAACCTCGGCTCCCTCGCGATCCCGGATATTCACGACATCTATATTTACTCCTTCTCTTTCTTCGTTCTGGTGCACTACTCCGGGCGGCAGGGTTTCTCCCGCCAGCTCCAAGCTTTCTACCGCTAAATCTGTTCTAATTCTCATATTAAATATTATATCCCGCCCAGGTCAGAGAATACATTTTTTATCACGATCATACATCTTGACGGTAAAAGCTTTTTATGTTATATTGTTAATGCAACCGTTCTCCGGTTATGCTACTGTGGCTCAATGGCAGAGCAGATCATTCGTAATGATCAGGTTGTCGGTTCGATTCCGACCAGTAGCTCCAACGGGTTGCGCCCGTGCTTTTTGGCATTTATAGCTTTTGTTTTTCTTTTTTAGCTTTATTTTATTCTTTCCGGTTTTATCAGAATACTCCAAAAAGAGCCAAAAACAACTCTTGACAAAAATCAAAGTTGGTTGTAAAATTATAAATACGCAAAACCCTTATAGATTTTATAGACCTTATAAACTTTTTATAACCCTAGTGAACTTGATAGGTCTGATTTATCATCTATAAAGGTTTCGGCGCATATAATAGGAATACTCCGGGTATATATAAAAACTTTTTACGGCGCCATAGCCAAGTGGTAAGGCCGAGGTCTGCAAAACCTCTATTCCCCGGTTCAAGTCCGGGTGGCGCCTCCAGATGAAAATGCGATAAACCGCTATTAGACAGCAGGTTTATCGCATTTTTGAGTTATGATATATATGCCGTTGTGATCGTCTTTATCGATTTCGGCGATTTAAATTAATCACGATGATTTTATTTTTTCTTTTCGGTTGGTACGAATAAAAGCTTTTCCCTTTTTAACTCTTGCCGGCGCTATCGCTGCTATGATATTTTGCGTTAAGAAGCGCTAAGTACCCAGCTTGAAGTATCAGGCACATCATAAAAAATCTGAGCCCGATCGCAATTTGCGTTTCGGGCTCAATCATATTTGCGTAACGTTTGTCCGCATCCGAAAATTATTCTCTCCGTCAAACGTTTTCACTTTATAAAAATAGGTTTCTATTCCGTGCTTACCGCTTCATATCCGCACCCTTCCTTTGCGCAATAGGTTTTCTTTTGTTTGCCCTTTTTGAGAAACAAAGTCGCTTGACATTGCGGGCACTTTTCTTTCTGCGGTTCGTCCCAGATCCAAAATTTGCAGGTGCTGTAGTTTTCACAGCTATAATATGTTTTGCCTTTTTTGGATTTGCGCGCATATATCTTCCCTGCGCATACCGGGCATATACCCTCAGTCCCGCCGACCACCGGCTTGGTAAACTTGCATTTCGGATACCCCATGCAGGCAAGGAACTTGCCGAACCGTCCTGTTTTCATCGCCATGTCCTTACCGCATTTTTCACATTTTTCTTTTATTTCCTGTTCTTCTTGATTCTCGTTTTTGCCATCGCCCTGCCCGTTATTTCCGTCCTTGCCGGCATTAGATGTGTCGGCGGTTTTTTTTGCGCCTGTTTTGTCTATATCGAAAGTATTCTTGCATTCCGGAAAACCCGTACACGCCATAAATTTCCCGAAACGTCCGGTTTTTATCACCATCGGTTTACCGCATTTGTTGCAAATTTCGTCCGTTTCTTCTTCGGGAATCTTCATCCTTTCGCCTTCCATATTCTTTTCGGCTTTTTTAAGCGTAACATCAAAGTCGGTATAAAACCCCCGTAATATTTCGATCCAATTCTGTTTACCTGTTTCCACCAGATCGAGGGAATCTTCCATTTTTGCGGTAAATGCAAGATCTACTATATTTTCAAAATGTTTACGCATAAGCTGGGTTATAACATCAGCCAACGCCGTCGGAACCAGCGACTTGTTTTCCCGTTCTATATATCCTCTGTCAATAATAGTCGAAATTGTCGGTGAATAGGTTGACGGACGCCCTATACCCTTTTCTTCGAGCGCTTTTATCAGAGATGCCTCGGTATAGCGCGGCGGCGGCTCGGTGAAATGCTGGATAGGCGCAACTTTGTGCAGCTTTAAGATTTCTCCTTTTTTCAGCGGCGGCAATTCGGTGTTTTTATCTTCTTTCTCGTCCTTGCTTTCTTCATACAACACTAAAAATCCCCGGTGTTTTATAGTATATCCGGATGCACGAAAAGTATAATCACCCGATGCTATATCCACGGTTTTTGTGTCAAGCATAGCGTTTGCCATTTGACTGGCAATGAACCGCTCCCATACTAATTTATACACTTTATACTGATCCGCGGTGAGATTATCCTTTACCGACAAAGGAATAATGGACGGTTCGGTGGGACGTATCGCTTCATGAGCCTCCTGAGCCCCGGCTCTTGACTTATAAACATTAGGCTTTGCGGGCAGATAATCTTTCCCATAACGCTGGTTGATATACTCCGCCGCCGCAGTCCGCGCCTCATCGGAGATACGCAAAGAATCGGTTCTCATATAGGTTATAAGCCCCATGTCGCCCAACTCTTTTAAATCTACACCCTCATACAACTGTTGTGCAACCCTCATTGTACGCGAGGACTGGAATCCCAGTTTGCGTGATGCTTCCTGCTGCAGCGTGGATGTAGTAAAAGGCGGCGCAGGTGTCCGCTTACGGGCACTTTCTTTCACATTGGCGACAATAAAATCTTTGCCGTCTATCGAATCCAAAATCTTTTTCGCTGTATCCCCGTCGCTTATCTCGATTTTCTTTCCATCCTTACCGTAAAACTTTGCGGTAAACTTTATGCTGGAATTTATATCTTCGAGCAACGCATCTATAGTCCAGTATTCCCTGGGTATAAAAGCTTTGATTTCGTTTTCACGATCGACGATAATACGCACGGCTACTGACTGCACACGCCCGGCGGAAAGCCCTTTACGCACTTTTTTCCACAGGAACGGGCTCAGTTTATATCCCACAATACGATCCAATATTCGTCTTGCCTGCTGTGCGTTGAACAAGTCCAGATTCACCCGCCGCGGATTCTCGAGTCCTTTCAAAACACTTCCTTTTGTTATTTCGTTAAAAGCGATCCGGTTTTCCTCTTCCAGCGATAAGCCCAAAATATCCGCTAAGTGCCATGCAATCGCTTCACCCTCCCGGTCAGGGTCTGTCGCAAGATATATCCTGTCATATTTTTTAGCGGATTTTTTCAAGTTTTCTATAATTTCTTCCTTTTTGGGCATATCCACATATTCAGGCGTGAAATCATGTTCCACATCTACCCCGAAGACAGACTTGGGTAAATCCCGTATATGACCCATCGAAGCCATTACTTCATATCCCTTACCCAAATACTTCTTGATAGTTTTTACCTTTGCGTGCGATTCCAAGATAATCAAATTTTGCATTTTGATGACAATTCCTTTCTATAGCGTGTCCAAAAAATCTCTCTTTTTAAAAACACAAAAAACTTCCAAAGAAAGCGACCCTTATATTGCAAATTTCGCTTTTTATATTAGACCTTCTCGGAAATTAAAACATGATGTATGAACACAGATCATAACGTCGCGAAGTGGTTTTCGAGGAGGTTTATTAGCATAATATATATTTTCCCGTTATATCTTTTTCCAAATATCCCATAATTTCCAGCATAGTTAATTCTGCCGCTATTTCTCCTATTCCGGTTTCTGCGCCTATCTTTTCGGCGAGGTCGTTGGGATTATCCGCTCCGGCTCTAACTTCTTCCCATATCCTGATCTGGATTTTATTCAACCCGGAAGGTTTCCCGGCGGTAAAGGATTTTTCCGCTTCCTCCGGCAATTTGCGCACAAACGTATCATCCTGCGGACCACCGGATTCTTTTGTCGTTTTCGGCATAACCGGCATACGGACAAATTCGGGGTTTTTTCCTGATTTTCCGATTTTCCTCTTTACTGCTGCCGAACGGTTAACATTGGGGTCTTTTTCCCATTTGGGTCTTTTCTCCACTATTACGGATTTGACACCGGGGAGTTTAACCCCCTTTTCTTTTTCCGTGATACTTGCAGAAGATGCTAATTCCAAATTCAGTTTATGCCCCCATGCCTGCGAATATGTATCCAATATAAATTTCGCCGATACCGCCATATAACATCCGCCCTGAGCATACAATTCTGATGCACCTGCAAAATCGGCATCGTATATATCATGCGGTGGTACACAAAACACATCTTTTCCCTGTTCTATAGCGTGACGCGCTGTAATCAACGCGCCGCTTCTTTCGGAGGCCTGCGTTATTATTGTTGCTGCGCTTATGCCCGCCAATATCCGATTCCTCGCATGAAAATAACCTTTGTAATAAGACCTGCCCGGGGGAAGTTCGGTTATTATCGCACCGTTTTCGATTATGGCCTCCTTTAGTTCTGCATTACTTTTTGGGTAATCTACATCAATGCCGCACGCAAGTACTCCGATCGTCGGCCTGCCTGCTTTCAACGCGCCCAGATGTGCCAGCGTGTCCAACCCTTCGGCGCATCCGCTCGTGATAACCGCGCCCGCTCGTGAAAGTTGGAACGATAGGTTTCCCGTGACCGAATTTGCATATCCGCTCGGCAATCTTGTCCCTACTATCGTTAAAACAAGTTCGTCGTCCAAACCTTTAATGCTTCCTTTGACATACAATGCCGCCGGAGGATTGCTGATGTTTCTCAAGCTTTCGGGATAATCCGGACAATTTATTCCAATTATGTCCGCTTTCGATTTTTCACACTTTTCCGCTATTTCTTCTATGCGTTCCGCAGTAATCATTTTTATTGCTTTTATATCTTTTTCGCTCAGAATGTTTCGCACCCGGGTATCCTTTTCATAATTTTCATAAAATTCCCGAATCCCTTTTGTCCCCGGAAACTCTATTGCGATCTTTTTCGGTTTTTCGCTTCCCGCCGGGAAACATAGAGAAAACCATATATCATAAAAAATATCGGTCATTTTTATGAACACGCCCTTCTGCGGCACAATACCGAGTTAATCCGTTGCATACAATAAACCATTACTCATTCTCCACATTAAAATATGCGCTGCTGCCGCCGCATTCAATGACTGCGCTTTCCCTTTCATTCCAATCGTAACCCTGCGCGAACACAGAGATGTGATCCTTTCGGGAAGTCCATCCGCTTCTGAACCCAAACATAAAATACACGGCGGCGTAAATTTATAATCCTCGGCGGCTTCGCTTCCCGCGGCCGGGGGGTTCTTGTCAACGACCGCCGCATAAGTGTTTATTTTTGCTTCGGCCATTTTTTTTAAAAAAGACGGTATATCCTTTTCCGCATATATCGGCATACGGAACACTGAACCCATCGAAGCACGAATTGCTTTATAATTATACACATCGCAGCATCCCGCAGACAGGATAACACCATCCAATCCGAAAGCATCCGCACCCCGTATTATCGTCCCCAGATTGCCGGGATCCGCTATTTCGTTTAACAGAACGTATATATTCCTACCAGATGCACTCTTTGTATTTTGCGCGCTAACCAACTTTTCGGCAATACCGCCGTTATTATCGCACACAATACCTTTACACGCAATAACAAACACTCCCTGCGGCTGCTTATTTACGGTAAGTTTGTCCGCACCGATTTGGTTTATCAGGCAAACATCATCGCAACGCTCCAACACCTCGGCAAGCGGTTCACGATAATTTTCCAGACATTCGCGGGTAACAAAAACACTGACAACCTCAACGCTTGACGCTGCTTCTTTCGCCAGTTTTACCCCCTCAAAGGTAAACAAACCGGTTTTCTCACGCTCACGCGAGTTGGATGACAGCTTGACATACGTTCTTATTTTTTCGTTTCGTACACTGTGGATAATTTTCAAATTTTTAACCATTCTATAATGCGTTATATTATCATTGTCTGTTCATAACAGACCTCCTCGGGAATTAAGACGTGATGTATGAACACAGATCATAACGTTGCGAAGTGATTTTCGAGGAGGTCTAATATACATATCGGCCATACGCCGGAAAAGCGCCATAAAGTTTTTGTAAACCTTTGAGGGCGCTTTCTCTATCTATAAATTATGAATTTTTTAATGCTTCTTTTGCTATATTGCAAATTGCCGAAAATCCCTCGGGATCAGAAATGGCAATTTCAGAAAGTATCTTGCGGTTTAATCCGGATTCTGCCTTTTTCAATCCGTTTATAAAGGTTGAATAGTTCATATCGTTCTGTTTGCACGCCGCTGAGATCCGGGTAATCCATATCCTGCGAAAATCCCTCTTTTTAAGCTTGCGGCCAATATAAGCATACTGCCCGGACTTCATCACCGCTTGTTTGGCGGTGCGGAAAAGCTTGCTCTTTCCTCCGAAATAACCCTTCGCAAGCTTTAATACCTTTTTTCTTCTTTTGCGCGTTGTAATCGCGCCCTTTACGCGAGCCATATATAATCATTCCTCTCTTCTTTTTTCGTCCATGTTGCTGCAACAGTTTTTCAAACTCCGTTTACGCAAAACTCCAGGTTTCGGTTTATTTATACGGAATTAAAACTTTTATAGCCGCTTCGTTCGATTTATCCGCGTATGTCGTACTTCTCAAGCGGCGTTTGCGTTCACGGCTTTTTTTGTTCAAAATATGGGATTTGTTCGCGTGGGCGCGTTTTACCTTTCCGTTCTTCGTCAGGTTAAAACGCTTCTTCGCGCCGCTGTGTGTTTTCATCTTTGTCATTTTGCTGGTCCTCCTTACAAATAGATTATCGCTTGTGGCTACTTGTTCTTAGGGGTTATAAACATAACCATGCTCCTGCCTTCAAGCTTGGGGAGCCTGTCGATTGCGCCGTATTCAGAAACCGCTTCACTAAACTTTGTAAGCGTTTGCGAGCCCAGATTTGTGTGCGCCATTTCTCTTCCCCTGAACCGCATAGAAACTTTCAGTTTATGTCCGTCTTTTAAAAACTTTATGGCATGGTTCGCTTTTGTATCGAAGTCGTGGGTATCAATGTTGAAAGAAAGCCTTATTTCTTTTACTTCCACAATCCTTTGATGCTTACGCGCTTCTTTTTCCCGCTTGGATTGCTCGAACTTGTATTTGCCGTAGTTCATTATCCGGCATACGGGCGGGTTGGCGGTGGGCGCTATTTTTACCAGATCCATGTTTTGCGAAATCGCAAGATCAAGCGCTTCTTTGGAGCTCATTATTCCCAGCTGATTCCCATCTCCGCTCACAACACGCACCTGCTTGTCGCGAATTTCCTGGTTACATTGCATATCTTTAGTTATGGCAAATCACCTCCTCAGTTATAAAACAAAATACGGACGTCTTTTTTGTCGTCCGCACTATCGCCCGGAAACTTTGTTATACACGATCCCGGTTCAAAAATTTCTCCTTCTTCCGGCAGAAACTTCTTTTCCAAACCGTAAATCCGCTCACAAAAATTCCTTTTACGATATTAACCCGGAGCTGTTACCCGCGCCAAGGTGAGAACGACTGTTCTGCTTTTTTTCTTTTTGGCTAAAAAGCTTGACTAAAGAGACTGCACAGCTTTGAAACCCGAACTTTGCCGCTTCAGAAAGTTTAATAGCCTTACCTCTCGTCTGCCGCTAATTTTAGCACCATTTTCTGTGGATGTCAACCCTTGTTCACACAAAGTTAACATTTGTTTTGGGGAAATAGGCTTTCTTCGGTTTGACAAAGCTTAAAAATTATTGTAATATAGCAGAAGTTATCTTTTTATTCTTAGCTTTTTATAGTTCTTTATCGGGTATGTCTGGGTGTAGCGCAGCTTGGTAGCGCGCCACCTTGGGGTGGTGGAGGCCGCTGGTTCAAATCCAGTCACTCAGACCAAACAGGGTCTGGACGTTATTTACGCTTCAGACCCTGCAATGAGGAGTTTTTCTTATGGCAGACTACAAATCTATGTATTATCACTTAGCAGGACGGATGGCTACTGCTGTAGAGGTGCTGGGAACAACTACCGAAATGCTGCACGCAACTTCCCGCGCTCTTTCAAATCTTAAGGATAAACTTGAACTGGCACAGCAGGCTACAGAAGATATGTTTATCGGCAACGATAACGATGAAGACGATTCAAGCGATTCAAACGATTCAAACGATCCGCTCTGACCGCATTCCCATTTTGGTAAAATATTTTTATCGCCGGCTTGTTCTGCTATGAATCGAGCCGGCGGTACGAATTTATTAAAGGAGGATAATCTCATTGAAAAAACAAGGATTATTAACCGTATTTGCCGCAATTACTATCCAGCTTACACTCGGTGTCGCATACATTTGGAGCGTGTTTCAAACCGGTGTCGCAAACAGCATTTTTAACGGAGGCGAAGCGGCGGCAGCCCTCACTTTCTCCCTGTTATTAGCAACTCTAACAATAGGAAGCGTGATAGGCGGAAAGTTAGCGGCAGCTTTCGGCACGCGTATTGTCGTCTTTTTCGGAGGTATAATACTCTCTGCGGGATTTTTTCTTGCATCCTTTGTCACTTCAGATTTTTCATGGTTTCTGTGGGTGACTTACGGCGTTATGGGAGGGGTAGGAATGGGTTTTACATATTCCACTACTATCGCCTGCGCCCAAAAGTGGTACCCTCATAAAAAAGGGCTTGTCACAGGGATCATCGTGTCCGCTCTGGGGTTCGGAGGCGTTATATTTACCCCTATCGTGGAAAGCTTGATCAAAATCTTTGACGGCGCAAACGTCACCGCCATAAAAAACAATTTAGAATTAAATCTTATGACCCCAAGCCAGGCAAAAGATGCCATGCTGGCTTTAGGCGACTCAAAAGAGTTCGGAGAGTTTAATACATTTATAGTATTGGGTGCGGTCTTTTTTGTTGTGTGTACCGTCGGCTGCCTGTTCTTGAAGAATCCGCCTGACGGATATATGATGGACGAAACCGCGGCAAAACCGGCGGCAAACGGTAAAAGCGCCGCAATATCAACCAAAGGAAAGAAAGATTACTCCCCTTCGCAAATGCTGAGAACCCCGGAATTTTATCTGATCACCGCAACCTTTCTTTTGGCTTGTATGGGCGGGCTAATGATGATAAATTTCGCAAAACCCATAGCGCAGGCAAAGGGATTGGCGGAAACCGCTACTATCGGCGTTTTGGCAATTTCAATGTTTAATTCAATGGGTCGGCTTATCTGGGGTATTGTTTCGGATAAAATCGGACGAAAAAACACTATCATAATTCTGTTGTCCGGAAGCGCGGCACTTTCTCTCTTGGTCAACGCCGCAAACGGTTATTGGATTTTTGTCCTGATCGCATTTATCGGTTTTTTCTACGGCGGTTTTTTAAGCAGTTTCCCGTCCCTTATCGCTGATATTTTCGGCTCCCGGCATATGGCGACAAATTATGGAATCGTACTGCTGGGTTTTGGTTCGGGAGCAATTATTTCATCACAAATCGCGGGGCATTATAAAAACATCGCCGCAAACGATATTAGTTTGATGTTTTCGGCGTTTGTTATCGCATCTTGTTGTGCCGCCGCCGGAATTGTGATGATGTTGGTTTTAAAAGTAATATCCAAACGGAGAAAGGCGGAGTCTGAATGAAAAAGAACATTTTACAAAAAACAACGCTTATTTTGCTTGTGCTTTCGCTGGTGTTTACCGCCGGATGTGCAAATTACCAAGACAAAGCAAACGCAAAAAACGTCATTTTTATGGTAGCGGACGGTCAGTCGGCTGCTATAACGACAATGGCGAGATGGTACGCCGGCGAACAGAGCCTTGCCCTTGATGAAATGGCGTGCGGTCTGGTTCGCACATATGCCGCTGATTCTGCTATTACCGACTCAGCTCCCGCTGCAACAGCATATGCTACGGGTCATAAGTCACATACGGGATATATCGGCGTATTACCCGATGTTGCAAATATGCCGGGACTTGATCCTATCCCCGAGGGCGACGAAAGAAAACCTGTCGCCACTCTGCTTGAAGCTGCCCGCCTTGCGGGAAAATCTACGGGTATTATTTCCACTTCAGAACTTATGCACGCAACACCGGCAAGTTTTACGTCACATTTTCCCGATCGGAGAAATTACGATGTGCTGTCCGAGCATCAGGTATATCAAGATGCAGACGTTATGCTGGGCGGCGGATCACAATTTTTCACCAGCGAAGCACGAAACGACGGAGAAGATCTTATTGCCGAAATTGTAAATAACGGATATGATTATATAACCACGCCGGAAGAAATGAAAAATTCTGATTCCAAAAAGTTGTGGGGTATGTTTGCGGACACGGCGATGGCATATGATTTTGACCGCGATCCGGCTAAAGAACCTTCTCTCGCGGAAATGACCGAAAAAGCCATATCCGTACTCAGCCAAAACAAAGACGGTTTTTTCCTTTTGGTTGAGGGCAGTAAAGTTGATTGGGCGGCTCACGCCAACGATCCGATCGGTGTTATTTCGGACACTCTCGCTTTTGACAACGCAGTCAAAACCGCGCTTGAATTTGCTAAATCTGATAAAAACACCGTTGTTATCGCTGTCACGGATCACGGAACAGGCGGCATTACAATAGGAAGCGAAACCACAAATTCCGGCTATGACCAAACACACATTGATGAGTTTCTCGAAACGCTGAAAAGAGCAAAGCTTACCGGAGAGGGCGTCGAAAAAATGCTGAACGACGACCGCAGTAACATCGAAGAAGTCATGGCGGAATACTACGGAATCCACGACCTGGATGAATCCGAAATAAAAGCTATCGAAACATTTCAACCGGGTACGCTTAACTACACCATAGGCCGGTTCATTTCACAGCGGGCAAACATTGGCTGGACAACCTCAGGTCACACCGGCGAAGATGTTCCCCTTTATATTTTTGCGCATGATATGTATAAAATCGGAGGTGTTGTCGAAAACACCGATGTAGCGAAATATATAGAAACCCTTTTAGGGGTTGATCTCGAAGATACGACAAGCAGGCTTTTCGTTCCGGCTCAAAGTGCTTTTGAACAGAACGGAGCGCAGGTTTCCATAGACGATTCGGACTCGCAAAACCCCGTTTTTGTTGCGGAAAAGGACGGAAAAATCTTGCGGCTGCCTATTAATAAAAATCTGGCTTTCCTAAACGATGACGAAATAAAGCTGGACGGTTTGGTTGTTGATAACGGGATAACAACCTTTGTGCCGCAGTATGCCGTTGACCTGCTTCAGTAAACGAATCTTCCGCGGTAATTTCAGGCAAACACTCTCAAAACACGGGGTTAGTTGTACTCTTTGGGGACGGTTTTCGAAAAACGGTTTTCGAGGGTGGTTATCAAACAGATGTTCGTTTTTCTCCCCCTGATAACGCACCGTTAATGAACCACTCCCCGCAGCAGAGACTGCGGGGTATCGGGCTTAAAGGAACGCGGCAGAGCCACGGAGTATTAACCCCCAACCGAATAAAATAGTTTTAAGGCGTAAGCTCTTTCCTGCTTACGCCTTAAATTTTAGCCCTTTTAGATGTTTTTATCTTTTTTCAGCAACGGTCGTCAGAGTTCATAATACTAATATCCAATAAAAGCAACTATAAAAAAATCGGCGTACTACTAATCCCACATTAAAATCATCGTTTCAAACTTCGTTCGTTATTCGTTTTTCTTAAAAAACTACTCACTCGTTTTCAACGGTTTTTAAAATGGGAT
>Ga0099364_10000576_pt1 | contig 62739 bp, 59 predicted proteins | sample TergutTh196P3_FD_73070 | JGI IMG/M metagenome (GOLD analysis project Ga0099364, IMG submission 73070) | Microcerotermes parvus P3 segment gut microbial communities from Pointe-Noire, Republic of the Congo - Th196 P3 | ecosystem: Host-associated > Arthropoda: Insects > Digestive system > Gut ... | reverse complement strand
AAAAACAAATTATAATAAATGCACTAAATAGTAATAATTATTTTCTAATTCAAGGTCCGCCGGGGACAGGCAAAACATCTTTTATCCTACGCTATCTTACGCAAATACTTTTTAATAATACTAATGAAAATGTGTTATTAGTTGCTTATACTAATAGGGCGGTAGAAGAGATTTGTTCTAATCTTATTAAAATAAAAAATGTTTTGCCTGATTTTGATTTTATTCGTATCGGAAGTCCTGAAAATAGCCAATACACCGAGCATTTATTATCTAATATCGGAATTGATGAATTTGAAAAAAGAATATATAATTGTCGCATATTTGTTACAACAATTTTAACAGCCCATTCGCAACAAGAACTATTTTTTATAAAAGATATTGATACAATAATAGTTGATGAAGCAGCACAAATACTGGAATCTAATATTATAGGTTTGTTATCAAAATGTAAAAGATTTATAATGATTGGTGATGAAAAACAACTGCCACCTATTAGTATTCAGCAAGAGAAGTATTTAAAAGTTAATGATAAAATGTTAGTAGATATAGGATTAAATAATCTAAAATGTTCTTTATTTGAACGACTTTTGAAAATATGTAAAACAAAAAATTATCCTGCTTTTGCTTTATTAGATAAGCAATATCGTATGTCTAATGAAATAATGTCGCTTGCTAATTCGCTGTTTTATGATAATAAGTTAGTATTAGGTGATGAGTGTTTAGAAAAAGAAGATAATAAAGTTATGGAGTATAGTTATAGCGAATTCTTTTCGGCATTCCCTTTTAACAAAAGCGATTGCTTTTTTATAAATACGCCCGCAGAAAAACATTCTAAAATAAATAGCACAGAAGTAAATATAATAGTAAAATTAATAACAAAAATTAAAGAAAAAATAGCAATTAATAACAAAACTATTGGAATTATTTCTCCTTGGCGAATGCAATGTAACGACATAAGAAACAAATTAAATGAAGATGATAAAAATAAAATAACTATTGATACAGTAGAAAGATTTCAAGGTTCAGAACGAGATATAATAATATTATCATTAGCAACAAATTCCTCGTATTTACTAAATATACTTTCTAATAAAGCACTAATAGACGATTTAGTTGTAGATAGAAAATTAAATGTAGCAATCACTCGTGCAAAAAAGAAGTTAATAATACTCGGCAACTACGAAATACTATCGCAAGACGACATCTACAAAAAACTAATAGATAAAGTTAATAAAGTTGTTTAGTTGCTGTAACTAATTTTACATCTACTTTAACACGGGGATTAATCCCCGTGCTAATTTTAACTAAATATTATAGAACGAGCAAAAATATATTAGAAATTTCTAAAATAAATTAGAAAAACCTGTTCAACAATTAGAAATTTCTAAAATAAATTAGAAATTTCTAAAAATAATTAGAAAAACCTGTTCAACAATTAGAAATTTCTAAAATAAATTAGAAATTTCTAAAAATAATTAGAAAAACCTGTTCAACAATTAGAAATTTCTAAACAAAAATCTGTCATTCCGAACTTGTTTCGGAATCTACTAATATTAACAAGGAGATGCTGAAATAAGTTCGGAATGACAAGTAACAAAAAGAACATTATCACTCATCTTTCTTCTTTTTTTCTAAATTGATTACTTTTCTGATGAAACTATAAAATGCACCAAATATGCCAATACCACTCAAAATTAAAGTCCATATCGGCGATGTATCAAATTGTTTGTCAAGCCACCAACCTCCCAAAACAAACACACCAATAGTTATTGACATCTGCAAACCTAAATTTAAAAATGGTCCCACAGATTGATAAATTTGTTTTCTTTCATTATAACTTTCATTGTTTTTGTTTTCCATTTTCTTACATTATTCCCCATTTTTTGAATTGCTGTGACATTTTTGATTTTTTACCCAGCGACAAACTTTTCATCATTTTTTGCATATCTTCAAATTTTTTCAGCAACATATTAACTTGTTGCACACTATTACCGCTTCCTCTGGCAATTCGCATCCTTCGGCTACCATTTATAATTTTAGGGTTGCTTCTTTCTTGTTTCGTCATAGAATTAATAATTGCTTCCATACGAATTAAGCCCGTATTATCAACATTAGTATCTATTAATTTTTTATCCATACCGGGCAACATACCTACAAGGTCTTTAATATTTCCCATCTTTTTCAGCATTTTAAGTTGGTCTAAAAAATCATCAAAAGTAAATTGGTTCTTTCTTATTTTTTCTTCAAGTTCTTCTGCTTTTTTATCATCTATTTCTCGTTCTGCTCTTTCTACCAAAGTAAGAATATCGCCCATTCCAAGAATGCGCGATGCTATTCTATCAGGATAAAATGGTTCTAAATCATCTATTTTTTCTCCGACACCAACAAATTTAATTGGTGCCCCTACTACTTTTAATACGGACAAAGCAGCACCACCTCTTGTATCACCATCCATTTTAGTTAGCACAACTCCTGTTAAAGATAGCAAATCATTAAATGCTTTCGCAGTATTAACAGCATCTTGTCCTATCATTGCATCACATACAAAAAGCGTCTCTGTCGGCTTGCTAATTAAAGATACGTCTTTAACTTCTTGCATCATTTCTTCGTCAATAGTTAATCTACCTGCAGTATCAATAATTACTACATCGCGAGCAAATTTTTTGGCATATTGTATTGCATTTTGAGCAATTTGAGGAGCAGAATTGTCTTCTGAAAATACAGGAATATTTATTTGTTCGCCGAGTTGTTTCAATTGTAATATAGCGGCAGGGCGGTGTATATCACAAGCAACAAGTAGAGGTTGCCTTCCTTTTTTGCGAAGATTTTTAGCCATTTTAGCACAAAACGTTGTCTTACCTGAACCTTGCAATCCTGCCACAAGAATAATAGTTGGTGGTTGCGGTGCTAACATAAGTTCGCTATTTTTATTTCCCATTGTTTCTACAAGTTCATCGTGGACTATTTTCACGATAACTTGCTCGGGACGTAGCATACCTTTTACTTTTGTGCCGAGTGCTTTTACTTTTACTTGCTGAACGAAGTCGTTGGCTACCTTAAAATTAACATCGGCATCTAAAAATGCTTTTCGTATTTCTTTTAATGCTTCTGCTATATTATCTTCTGTTATGGTTGCTTTGCCGCTTATTTTTTTTAGTGCGAGTTCTAATTTTTCTTGTAAATTTTCAAACATTACTTTATTGCAATTACTTTATTACTGATTGCAAAAATACGAAAAAAGATGAAAATAAGTGGATACTACTAAAAATGTCAAGCACGACATAACTTTTTAGTAGTTCTCTTAAATATTTTAAAAGAGGTATCTTAATTACCAATAATATCTATGGCAAGGTTATAAATTATTTCTACTTGCTGTTCTAATGTTATATTAGAATTGTCTATTTTTATTGCGTCATCTGCCATATATAATGGTGAAACCGCACGTGAAGAATCATATTTATCTCTGCTTGATATTTGCTCTGATACTTCATCAAAAGATAGATTATTTACCCCTGCCTGTTTATTGTATTCAAGCCATCTTCGTTTTGTTCGTTCTTCGAGAGATGCTGTAAGAAAAATTTTTAATTCGGCGTTGGGGAATACTATTGTTCCTATATCTCTGCCGTCCATAACGCAACATTTTCTTTCTCCGAGTTTTCGCTGAATATCTACAAGTTTTTTTCTAACGTGTTCATTAGCACTGACGGGACTAACATACTGATTTACTAAAACGGAACGTATCTCTTCGCTCACATCTGTGCCATTAAGCAGTGTTATCTGTCCGTTATCGGATGGTTTTAATTCTATGCTGATATTACTAATAGTTTTAGCGAGATTTTCGTTATTAAGTTCTGTTTTAGAATTAAGATAAGCAAGAGTGACTGCTCTATACATTGCTCCTGTATCTATGTAGATATATTTTAATTTAGTTGCTAACAACTTTGCGGTTGAAGTTTTTCCTGCCCCTGCTGGACCATCTATTGCTATTATGATTTTTCGCATATATTTCGAATTTTTATGGCAATTTACTATTTTTTTGTTAAATGTTCTAACTGTTTAAATACAGTGCGGGATGGAAGAATATTTGAAGTTGTATTTTTAGAGGTTACCAATAATTTAAATATTTTTAGTATTTTTGTATAATTATATTTTATTTTTAAGGAATATATAATGGTAAAATTAACTTATATTGGGCATTCTGCATTTGTTGTATCGGATGGGAATAACATAATAGCAATAGACCCTTTTATTACAGGTAATCCGACTGCAACTATTAAAGCAGCAGACATTAATCCTAATTTCATAGTATTAACCCACGCACACGGCGACCATCTCGGAGACACAGTAGAATTAGCAAAATCTAATGATGCTACTGTTATTGCTGTTAATGAATTAGCAATATATCTCGGCACAAAAGGATTAAAATATCATCCCCTTCATATCGGTGGCGAGTTTCAGTTTCCTTTCGGAAGTGTAAAATTAACTATCGCACATCACTCATCGGTGAACGAAGAAGGAGTATATATGGGTCCTCCTGCTGGTGCTATAATTAATATAGGTGGTAAAAAAATATATCACACCGGCGATACAGGATTGTTTTCAGATATGCAACTTATCGGCGAAATAAGCCAACCTGACGTAATGCTTGTTCCTATTGGTGATAATTTTACGATGGGAATTGAAGATGCCGTTAAGTCAGTGCAATTTGTTAAACCTAAATTAGCAATTCCTATGCACTATAATACTTTTCCTGTTATTTTAGCCGACCCGAATGAGTTCGTTACTAAAGTTAAAGCAAATAATTTTAATTCAAGAGTAATGGAATTCGGCGAAACAATTGAAATTTAGTTTATTACTAAAGACATAATTTATTCATGATACTAAAACACTGCCTTCGGGTAGTGTTTCTTATATAGTCAAGTTGGCAAGTTATATAAGAAAAAAACGTATTTTTTTTCAAAAAAAAAGGAAATTAGAAACAAAAAGTGTATAATTATATTTATTGTTATCTAATACCTTGTTTATTTTAAGATTTTTTATTAATGTAATAAATTATTATTTTGTATGAAATTGTATAAAATCTCTTGCTATAATATTTTTTTCATACATTAAATGTGCTATATTAATTTCTTGTGATTTTATACATCTTTCTATTTTTCTAATATATCTTTCTTTTTTACTAAAACGACCATCCTTTAGAATAGTAATAAAAACTATAATTGAAATAATATCAGCAATAGTTATTTTACCTATAATTTTAATAATTTTATCTATAACTTCCTGCATTTTTTATTAAAATGTATTGTTTTTTTTATTTACATTTGAGTTTATATTTTTCTTTCTTATTAAATTTATTCGGCTTCTATAATTTTCTATATTTTCTTCTGTTAGCGCTTTACCATCTTGTTTCAAAAGATGTTTTGCCACTTTAGTAAGATAGTTATTATACCAAATTAAATTTTCATCTGTTATATTTTGTGGTATATATTCTGGTCGTACCATTTTAAATAGCCATTTGTTAATAATCTTTACAAAAATACGTTTTTATTTTGAATTTAGAATAAAACCTTATTTTTGCACATAATATTTATAAAATAAGTAATAAAATGGCTACAACTAATTTAGATGATAAAAAAATAATTTTTTCCCTTATCGGAATAAATAAAATATTTCCTCCACATAAACAAGTGCTTAAAAATATCTATCTGTCCTTCTATTATGGTGCTAAAATTGGTATCATTGGGCTTAATGGTTCAGGCAAATCTACACTACTTAAAATTATTGCAGGAATAGAAAAATCTTATACAGGTGATGTTACTTTTTCGCCGGGCTATTCTATCGGTCATTTAGCACAAGAACCCGAACTTGATGATAACCTTACAGTTAAAGAAACTATACAACAAGGTATGCAAGAAATTGTGGATTTACTAAAAGAATATGACGATATAAGTGCAAAATTTGCCGAGCCGATGTCTGACGATGAAATGAATAAACTAATAGAAAGACAAGGCAAACTTACCGATTTGTTAGAAGCAAAAGATGCTTGGAATCTTGATAATAAACTTGAACGAGCAATGGATGCGTTAAGATGTCCGTCTGCTGATGCACCGATTAAAAACCTGTCGGGTGGCGAAAGAAGAAGAGTTGCATTGTGTAGATTGCTTTTAACTGAACCCGATATTCTTTTATTGGATGAGCCAACGAACCATTTAGATGCCGAATCAGTTGATTGGTTAGAGCAACATCTTCAGCAATATAAAGGTACTGTTATTGCTATCACACACGATAGATATTTTTTAGATAATGTTGCGGGTTGGATTTTAGAGTTGGATAGAGGCGAAGGTATTCCATATCAAGGCAATTATTCTTCTTGGTTGGAGCAAAAAGCAAAAAGATTAGAGCAAGAAGGTAAGCAAGAATCTAAACGACAAAAAACATTAGAACGAGAACTGGAATGGGTTAGAATGTCTCCAAAAGCAAGGCACGCCAAGGCAAAAGCACGTCTTTCTGCTTATGAAAATATGCTAAATGAAGATGTTAAAGAAAAAGAAGAAAAATTAGAGATATTTATTCCTAATGGTCCGCGGTTAGGAAATAATGTTATTGATTCTGTTGATGTTTCTAAATCTTTTGATGATAAATTGCTTTTTGAAAAACTTAATTTCAAACTACCACCAGCAGGAATTGTAGGTATTATTGGTCCGAATGGTGCGGGAAAAACAACGCTGTTTCGAATGATTATGGGAATTGAATCACCTAATTCGGGCGAGTTCAAGATAGGAGATACCGTTGTTGTTGGATATGTAGATCAGCAGCATACCGAAATTGACCCCGATAAAACTATATGGGAAGTTGTTTCAGAAGGACACGAAGAGATTACTATTCAAGGTCGTTCGTTTAATTCACGGGCTTATGTTGCTCGTTTTAATTTTGCAGGTGCCGACCAACAAAAGAAGTGTGGTATCTTATCGGGTGGCGAAAGGAATCGTCTTCATCTTGCTTTAACACTGAAGAAAGAAGCAAATGTTCTTTTGTTGGACGAACCTACTAATGATATTGATGTAAATACTTTGCGTGCTTTGGAGGAAGGTTTAGAAGGATTTGCGGGATGTGCTGTAATTATTTCACACGATAGGTGGTTTTTGGACAGAGTTGCCACACATATTCTTGCTTTTGAAGGAGATTCGCAGGTTTATTATTTTGAAGGCGGTTATTCAGAATATATTGAAAATCGCAAACAAAGATTAGGCAATATAGAACCAACAAGAGTAAGATATAAAAAGTTGATGAAGGAGTAGTAAGAATGATCATCCAAGTAATAATAAACTTTTTATCAAATTTATTAATAAATTTAACCATAGAAGAAGAAAATTCAGAATATTTATACAAAAATGGATTTATAGTTACGGAACAACATAAAGGGATTAAAATTATAATAAATGATTTTATGGAATACGAAAACTCTATTAAATACGGTTTGTTTCTTGATAGGTTTACTGTAATAAAGCCAATATATGATGAAATTGTAGAGATACGTGAAAAATGGATAAAGGTTAAAAAAGACGGACGTTTAGGTAAAATTATTGTGGAACGGCGTTTTGGCGAACTTATTAATTTTTATGAAGATTCTGATTCATTTAAAGAAACCACAGATAAATATTTAAGTGATGAACTAGATAATTATGAAATCTCTCTGTTCTTAAATGAATTTGAAAAAACAAACAGTAAGATGTTGATGAAGGAGTAGGAGAATATAAAAATAACATTTTAGAGTTGCCTTTGGCTTTTATATAAAAAAATTAGAATTTTATTCAATTTATATTTATATAAAAATGTCTAATAAATTACCTTATATAAAGTCTGTTAAACATTTACAATATATTTTAATTATACTTGTATTTTTCTTGTATTTTTCTTGTATAATGTATGCAATCTTATTGTAAATAATTAAAAGACATTATATAAATTAAAAATATTTTTATTATTTTTATGAAAATATAGTTAAATTAAACATAAAATATATGCAAACAAAAGATATTTATAGTAAATTAAAAGAAAATTTTGGTGACCAAGTAATAGAACTTGTGGAACTTGAAGCAGGTTCTGATTCATTTATTAATGTTAATCCCAACAGCATAAAAGAGATTGCAATGTTTTTGCGAGATAATAGCGAAATGCAATTTGATTACTTTTCAATGCTTACAGGTATGGATTATAAAGATGCAATTGGCGTAGTATATCATCTATATTCAATTCCGTTAAAACATAAATTAGTGCTAAAAGTTAAATTAGATAGAAAAAAACCTATCGTTCCTACCATAGAAAGAGTATGGAAAACAGCAAATTGGCACGAACGAGAAGCATTTGATATGTTCGGAATAAAATTTGAAGGGCATTTTAATTTAGATAGGATTTTGTGTCCTGATGATTGGGAAGGTTTTCCGTTAAGAAAAGATTATGTTGCTCCAAAAGAATATAATGGTATTGATGCTACACCGAATAAAGTATAAAATTATTGTTGCTATATTTCTATTTTTTATTGGTTTTTATATCAGTGTAGGGGCTGAAGTAGATACTAATAATAACTTAATAGATACAGTAGAAATAATACAAAATGATTCACTCAAATTAGATACATTGAGTTCTGATTCGGGTGAATTATCTTTTTATGAAGGATATGTAGAGCCAATTATCGCAGTAGTATTTTCGGCTTTATTTACAGTATTATTATTTTCTGTTAGAAGCAAAAAATGAATTCTGAATTCTCTTATTGCTAATTATTATTTAATAGTAATAGCAATCTATTAAAATACCCCGTCACACATTTTTTATATGTGCAACAAATAAAAAAGATTTTTTAAACTCTATTTATTCCAAGTGTTATAATGCATTACAAACAGGCAATTGCTTCTATTTCCACTAGGACATCTTTGGGCAATCTTGCTACTTGGTATGCTGCTCTTGCTGGCTTACTTTCGCCGAAGTATTGTTCATATACTTCGTTCATTTTAGTAAAGTTTGCCATATCATTTAGCAGCACGGTTGTTTTTACAACATTGGATAGTTCCCCACCTGCTTCTTCAACTATTGCTTTTATATTTTTTATTGATTGGTGGGTTTGCGATATTATTTCATTACCTACAAGATTTCCATTTTTATCGAATGGTATTTGCCCTGATACAAAAAGCAACTTTCCTTCTGCCATAACAGAATGCGAATATGGACCGATAGGTGGTGGTGCTTCATTTGAATTAATTATTTTCTTCATTATACTAAACATTTTTTTACAAAAATAAGGTTTTTTTTGTAATATAAATCAGTAAGATGCCGAAACAAGTTCGGAATTACATACAATTAACACGGGGATTCATCCCCGTGTTTTTTTATAAATAAACGGCATACCTTCGCATAAAATAAGAGTTTTAACTACTTTTTGTTTCTTTTGTGCTATCTCTTCTGACGAGCATTTCAGCGATGGCGAGTAATAAGGCAAGTAATATAAACAAACGCCATAGTTCGGTGCCTGACCTTGTATATTCTATTCGTTTTTTGATATTGTCGTCACTATTTATTAGTTCTATTTTGGTTTTATCTTCAAATCTTTCACGTAATTTTTCTAATAATTGAGCGTCTGTATATTTAGTGAAATCTGATTCAGAACCTTGCAAATTAAGTGCTACTAATGCTACTACAACATTATTAGAATTATATACCGTATATAAACCTGGCAAATTCATATCACTAAAATCAAGCATTGCACCACTTGGAAGCATTACTGCCTGACGCAAAAACTCATTTCCATTAGGGTCAATAATTTTAAAATTATTACTTGTAGCATATTTTTTGAGGATTTGGATAGTAGAATTTCTACCTATTTCAAAGTTATATGATAGTTCAGGATGCGAGCCCAAATATGCAATACTGCGAATTACAATAGTAGGAAATATGCCTGTTACAGGAAGTGTGCTCCATTCTAAAATAGGAGCAACTGCACAATAAAGAACCTTGCCATCGCCAATAATACTCTCGGATAAAAAACTTCCATCGCCAATATCTATTAAACTTTGTCCATCTAATGCAGGTATTGCTCTATATATTTTAGGTGATTCTACTACGCTTCTTGAATCGTTATCTATCTTAAAAACGCCTTCAAATAATGGGTGCATTTTATCTGTTGTAGTAAATTGTGTTGGCTGTTGTTTTGAATATTCTTTTACTTTAACATTGCCAAAACCAAACTCAAACATTGCATCAGAAAATACAGAATGGTCTGTAAGATTGTTAGCAAATATCAAAGCAGCACCACCATTGTTTATATAATCTTTTATAAGTTTATAGTCGGACGAACTATATATTCCATTGCCAACAATTATTAAATCAAATTGCGATAAATTAGCACTTGCTACTTGATTGCTCGGAAAATAATTTACCCTTGCAAAGCCCTCATTACCTGTTAAAGTTATTGCGGTATGAACAAAATTAGTATTTATGTTATCATTGCTAAATAGTGCTATTGTCGGCTTATCAGGAATTATAAAACCGAAATACTTTTTATTATCTTCCATAAATGCATCATTTTCTAATTCAATATAAGCACTAACTACGCCCGGATTTATTGCCGTTGCACCGATAGAAATACTTCTTGTTTGCTCAGATTGGATATTAAAAGTTCGCTGTGCTACATTGTTGCCGTTGAAATATAATTTCATTATAGTTGCATCTACATCGCCGCCACTATTTCTAACAACGCCCTCTAACTCCACTGATTTATTGATTTGAAATATACGTGATAAGATATTTATGCTATCTATTGATAGGTTCTTTATATTTGAATTATTAGTATTTCCGATAGGAATAACATAGATATTTGTGTGTTTGGTTTGTATTTTTTTAATATTGGATTGCTCAAAAACATTTGCCTGATAATCCGATATGATAAAGATATTTTTATTTATATGGTTAGCATTTTCTAAAACCTTTGCTGTTAATTGCAAGCCCTTATCTAAATCTGCCGGCTGATATGAAATCTGCAATTTACTTAAATTATCTTTCAAATAATCAACACTTCTACTAAATTCATATACTTTAAACTCATTTATATTTGCTAATTCTATAATTGTGGCTTCTTCACCTTCTTTCATATTATCTATAATCTCATTAATTATTTTCTTTGATTGATTAAAACGATTACCATTTGCATCAGAAAAATCAAGCGAAAAAGAATTATCTATTAGGATAACCGAACTTGATTTAGCAAAACTATCTAAGCCCGTAATAGGTCTATCTATTGTAGGTCTAGCGAATGCAAGCACGATACATACTATTAATAATGTCCTAATTATTAATAAAATTATCTGCTTCAATTTTAGCCGCCTGATTTTATTCTTTTGCATCTCTTTTAGGAATTGCAACGATGAAAACTCTATTGTTTTAAGTTTTCGCAAGTTTAGTATATGTAATAGAATTGGCAGCGATGCTGCTATTAATCCGAATAATACTGCAGGATTTAAAAACGTCATATTCTAATTTATTATTATGAATTATTAAGAAACAACAAAAATAATGAAAAATATCCGAAAAATGTTATCCGAATTAGAAGATGTTCTACAATACATTTATAAATTTAACAATTTCAGTAACGTTGGCAGTGTTCGCTTTATGTGACGTTTGTATTTTTTGTAATGAAAAAATAATAATAGCGTATTATCTAACATTTCTAATGTCTTACTATAACGCTTGCTACGTCTGTTAAATCTAGCTAAATTGTCTCGGATACTGCTATTGACACTCTCTATCAGATGCGTCTGTGACTTGCCCGGTGCTACTTTATGCAAATCAGATATGCCAATATCGGTAAATCGCTCCCGATAACTTGAATTGCCATCAGTGTAAATACAACTAATATTGCCTACTGCACGCTTAGTCAGATTGTAAAGTTCTATGGCGCAATTGCTGCTGGCACCTATCGTATATGCAACAACTTTACTTCGCCGCCGAGAATAAGCAACCCATACCTGAACTCGCAAGCCCCTTTTTTTACACGAGTGTAAATCTCGTCCATCTCTATTACTTCCGGCACCCGATTATCTTGCAGTGTATCCGTGGACGCAACTCCAAATGGGGGTTACAAATTTGTAGGTTGGGATGACGGCGGTGGATTAGTATCAACGGCAAATCCATATACTTTTAACATTGGTGATAATACATCATTAACCGCAATATTTGATGTCGCCAACAAGAAGCAACGCATCAAAAAAGTTAACGTTAAAAAAGGCAGGTTGATAATAACACCACAGCCGTAAAATCGGTGCAAGACATTTTAACACGGGGGCTTGCCCCCGTGTTTTGTTTTGTGGAGATTCCGAAACAAGTTCAGCAATATTCGGCATAATATTTGACATTATATTAGCATGAAGAGTATAATTATTATGTTTTCTAATTGTTTTTTGCTGTTTCTAATAGTTGGTTGTCAGCCAAGTGTTAGGTTCGCTAATAATAAAAATATAGCAAAATCGACCAATATTAGCAATAATGACAATAAAACACAAAATAAAAATATTGATACACATTATAACCAAAATTATAATACGCAAGCAAAAATAATTTATCCGAAAGAAATTAGTAGCAAGAATGGAACTAAAATTAAAAACATTGCTGAAAAATGGCTTGGAACACCATATCTATATGGCGGCAATACTAAAGCAGGAGTGGATTGTAGTGGTTTTGTAAAAAATGTCTATAAAGAAGTAGGTATTGATTTGCCACGCACATCTGCTGAACAATTTAAGTTTCTTAAACATACTAATAGTCCTGTTGTAGGCGATTTAGTGTTTTTTAAGAAAAAAAATACTATCAACCATGTAGGTATTTTTATTGGCGATGGCAAAATGATTCATTCGTCTTCGGGAAAAGGTGTAATTATACAAACAATTTTAGGGTCTTCTTTGGAAAATAGATTTGCGGGCTATAGAAAAGTTTAAAAAATCTTTCTTACTAACTTTTCATACCAAACTTTTCGCGTAATTTTTTTAATTCGTCTTCGTTTTTTAAGTTATCTAAATTGCTTTTTGTTGCTAAACTTCCTTTATCTATTCTAATTTTTTTTGCGACTTCATTAATTTTATCGGGAGTTAATTTCTCGTTATTAGGAATATTTGATAACTTTTCTTGTTTTAATTTTTTCTGTTCTAAAAGCAGACGGCTTGCTAAATCTATATTCGGATTATGTGTTTTTGTTATAGGTTTATTAATTTTTGTAGCATTAAGATTAGATGCATAAAGTTCTGAATTAAGTATAGAATCGCTTGTAATTAAATCATCATCATTTTTAATTTTATCAATTAAATTAAGGAGTTGATTAGCATTTTTAGAATAATCAATTTTAGAAGTAGGTGGCTTAATAACTTGTTTTGGAGTAGCATTATTTTGTTGTTTAGTTGGTGCTGAGTTAGAAACTTTTTTTTCAATTTTTGGAGGAACGGGGTTTGTCATTTTAATTTTTTCTTCCATAATTTTATTAAAGTTTTCTTTTTTTTGCGTTTGATTTTGTGGTTGTTTATTAGTAGTTTTTGCTTGTTGGTTTTGTATTGCTAATAATTGTTTGTTCCGCCATTTTAGATATAAATAAACTACAAATAAAATTAGTGCAATAGCAATACCAACAGCATATTTTGTAAGCAAATAATTTTCTGCCTGCCAAATAGATTCGTCATTTTGAATTTTATTTGTATCTATTATTTCAGTTTTATTAGTATCAATTTCGGCTGTATCGTCAGGCATAGAATCAACTAAATCCTGCTTATTATTTGCATTCATAATACTATCAATAGTAGGAAGCAAATCTGCCTGTTCACCTGTTTCTATAACTTGTGGAAATAAAATATTCGGAACAGAACCAAATCCCGTTCTGTTTTTATAAACATTTGCATATTTTTCTGCTTCATAATCTTGTTTTTTATGATTATATATTTGACTTAAAGCGGCATAATTATCGTTTATTGTTGTTTTTTTTACATCAGCAAAATGAAATAATTTTAATGCAGTATTTATTTTTCCTCTATTAAAATGTATGCTTCCCAAAAAGAAACCCGCATCACCAATACCACCATTAGTGCCTTTTAATAGGTCAGGTTCAGCAATTTCTACATAATTATCTATCAAACTTAATAGACCCAATCTATAAGATTCTTCAGCCGAATCTAATTTTTTCCAATCAAAAAAATCAACAACTAATCCTCTCGAATAAGGCAATTTAGCAATAGTAAAACCTCTCTTATCCGATAAAGATATAACAATATTCGTGCTTTTATTAGTTTTTATTAGTTCAACTTTTTTAATAATGCCTTCGCCGATAGCGAATTGTTGATCAGGGTTGAAATCAACATTACCGATATTAATATATAAAGTTTGTTTATCATCAGCAAGAGAATCTTCAATAATGGTGGGCATTTGGTCAAAATATATAGTTAATCTATTAAGCGGAGCAATAGCATAATTGCGAACAGAAACCGCAAACAAATAATTACTCGCAACAATAAAAATTATAACAGAAATAAATATATATTTTTTCATTTATCATATATTTTTCTTTGCAAAATAATGTTTTTTTGATAATTAGTATAGGTAACATATCTTAATTAGGCATCTAAAAATGTCATACAGAATTTACTTTCAGTATAGCAAAAACACAATTTTAATCTAACTGAACAATTTCTTTTATTCTAACTTTTTCTATTTTTCGTTCGTTACTTTCAATTATTGTGAAAGTATGCTGTCCGATGGCAATTTGTTCGTTTTCATTTGGAATACGTCCGATAGAATGCAAAATATACCCCCCTAATGTTTCATACACTTCGCTCTCGGGCAATGGTTCTTTTAGCACATCATTTACGTCATTTATAGTAATAGAAGCAGATATATCAACTGCCCCATCAAGTTTTTCTTCTACTAATTCTTCTTCATCATCGTATTCATCTTGTATCTCACCGACTATTTCTTCTATAATATCTTCTAATGTAATTAGTCCTGCTGTTCCGCCAAACTCATTCAAAACAATAGCAATTTGAATATGTGTCTTTTGCATCCTTATTAATACATCTTGAATTAAATCATCTTCATTAAGAGTTATCGGCTCCCGTAAAATATTTTCTAATTCAATTTGGACAGAACTATTGATAAATTTAAGTAAATCTTTACTAAAAATAACTCCAACTATATTATCTATATCTGCATCATAAACAGGAATACGCGAATAACCACAATCAATAAAACAATTAAGTATATCATTAATATCGCTATCTTTTTTCAGTGCAATTATTTTATTTCTTGGTATCATAATTTGCTTAACGGGAATACTTTTGAAGTCAAATATATTTTCTATTAGTTTGCTTTCGGTATCTTTAATAGTTCCACCTTTTGTGCTTTCTTCTATAATAACTCGTAGTTCTTCGGAAGAATGTGGTTCTTCAGTTTCATTTTGAACTCTAATACCGAATATTTTTAGAAAAAGATTTGCAGTTCCATTTAGCAAAACAATGAATGGTTTGAATACAAAATGTATAATTTTAAGTGGAATACTTAAACCAAGAGTAACATTTTCTGAATAAATTATTGCAATGCTTTTCGGTGCTAATTCGCCGAACACTATATGCAAAAATGATATTAGCACAAATGCAGTAGGTAATGCGATGCTATGTGCTGCTTCTAATGAAATACTGACATTTATTATACTTAATAGTGATATGATTATTTTACTTACTACGGACTCCCCTATCCATCCTAAACCTAAACTTGAAAGCGTAATTCCTAATTGCGTTGCAGATAAATATGAATCAAGATTGTGAACTATATTTTCGGCATATTTTGCTAATTTGCTTCCTTGTTTTACTCGGACTTTGAGTTGTGATAGACGAACTTTGACAATAGCAAATTCTCCTGCTACAAAAAACGCATTCGCCAAAACAAATAATAAAGTTAATAATATATTGCAAATCATTTATACAAATATACTAAAAAATAATTTATTAAACAATAGATAATCATATAAAAAATATCTGTCATTCCGAACTTATTTATGTATCCTCTATTTCTATTAGGAGATGCTAAAACGAGTTCGGCATAACTCTATTCTACTATTGGTGTTTCTTTGGGGTCAGGTCCATATTTATTGTCACCAATATCGCCAGAACTACAAAGAAAGACAAGCATTATAATTGAACCAACGATTGGCACTAAAAATAATAAATAAAACCAACCACTTTTGCCTATATCGTGTAAACGCCGCACCGATACTGCAATGGTAGGAATAATTATTGCTAATCCGTAAATTGTCATAATGAAAAAAAGTAATGTTGAAATTATATCGATTGCCCAACTATATTGATTTTCATTTTGATTAATAAGAATTAAAAATGCTGCTAAAATAGCGCAAATAATAATGTTTACGAAATAAAACATCCAGCATTCTTTACGTCTTGCTCTTCCTTCGAAGTTTGCGTAATTTAGTAAACATTTTTTAAAATAAAAAAGAAATTCTAACATTTTAATTTTCCTTTTAAAATATACAAATAAATTTAACAAAAATACAAAATTATTTGGAAGAAAAGAGAAAACTCTAAAATATTATGTATAAGTGATGCTAAAACGAGTTGTTATTTGACTAAACTAAATGTAACTTGATGCTATTCTAATTAAACATAATACTATAAAAACAAACAAAAGCCCCTAAAAATTGTTTCCAATTTTTAGGGGCTTGTTATTTTACTTAAAAAGATTTTTAGTAAAATTAAAACAATGATGCTGGTTCTTCCTTTTCTTTATCGGGAACTTCATCATCATCATCATATTCATCGTCTTCATCAAAAACTATATCTTCATTATATTCATCATCTTCATCAGAAACTTCTTCTGTTTCAGCAACCTCTTCAACATCAGGAGCAACTTCCTCAACATCAGGAGCAACTTCTTCCACGGCAGGAGCAACTTCCTCTACGGCAGGAGCAACCTCTTCCACGGCAGGAGCAACTTCTTCTACAGCGGGAGCAACTTCTTCAACAGCAGGAGCAACCTCCTCAACAGCAGGAGCAACCTCCTCAACAGCAGGAGTAACTTCTTCTACGACAGGAGCAACCTCCTCAACAGAAACTATTTTTGCAGATTCTTTTGCTTTTTCTATTTCTAAATATTCTTTATATTCCTCTATAGTCATACCAAGTTTTTCGGCATTTTTTTCTACTGTTATATCGTGTATAGTAGCAGAAACAATATCTTCAGGCAGTTCAGGATACGAAAATTCTTGTTTTATTATTTCATCTACTTCTTTGTCGCCTGGTTGATACGTCTTAATATGTTCAGATAGTTCAGTACCCGAAGAGTATCTATCAGCATGAGGAACAGGATGTTGCTTATTATATTTATCTATAATTGCTTGGTCTTTACCCCTCAAACACTCAACCACAGATAGAACAATTTTTTTAGTTTCTTTATCAAATTCTACAACTTTTAAAGGCAAAATATCTCCTGGCTCAAAGTAATTTCTAACGTGTTTTATAGGTGCAAATGAAAGTTGCGAACTTGGAACAAATCCATCTACGTCATCAGGCAAGCCAATAATAACTCCTTTTTCTATAATACGTTCTATTCTTGCTTCAGTTTCCATACCCACTGGATAAACTTCTTCTAATTTCTCCCAAGGATTTTCTTTAAGTTGTCTATGTCCTAATGATATTCTTCTTTGTTCTGAATCTACATTTAGGATTACAACATCTATATCATCACCTTTTCTAAATATTTCTGCGGGATGGATAAATCTTTTAGTCCAACTCAAATCCGCTACATAAATTAGTCCTTCTACTCCTTGTTCAAGTTCAACAAAAGCACCAAATGTAGATAAGTGCCGAATAACACCTTGTTGTTTAGAACCAATAGGGAATTTTTTAATTATATCTTCCCAAGGGTCAGGTGTTAATTGTTTCATACCAAGCGATAGTTTTTTCTCTGACTTATCAATACTTAAAACTAGTGCTTCTACATATTGTCCTATTTGCAATACTTGGTGAGCATATTTAACGTGCTGTGTCCAAGACATTTCTCTAAGGTGGATTAATCCTTCTATGCCTTTTTCTATTTCTATGAAAGCACCATATTCGGTAAGTGATACTACCTTGCCGCCTACTTTAGTTCCTTCAACATACTTATCACCTATTTCATCCCAAGGATGCGGTGTAAGTTGCTTCATACCTAAAGCAATACGTTGTTTTACCTTATCAAAATCAAGCACAACTACTCGCACTGCTGTATCTTCTTCTACTACTTCGCGAGGGTTCTGCACTCTACCCCAACTTAAGTCAGTAATATGGACAAGACCATCTATGCCACCTAAATCAACAAATACACCGAATTCAGAAATTGCTTTAACTACTCCTTCAAGCACTAAACCTTTTTCTAATCTGTTCATTATTTCCATTCGCTGGTCGGCAAGCAGTTCTTCTAATAATATCTTATGCGAAACGATAACATTTTCATAAGGATTATTTACCTTTACTACTTTTACTTCAATATTCTGTCCGACCCAAGAATCAAAATCTTTGATAGGACGAATATCTATTTGCGAACCTGGTAAAAATGCTTCTATACCAAATAATTCTACCATCATTCCGCCTTTAATCTTGCGAATAATTTTAACTTTAATCACTTCTTGATTTTTATGAAGTGCAAGTATATCTTTCCATATACGCATAAAATCAGCACGCCTGCGTGATAAAATTATTTTTCCATCGGTGTCTTCTACTTTTTCGATATAGACATCAATTTCTTCGCCTTCGAAGTATGCTTCTGAATTAACTAACTCGCCTTTCGGTATAATTCCATATGATTTGAAATTAATATCAACAAGCACTTCGTCTTTCGTTATAGAGACGATTTTACCTTTAATTAACTCATCTTCTTTAATTTCTGGAACATCTTTGAATGCTAATTCTTCAAACTCTTTGTCATCCATTTCAAATTGTTTGAAGTTTTGTTCCATAAATTCTGCAACATTTGGAAACATTTGTGAAATAGATTTTTTCTTACTTACGGCATCCATTTCATTTCCTGTTACATTAAGTTCTACGTTAGTATTTTGAATATTGTTTTCAGCATTATTTTCAATACTTGTAGGATTTGTATTTTCGGACATTTTTTCTCCGATTAAATTAATAGTTAAACAAAACTCGATCTAATATGTCGAGACCAAATAAGATTACAAAAATAAGGTTTTTTTATAAAAAATGTATTTTTGCAATACTATGATTAAAATTAATGATTTAACTTTTTTCTATAATAAAAATAATCCTATTTTTTCAAACATTAATCTAAATGTTAAAATGGGGAATATTTATGGTCTATTAGGGGAAAACGGCGTAGGTAAAACAACTTTATTAAGATTAATTTGTGGTCTGTTGTTCCCTAATTCAGGTAATTGCAAAACTTTTGATGCAGATACTAAAAAAAGAACACCAAGTATGCTCGAAAAAATATATTACCTGCCTGAAGTATTTAATCCTCAACCGATTAAGCCAAATGAATATGCAAATATATATGGCAAACTATATCCAAACTTCTCGTATAAAAATTTCACAGAATATTTACAAATATTTAGCATAGATACTAAAAAGAAAATGAAAGAGTTTTCTTACGGACAGCAAAAGAAAACTATGATTGCTTTTGCTCTGGCTTGTAAAACTCCTTTGCTTCTTATGGATGAGCCAACGAATGGGCTTGATATCCCTTCTAAAACTATTTTCAGGCAACTTATTTCCAATTTGCTAAATGAAAATACTACTTTTATTATTTCTACACATCAGGTGAAAGATTTGGAAAATATGATTGACCCTATAATAATTTTGGAGCAAAATCAGATACTTTTGAATAACAGCGTTGCTGAAATTACTAATAAATTGCAATTTGTTATAGAGCAACAGCCGAGCAATGATGCCTTATATTGCGAGCAAACAAACAATGGATATTTGTGCGTAAAGCCGAACAATAATAACGTTAAAACTCCCCTAAATATTGAAGCACTATTTAATACTGCAATCAAAAATAAAGAATACTTTATGAATAATTTTCTTTATCTTTGCATAAATAAATGATAAAAGATGCTAATAAAAGATGAAAGAGAAGAAAAAAATAAGTTCGAGATATGGTCAAATTACTTTAAAAAATGTGAATACAATCCGGGTTTTAAAGGTATTGATTTAGAATTGAAATATCATCACGAACCTATTATCTGGTGCGAAGCCAAGAAGAAACCTACTCGCATTGATGTAATGTTTGCACAACTAATTTTCACTATTTATAAGGTGCAAAAAGAATATGAAGCGCCGAGGTTTCTTTCTGTTTTTGATAATGAAAAAATAGCATTTATACCTTTTAGTGCTATAGAGATACTTTATAATGAGTATAAAACTGCTGATTTTAATTGGAAGGTCCGTCCCTCGGATACGACCACAAAAGAGTTCAAAAAAATATCGCATTTAATCAAAGGTGCTATTGAGCGTAAGGAGGTTTTATATGAGTCAGATAATCTTTACGATTTTAAGCAACTTGTTTTTTATTTTAAAAAAGATAAAACTGAACTGAAAGAGTGGATAGATAGGAATATTTATAGTGTTGGTCCTTCGGAGGCAAAGCAGATAACTTCTGATAATTTTAACAAGGTATATAATAGGTGGCGTGATGAGGTGAAGATTAGTATTGATGCAGATTGGGATGCTATAAGGCAGTCGTATAATATTCTTGATGGTGATTTTTTCCTTGCTGATTTGATGTCGGTGGACAATGATACAGCGACTATAAATGATAAACTTTATATTTTGTTAGAGTCGGATTATTATAAGATACAAAAAGAGGGTCCTGATGCTAATATTGGCTTGATTGCGGAGATTAAAGTTAATTTTATAGACAATCAGTCGGCACATTGTCAATTTTGGAATAGGTATAAGCGTCCCCCTTCGGAGCAGTATTGGGATTTAATTCTTAAGCGTAGGGATTTGCTTGTTCCTTTGGATATACGTGAGCGTCTTGGAGCGTTTTTCACGCCGTCTATGTGGGTTAGGAAGGCGCAAGAGTGTATGTCTTCTGCTTGGGGCGATTTGGATGATTATTTTATTTGGGATTGTGCGGGCGGAACGGGTAATTTGATGGAGGGCTTAACTAATAAATCTAAATTGTATATATCGGATATAAACATAGAGAATGTATATATTACTCGGGGTAGGGTTCAGCAGAACGAACTTAATTTATATGAAGATAATTGTTTTCAATTTGATTTTTTGAATGATGATTTTAGCAAACTTCCTTTAAAATTACAAAATGTTATAAGAAAGGATCCAAAAAATCTTATTATATTTATGAACCCACCATATGTAGAAAGTGCAGGAATGCGAGTTGTTCAAGGAAAAGCAGGAAGGAAAAATATTGGCAAAACAAAAATAAGAGATGACTATAAAAAAGAACTTGGAGCAGCGAGTAAGGAAGTGTTCGCACAATTTTTAGCAAGAATATACTTTGAAATACCTAATTGCAAAATAGGACATTTTTCTAAACTAAAACATATTCAAGGAACTAATTTTAAACAATTCCGTCAGTTTTTTAAGGCACATTTTGAAAAAGGATTTTTGATTCCTGCTTGGACTTTTGACAATGTGAAAGGGCAATTTCCAATTGCATTTCAATGTTGGAATACAGCAATAAAAGATGAAATTAAAGATTATAAATTTGATGTCTATTTTGCGAAAAAAGATAATAAAGAAATATTTAAAGAAATAAAAGATGTAAAAAAATTAAATGACAAAAAAGTTTATTGTTATGACCAATATTCGCGAATAAATGATTGGTTAAGCGATAATTACGATAATGAAAATGATATCATTGCTTGGGGATATAAGGGTGGTAATGATTTTCAACATACTAATTTTGTTAATATTCATAGCGGAGTTGAAAGTTACAAAACTACGTCATATAAAATTACAAAAGATAATTTAATTAGTTCTTGCATTTATCTTTCAGTTCAGAAAATAGTAAAACCTACTTGGTTGAACGATAGGGACCAGTTTTTGCATCCTAATGATGGTTGGATAAAAGATAAAGAATTTAAAAATGATTGTCTTGCTTATGCTCTGTTTCATAACGCAAATAATGTCCAAGCAAAATACGGAATTAACCATTGGATACCTTTTACGGAAGAAGAAGTGGAAGCACGAAAGCCATTTGATAGTAATTTTATGTCCGATTTCATAGCAGGTAAGATACATATTGATAACGGGAATGGCGTATTCAAAAATGGCACAATACCATCGCCTAAAAGAGAATTTAGTAAAGAAGCAACTGCTGTTTTTGATGCAGGGCGAGAGTTATGGAAGTATTATCATTCAGTAGCAAACGACAATCCTTTTTCAAGGTCGAAGTATAATGCTAATGCCAGTTTGTATGATATTCGTGAATACTTCCAAGGCAGAAAAAACAATAGAATGCTTACTAAAAGTGATGATGAACATTACAAGGATTTGCTAAATAATCTAAAAAAGACATTAGATATATTAGCATCAAAAATAGAACCAAAAGTATATCAATACGGGTTCTTGCTGGAGTGAAAATATGAATAATTTAATAATAGGTAATAAGATATTTACATCGCGTTTGTTTCTTGGAACAGGAAAGTTTCAATCAAACGATATGATGCAAAAAGTAATAGCAGCATCAGGAACAGAAATGGTCACAGTTGCTATGAAACGAATAGATTTAGATGATTCGGAAGATGATATGCTAAAACATATTGTTCATCCAAATATAAAATTACTTCCTAATACGTCAGGTGTCCGCAATGCCAAAGAAGCCGTATTTGCTGCTCAATTAGCCCGAGAAGCATTTGAAACAAACTTTATAAAATTGGAAATTCATCCCGACCCAAAATATCTTTTGCCCGACCCAATAGAGACCTTAAAAGCAACCGAAGATTTATCAAAACAGGGCTTTATAGTTCTTCCCTATATTCAAGCGGATCCTGTTTTATGTAAGTTGTTAGAAGACGTAGGTGCAGCAACAGTTATGCCTTTGGGAAGCCCAATAGGTAGCAATAAAGGATTACGAACAAAAGATATGTTAGAAATAATTATATCGCAAAGTAATATTCCTGTTATAATTGATGCAGGAATTGGTTCGCCATCAGATGCTGCTGAAGCAATGGAAATGGGTGCCGATGCTGTTTTAGTAAATACTGCAATAGCAATAGCAGAACATCCAATAGATATGGCAAGAGCATTTGCAATGGCAGTAGAAGCAGGTAGGTTGGGATATGAATCAGGTTTAGGGAGTGCATTTAATTATGCTTTTGCAAGTAGTCCAATGACTGCTTTTTTAGATGAGTGAATTTAGGTGACATCTAAAAATGTCATATAGAACCTGTTTCGACATCCATTTATTAAAAAGCAGTTATGCTGAACTTGTTTCATCATCAACTTATTTTATGCGAGTAGATGCTGAAACAAGTCCGCATAACAGAGTATATCAAACTATATTTTTAGATGTTAAATATTTTTATTTTTACAATTATATGTCAGATTTTCGTATAGAAGAAGAACTTATAAAACAAAATTATAAATATATCGCAGGAATAGATGAAGCAGGAAGAGGACCACTCGCTGGACCTGTAGTCGCCGCCGCTATAATACTAACTATTAATAATAATTTGTTCTACGAAGTAAATGATAGCAAACTAATAAAAGAAAAAAAACGACACCAACTATCCGATATTATTATAAATAATGCCATCGCATATTCTATTGCGGAAATAAATAATAATATAATTGATGAAATCAATATTCTAAATGCAACAATGAAAGCAATGGAAAATGCTGTTTCAAATCTAAAAATACAACCCGATTATTTGCTAATTGATGGCAATAGATATTGCTCTGATGCTATTCCGTTTAGAACTATTATTAAGGGCGATAGTATTTGCAAGTCGATTTCTGCGGCATCTATATTAGCAAAAGTTTATAGAGATAATTTTATGATTGAAATTGTGGATAAAGAATTTCCGCAATATAATTTCGCTAAACACAAGGGCTATGGAACAAAAGAACATATTGAATTAATAAAAAAATACGGAATATGCAAATACCATAGAACCTCGTTTTTAAATAAAATCTTGCCCACTGCAACTACTTTATTTGCTATTTAAATAATTGAATTGATATACCACTAAAAATAAAACTTCTGTATTTTTTAATAGTGTGCTTGACACAGACCATTAATTCTTTAATAAACACTTATAATAAAAATTAGTAGATACCCAAACAAGGTTGGTATAACAGCATATTACTACAAAAAATAACTTTAATATTCTAAAAACGTTACTAATTCCTTTTTTTACAAAAATGCGAAAAAGATTAGAAAAAATATATTCATATCATATTTTTATAACATTTGAACGTTCAATAAACACAAATAGGCGTTGCTTTGCAACGCCTATATTTATTTAATTATACACGGCATTTGCTATTCGCTACGTGTATCTACGCCTGTAAGTTCTATGTTATATCCTGGCATAAGTGTGATATATGCTTTCTTACGGCGTGCAGTGTGTCCACGTAGAACGGCAGTGCGTGTAAATCTACGTGTTGCCTTCGGCTTAACATTCAAAGTTCTAACACTTTTTACTTTAACTTCGAATATTTTTTCTATTTCCTTCTTTATTTCTATTTTATTGGTAGAAGGAACGCATTGGAATACATATCTGCCGTCAGCAGTGTATTTCATTGCCTTTTCGGACAATATTGGTTTTTGGATTATTTGCATTATATACCTCCTTCGAAAGTTTTTACTATAGGTTCTATTGCGTCTTTTAGTATAAGTAATTTACGATGTGTAAGAATATCGTAAGTAGATACTTTATCGGCAGCATTTAAGGTAATATTTGGAATATTCCTTGATGACAAATACAATGTCTTATTGTATTCGGGTGTGAGAACAAGTACAGAAGTATTACCTAAATTTAATGCTTTTAGCATTTCAGAGAACGTTTTTGTTTTAACTTCGTTCATATTCATTTCGTCTAATACGAAAATATTTTGTTCTGCTGCTCTGGCGCTGAATGCAGATTTTCTTGCGAGACGTTTAACTTTTTTAGGCAGGTTCATTCTATAATCAACGGGTTTAGGTCCGTGTATAGTTCCGCCGCCTGGCCATAATGGTGAGCGAGTAGAACCTGCTCTTGCTCCACCTCTACCTTTTTGTCCCCAAGGTTTTTTACCGCCGCCTGACACTTCGGAGCGTATTTTTGTTTTTTTAGTTCCTTGCCTTTGGTTAGCACGGTAAGTTACTATTGCTTGGTGCATTACGTGTTCATTCGGTTCTATTGCGAACACGTTATCGGGCAATTCTATTTGTCCCGTAGTATTTCCTGTTTTGTTATATAGATTTACTAACATTGTTGCCTCCTATACCATATCTATTTCTAAAAATGAATTATTTGCTCCTGGAACTCCGCCTTTAATTAAAAGGATGTTCTTTTCAGGAAGCACTTCTACGACTTCTAAATTGCGTAATGTTGCACGCTTGTTGCCCATCTGACCTGCCATCTTTATGCCCTTAAATACTCTTGATGGGTCGGATGAAGCACCGATAGAACCAGGATGTCGTTGTCTATCTGATTGACCATGTGTTTGCATACCAACACCACTAAAATGATGTCTTTTTACTACACCTTGCCAACCTTTACCCTTACTTGTTCCTGAGATACGGACTAAATCGCCAACTGCAAACTCTTCTACAGTAATAATATCTCCAACTTTGACATCTTTTTCATAATTCCTAAACTCTTTAAGATGCCTTTGGAACGAAACTCCTGCCTTTTTAAAATGTCCTTGTAATGGACGAGGCGTATGTTTTTCTTTTGCTACTTGGTAGCCGATTTGGATGGCGGAGTAACCATCTTTTTCGTCAGTTCTAATTTGAACGACAGGACATGGACCACATTCAACGACAGTTACAGGAACCATTCTTCCGTCTTCGCTGAATACTCGGGTCATACCTAATTTCTTGCCTAAAATGGCTTTCTTTGTGATTTTCATTGGTCCTCCTAATATTGTTTAATTTCTACATCTACGCCTGCAGGTAGTTCCAAACGCATTAGGGCTTCTACTGCTTTTGGTGTAGAGTTAATAATGTCTATCAATCTCTTATGAATTCTTGATTCAAACTGTTCGCGAGATTTCTTATCCACGTGTGGAGAACGATTTACCACATATAAACTGCGCCGTGTTGGTAGCGGAACTGGTCCTGATATTTCGGCGCCACTCTTTTTAAGAGTATCAACTATGCGCTCTGACGATTTATCTATTAAGATATGGTCGTATGCTCTGAGGCATATTCTAATTTTCTGTGTTGCCACGATACTTTCCCTTAGATATTCTTATTCCCTTTGCACTTTTCTATTTTCTGCTCCGAGAAATAAGGGGTTATCATTATATATTATAAAAAAATTGTTTACTGTTTTATTTCAAATAATCGCAGATAGTTCCTGCGAGTGTTGTAAAGTTTCCTATACCATCAAAATTTTCATTGTTGTTTAAAACATAAATTCCACCGCCGAGTTTTTTATCATCTAAAATTAATTGCACTTCTGTTTCTTTTACAGAGTTTCTTTCTTTACCTGTTTTAGTATATTTAATAAAATCTTTGCCTGCCGCCCAATCAAGCGTAACAAAAGCATATTTCAGTTTTATATTTTCTTTTTCAAAAATTACTTCATATTTATTTTTACCATATTTTGCATTTAAAACATCTTGATCCATCAAAAATAAATGCGACAAAAATTGACCAATTCGTTCTCTTGTAGTGCCTTTAGCAGACAATATAAAAACTTTTCTAGTTGTATTAATATTTTTATTGTTGTAAATAATTATATCTGTATCAAAGTTTTTAATATGTCCTGTATTTTTTCTTTCTATGCAAAGAGAATATATAATATCTTCTACAATTTCATTTTCGGTTTTATTATTTGTTATTGTAAAATCTCTTTTATTAACTTTAAAAAAAGAACCTAATAAATAAATTATTACTTCCTCAACTAATTTTCCTAATATGCTATCTTTGGAAGATTTTTCTTGCCTTGATTTATCTGTAGTTGCTTTTCTAACAAAATTTTCTGCATATAACGAAGCATATTTATTTGCATCATTAAAAGAAAAATAATCATTAAAATTAACACCTATTTCTATAATACCTTTATTTGCAATGGGTTTTTTAAGTTTTGTTTCTATATAATCTATATGATTAAGATTAAACATAAAATATATTCTCCTTTTGTTCTAAAATAAATTGTTCTGCTAATTTACAATATTCTAATGACTTATCTATATAAATAAAATTTCTACCTGTTTTTTGTGCTACAACAGCAACTGTTCCACTTCCACCAAAAGGGTCCAACACTATATTATTTTTATAAGTATAAAATTTTATTAACCTATAAACTAACTCCTCTGGAAAAGGCACAGGATGTCCTTTGGGTTGTGTTTGCGGTTTTATTGACCAAAAAGAATTTGAATATTCTATAAACTCTTCTTTTGTAATATCAATCATTTCTTTATCTCCTTCTAATTTCTTTGTTCCTTTTGAAAACGTTAGCACAAATTCATATGGTTGCACAACATATGGATTACTTGGACTTTTCCAACTTCCCCAAGCAGTTCTTTTAGAAATAGATTGCTTATACCACAAAATATCGCCTCGCATAATATAGCCAATCTTTTTCATTTGCTGTATAACATCAGAAAAAAGCGGTTGATAACAACCATCAGCCGTAACACTTGGTATATTTATTGCTATTCTGCCACCATTAACTAATATCTTATAGCACGCTTCCCAAGTTTCATTTAAAAATTCCAAATACTCGTTATACGGCATTGTATCATTATGATTATCATAAGCAATTCCAACATTATACGGCGGCGATGTAATTATCAAATGCACTGACTCTTCAGGCAACTTATTTATTACTTCTATTCTATCACCACAAAAAACTTTATTTATGATTTCCATTTTAACAATATTACAAAAATAAGATTTTTTTAGAAATAAAAACATCTATACTTTTTCTGCTCCGAGAAATAAGGGGTTATCATTATATATTATAAAAAAATTGTTTGCTGTTTTATTTGTATTTTACTTTATTTCTTTCAAAAAATCCATTAATTCGTTTATTGTTAAGACGAAACTTGTTTTGTTATCTGTTAATCTTTTTAGTTACTATTTTTGTTCTTTATAAACATCTAATAATAAGTTTAATCCTTTTTTCAACTTATCATCTTTTAATATTTTATTTTCATTCATATAAACAATTTTCACTCTTTTTTTATTTTTTAATAATCTAAAATCTAATGTTTTTGAAAAATTAAATCTTGTTTGCGTAACCAATTTACCTGCTTTTAAAACATCTGTCCTATATTCATTTATTAACTGACCATTTGGCATACATAATAAATTTATATTCAGAATATCTAATTTTATATCTTCATATAAAATAGTTACAAAATATGTTAAACAAGGTTTTTTTATTTTACCACAAGTATAATAATGTGGCAAATGTGGTCCATATTTTCTAATTTCAGTTCTATTTACAATCATATCGCCATTATAACTGTTTTGATTTGCACCTACAAAAATGGAAGTGTTATAATCACCAACATTTCTTGTTTGAACTGTTTTTAAATCAATATGTATAAAAGCATCATCTACTTCAAAAAACAAATCACTTCCTATTGGACAAGAATTAGGTTGCCCTATACCTTTTCCATTAAATAAAGCATATACTATTCTTTCGGCACCGATATCAAAATCACTAGAACCGGCCCCACTATTCCAATATTTATACCAATCATCTTTAATTTTTTCTTTTGTTTGTAATCCTTTTAGCATTTCATCTTCAGTAAATTTTAAAAAATGATAAAATTTTTCTAAATATTTACTTTCTATTTTTTCTAAATCTAAATTATTTAACATTTTTCTCCTTCTAACATTAATTTAACACATTTTGCAATTATTACAGCAAACTTAACGGGAACAGCGTTGCCAACCTGTCTGTGCATACTATTTAAACTGCCATAAAATACAAATTTATCAGGAAAAGTTTGTAATCTAGCACATTCTCTAACGGACAAACGTCTTTCTCTGTTAATATGAATTTCTGGTATAGAAGCCGTTATTGTATCGCTTGGAGTATCCCAATTTACAATTCTTAAAGATTGGTCAAAAGTTATTTGTTTCTCTTCAAGGGTTGTTACTTGCTTATCATATTTATCATCAAAATCTAATATTTTTTTTAACCGCCACCAATCACTTGGTTTAGGAATAGAACCTGAATTATTATCTTTTCTGAACCAATGACCTGCTGTGTGCCTATAACCAAAAATCTCATCTATTTTTTTTGTTGAAATTTTTCTTTTATTTCGCCATTCTTTCAAATAGTCACATATATCGTGTTGGTTTATACTATATTTTCTACCTAAAAATTTATCACTAACATTCTGAAATGCTATATGATTATAAATTTTTTTATTGGCTATACAAATTGGATTATAAGATATTGGAATATCTTTTAAATCTTTTATTGCATTTTCTGTTGTTTTTAGTTTTCTAACCTTTTTCTTAATATCGTCAGGAAATATATTTTTAACATTAATATTATTGCCAATAATAATAATTCTAAATCTGTTTTGGGGGACACCAAAATCAGCGGTATTAAGCAGTTTTGCTTCTACATCGTAACCAATACTTTGAAAATCTTCTTGTATTTGTTTGAACGCTTTCCCTTTTGCCAAAGTCATCATACCTTTTACATTCTCTCCCACAAATATCTTCGGTTTTTTATCTTTAATTACCCTTAACATTTCTTTATATAAATAATTTCTTGGGTCATCTATATATCTTTTGTTATTTGCAACCGAAAACCCCTGACACGGGAACCCTCCTAAAACAACGTCACAATTATCAGGAATAGATAAACTTTCTATTTCTTTTATATCCTGACATAAAACATTTTTATCTATATTGTTTTTATATGTTTCACAGGAATCTTTATCAAAATCATTTGCAAACATAATTTTAAATTTTTGCTTTTTAAAACCCAAATCTAATCCGCCTGCACCACAAAACAAAGATACTACTTTAAACATCAAGCCACCTCACTTATTAACTTCCTTGCCAAAGCATAATCCAAGCGCCGTCTATATTTATTATCTTTTCTTAATCCTTTGAAAGGAGTTAAAAATATATCATTTGTGTCTTCTCTAAATCGTGCTAATCTATCATTCAACATATCTATTAAATTATTAGCACCCGCAAAAGGTTCAAGTATAGTTTGTTCTTTAAGGTTGTACTTTTCTGCCCATTCTAAAAACCCTTCATTTTCAAATGGATTATATTTAGTAAAATATTGTCCTTGTGTTCGTTTATTATTTAGTGTTAAATGTTCTTGTTCTTTATACATAGTTTATTTACAAAAATACACTTTTTTTAGAAATAAAAACATCTATACTTTTTCTACTCCGAGAAATAAGGGGTTATCGTTATATATTATAAAAAAATTGTTTGCGTGTTATATTTCTTTTATTCTTTTTTTTCTGCTATACTCTCCACTGTCATTGATATCTACTTTTAACATAATTTAATGTTAATTTAATCTAAAAAATTATACAAAAATAACAAAAAAATGATAATCTATGACAGGGAGAATATAAAAATATTATGTTCCTTAAAATGAACACTGACAAAAAAAAGACATCCGAAGATGTCTTTTAAAAATAAACAAAATGAAACAATAATTATTTTTTATATTCTAATTCTTTATTGCTTCTTAAACTGACAAGAATCTTATCTGCGACTGCCCCTGCAATTTTCTTTTCGACTTCATCGTTAGAGGTCATAAACTCTTCAATTGCTTTTTCTACTCTGTCTTTGATAAGTGCTGAAGTTTGTCCTACGAGAGCGTTTGTGAGCATGTGCATATCTTCTGCTTGGACTCTTTGAGTTTCCAGCGAACTCTTGTTAGCGTCTTCCATTTTCTTCATTATTTTGTCCATTCTTTCTTCGCCTTCGGTGAATAGCAATGTTACAGCCATCAACATAAGCATACTGAACTCAAGGATAATTGCTAAAAATATGAAAGAAGGTTTGTCGGCAGGAATAAATTTTAGTCCTCTAATACCGATAAACACGATAAGGAATGCAGCACCACCATAAGCCATACCTGTAACGATGTTTTGGTATTTTTCGCAGAAGTGGTGAGACATATACAACGTTAATCCGTTAAATACAAGAAAATGGTTTTCAGACCATCTGATACCTGCTTTAGTATCTTCTATTTCTTTTAATAGGAAGTCAGAATAGAACTCTTTAATTCTTTTGTAGATAATTTCATTTCTGAACGTAACGTTGTCAACTTCATCATAATAGATGTCGTCAAAGTTTTGCATTACATGGGTAGATGCGAGGTCTTCGGTGACGGTTCTATCCCATATTGCTCTGAATACTGAACGTGCTTCGTTGTTGTCTACATTGCGAAACTGTTCATCGGGCATAACTAACAGTTCTATAATTCTGTCTGTAAAGCCCGTCTGTAGGCGTAGTTTAACTTCTGTAGCATAGATTTGTCCGTAGAATAGGGCGGACATATAACCTATACCGATAGGCATAAACATACTTATCAGTAAAGCAGATATTACTGACAATACTAATGCTAATAGCCATAGGCACACCCACGGCTCAATGATAATAGCACTTTCGCCAAGTTTAGGACATTTGAAATAAAATTCATTTGCCCCTTTTGCATAACCGTGTTCTACGGTTTTTCTTTCTTTCCAAGAACAATCAAAGATATATTCTTTGGTAATCAATTCTCCATTGATTTCTATATTGGCGTAATTTTGATGTTCAGCATCTTTAGGAACAGAAGCTTTTACGCCGTCTTTAAATTCTTCGAAGCCCGTTTTTTCGAGCATTTCACCATACGGTGCAAATAAAGAATTAATAAATGTTCCGAAAACATTCGGAATTACAATGAATTGATATAAACAGAAGAATCCAACAATCATTATAAGCAACACGACTAAATGCTGTGCGCCAGTTTGGTATTCTTCAAATTGTTTTTTTAATTTTGCTGCCATTAATGCAACTCCATATATTATTATAAAAAAATGTCTAAGAAAATTTTCTATATTTTTAAATTATAGAACATACAAATATAAAATATATTTTTAAAATAATTTATATATTTTTAATTTTTATTATTTATTATGAAATAATTTGCTACATTGTAGTAGTTATTACTAAAAATTATGTAAAAGTATTTTAAATTAATGAAAATATGTGTTTTTTTGAAAAAACGATAATAAAAGTATTTCATAAAAATTTAGCAAAACAAATTGTGCATTTACATTACCATACCACCATCAATATGAACTACTTGTCCTGTTAAATAACTTGCGTCTTCCGAACAAAAAAATGCAACGACATTTGCAATATCCACAGGTGTAGCAGCACGTTTTAAAGGAATATTTTTAAGATATTCTTCTTTAACAGCATCAGAAAGAACATCAGTCATTGGCGTTTCTACATAACCCGGCGCAACATAATTACACAAAATATTTTTGCCACCATATTCTTTAGCGATGGATTTAGTAAAACCGATTAATCCTGCTTTTGAAGCGGAATAATTAGTTTGTCCTGCATTTCCCATAACACCAACTACTGACCCCATATTGATAATTCTACCATATTTTTGGCTCATCATCTGCCTAATAGTTGCTTTAGTGCAGCAAAATACACCCTTCAAATTAGTATTCAATACTGCATCCCAATCTTTTTCTTCCATCCTAATAAGAAGGTTATCACGAGTAATTCCCGCATTATTAATAAGAAAATCAATTCTGCCTGCTTCTTTAATTATTTCGTCTATAACTTTTTGGACTTGCTCAAAATTAGTTACATCAAGTTGTTTGATAAAAATATTATCAGAAAAATTGCTGTTTTCTATAAATACTTCATTAGAATTTGGTATAGCATAATCAAGTGCATAAACCTTTGCACCTTCATTAAGAAACCTTTCTACTATTGCTTTACCTATGCCGCGACATCCACCTGTAACTACGGCAACTTTGTTACTAAATCTATTACACATAATTAATAATAAGATAATTTTTTACAAAAATAAAAATAATTTTTCATTATTTTTGTTGAAGTTTTAATCAATGAGTCGTATAGTTGATAAAGAAAATTATTGAATTGTATAATAAATTAGAGAAATCGAAAGGTTTTAATTTTATTTATGAATTAGGAAGTAGCATCAGTGAGCATAAATTATTTGTTCTGGCAGGTGGAATAGCATTTAATATCCTCTTATACATTATACCTTTAGTGCTAATATTAGTGCTATTTGTGAACATATTTGTAGAGCGAGAAGTCCTTATCGCTACCACCGAATACCTTATACAAAGTTATCTACCAGGCATAGAAAATCATGCAAAATTGCTTAACGGGATAGTATCCGAGATAAACAATATCGCAGGCAGTCATAAATTCTTTGGAATACTCGGTTTTGTAATACTTTTATGGCTGTCTTCTACGGTCATCAGCACGCTAAATACCTGCATTACGCACATATTTCGTTTGGAACAGCCACATTATTTCAAAACCAAAGTTAAGGATATAGGTATGACTATATTGCTTAACATTTTAATAATTTTGTATGCCGTTTTGCTACCTGTATTTAGTTTTGCTACATCGTTCATAAACAGTGTCTCTATAGCGCCCGAAGAAGTAAATATATGGCTATCTAAAGCAATGGTTTTGCTGATGAACATATCGGTTTCGTTCGTATTTTTCTATTTCATTTACTGGATAATTCCTTCATCAAAAACAAAAATGATACACAGAATTTCTATAAATGCTACACTAATTGCTGTTTTTTCTACCGAATTAGCAAAATATTTATTTACATGGTATATATCGGGGCTGTCCAATTATTCCAAATTTTATGGCACTTACGCTGCAATAATAACTATGTTAGTGTGGCTATTTTACTTTTGCTTCATTATGCTATTTTCTGCCGAATTATCTAAATACCTCTACGATTTGAAAGAAAAAAGAGAACTACAACTCAAAATAGATACACGCTCCATAATAGAAAAATATAGATACAAACAAAAATTGCAATCCAACAAAAAGAAAAAAACTATGAAAAAATAAATCATATCAGCATTTTTTTTATATAAAAAAAACAGCAAAACCGAAGTTATCTGTTAGAATATTAATTTTGATATAATGAAATCCTCGTTAAAAAATATGTAATTTTGCAACAAATAATTACTAAAACTCATATTAAAATTATGTCTGTTCAACACTATATGGATATTGCTATCGAAGAAGCAATTAAGACAAAAGATACTAATGACGTGCCTGTAGGAGCAATTATTGTGAAAAATAATGAAATTATTGCTAAAGCACATAATAAAATACAAGCATTAAACAATCCGCTATATCATGCTGAAATTATTGCTATTCATACTGCTATAAATATTTTAAAAACTAAATACTTAACTGATTGTGAGATTTATACTACGCTTGAGCCGTGTGTTATGTGTGCAGGTGCAATAGCATTAGCAAGACCAAGACGTATTTATATTGGAGCAGAAGATGGTAAAAGTGGTGCTTGTGGCAGTGTAATTAATGTGATTCAGGACAAGCGTTTTAATCATAATTGTGAAGTTTATTTTGGCATAAATGCCGATAAATGTAAATCTTTGCTTGTTGATTTCTTTCAAAGCATTAGAAAAGAAAAACATATAGGTAGCATCTAAAAATGCCCTGCCGAACCTATGTCTGCGTCTATTACATATAATCGTTTGTTATATCTTTTTGGGTTCTGAAAGAATGCATCCTAAAACTATCAATAGGCATTGTATCTACTTGCAGTATAATTAACTTTATAAAGTATTTAAGCATTAGTTTGGTTGATATCGGATAATCGCCTGCGGTAAGAAATTCTGCCGTCTGGGGATGAACTAATAATTCTACCTTAAAATCGTTTTTCTTAACCGTATATTTTTTTAACCATTTCTCAATAGAATTAAGTATCGTAGAATTAGAAATAATTCTGCCCGCACCATAACAAGTAGGACAATTGGTGCTTACTTTATCTGCAAGATTAAGTTGCATCCTTTGACGAGTAATTTGCATTAAACCGAGTTGAGTTATTGGGTATATTGTGGCTTTAGACCTATCATATCTTATAAGATTAATCATCTCTTTATACAATTTGTTATTATTATTTTCGTTTATCATATCTATAAAATCTACGACTATTATCCCACCGATGTCCCTTAAGCGTATTTGTTTAGTAATTTCATAAGCGGCTTCGAGATTTGTCTGCAAAGCATTTTTATCTCTATCTGTATCGTTCGACCGCCCTGAATTAACATCAATTACTGTTAATGCTTCTGTTTTATCTATAACTATATCGCCGCCGCTCGGCAATGATAAAACTCTTTTACTTGTTCTTGCTAACTCTTTTTCTATAGAAAAAACTTCAAATATCGGCTTATGTCCCTTATAATATTCTATTTTGTTAAGTGATTTAGGGTCCGCTATTTCTAAATACGAAACAATTGTATTATATAACTTATTTGAATCTACAATAACACGTGATATATTTTTAGTAAAGTAATCCCTAATTATGCTTGTAGCAAGCGTCATATCTTGATAAACAAGCGATGGTGTTTGCGTTATCCGTGCTAATTGTATCTTTTGCTCTATTCTCTTCCAATTCGTAAGAACATTATACCAGTCGTCCAATAATTCACCATCTTTTCTATTTAATGATGCTGTTCTGATTATGCAGCCAAATCCCTGTGGCAATACGCTCCGTGCTATACGTCTTAATCTTTTACGCTCCGATATGTTCCAAATCCGTTTTGATATACCGATAGAGTTCTCAAAAGGAAGCAAAACAACATATCTCCCCGGAATGCCAATTTCAGTAGTCACACGCATACCTTTACGCCCGTATGGCTCCCGAACTGCTTGAACCAATATCTCTTTACCCTCTTGCAAATTAAGAAAGATATCACCCGAATATCTTGTATTAAAAACCGCTAAATCCCGCTTCACCCCCTCATCTGTTTTGCTATTCTCTTCTGCAGGGTTGCTCGCCGCTAAATCCTCGTAATCTTCTTTATCAACTTCGTAATCCTCTTTTTCTATCTCATCCGCATCTGCATCTGCGTCAGAGTAAGTATAAGATAAATCTACATCTGAAAACGATAAAAAAGCATCTTGTTCCTTCCCTAAATCAATAAATGCTGCACCTATCCCTTGAATTACTCTTTTTATCTTGCCATAATAAACATTGCCGAGAACCTTCTCCCGCTCGGGCAATTCTATAAAATATTCAGCCAAATGTCCGTCTTCAGTGATTGCGATACGGAGTTCATTTATTGCGGAGTTGATAATTATTTCTTTACGCATATTCATTTAATTTCATTTTGTATTTTTGCAAAAATAAGGAAAAAATATGTAATTATCCGCAATCCTCTTATTCTTTTACATTACGTGACTTAAAATCAAATTAGGAGTTTTTTTCGTGCGTTTCGCGTCATTTTAAGGCGTTTCGCGTCATTTTAAGGCGTTTCGCGTCAATTTAACGCGTTTCGCGTCAATTTAACGCGTTTCGCGTCAAATTAAGGCGTTTCGCGTCAATTTAAGGCGTTTCGCGTCAAATTAACGCGTTTCGCGTCAAATTAAGGCGTTTCGCGTCAAATTAAGGCGTTTCGCGTCAAAACGTTACTAATTGAGTTTTTTTTACGCAAAATATGTCAATTATATAGATAATTAGTGAAAAATAAGTATTTTTGCATATTAAATTAAAAATATTATAAATCTAATATATGAGCGTATCTATTATTGTTGGTGCCCAATGGGGTGATGAAGGTAAAGGAAAAATAGTCGATTACCTTTCTGAAAAAGCAGATATTGTTGCTCGTTATCAAGGCGGAGCAAATGCAGGACATACCTTAGTTTTCAATAGCAAAAAATATATATTACATCTAATTCCGTCAGGTATTTTGCATAAAAACATAGAATGTGTGATTGGCAATGGCGTAGTTATTGACCCGATAGCATTTACAGAAGAGTTAAATATGTTAGCCGAAAATGATATTGATATAAGCAATCGCTTATTTATTAGTGAAAATGCTAATATCGTTTTGCCTATCTATAAAAAACTTGATTTAATGCGTGAAAAAGAGTTAAATACGGCTATCGGCACAACAGGACGGGGTATCGGACCTGCTTATACTAATAAAATTAGTAGAACAGGGATTAGAGTCCACGATATCAGGAATGAACAGGCATTAAGAGCAAAAATACTGGCAATAACAAAAAATGATGAGGAAATAGATAAAATTGACGCATTTATAGCACATTGTATGGCTTTGCTTCCATTTATTAAGGATACGGCTTATTATATGAGCGATGCCATAAATAAGAATAAAAATATCATTCTTGAGGGGGCGCAGGGTGCTTTATTAGACATAGATTACGGGACTTATCCTTTTGTTACGAGTTCTAACACTACGTCAGGTGGTGCTTGCACTGGTGCAGCAATTCCGCCAACTAAAATAAATAAAGTGCTTGGCATAACAAAAGCATATTGCACGCGTGTCGGCAATGGTCCTTTTCCTACGGAGCAAGTAAATGCGATAGGCGAAATGTTATCAGAGCGTGGTTTTGAGATTGGCTCTACTACGGGGAGGAAACGTAGGTGTGGTTGGCTTGATTTAGTTGCTTTAAAGTATTCTGTTATGATTAACGGAATAACCGAAATTGTCATTACAAAGTTAGATGTATTAGACGCTTTTGATGAAATAAAAGTAGCAACGCAATATAAATTAAAAGGTGCTTTAACAAATATGTTTCCTGTTAATGAATGTGCGGATGCTCTGCCAGAATACACTACATTAAAGGGTTGGCAGCAAAACATTGCGGGCTTGAATGATTTTAATAAACTTCCTTCTGCCACACGAGATTACATAAAATTCATTGAAGATTATGTAGAAGTCCCTATCTCAATCGTATCCACAGGTCCCGACAGACAAGATACTATATTTATGTGAAAAAGTTAGCCGTTAAGCCATATCTAACTTGTTTGGGCATCTCTTTATTTAATTTGGGATGCTGCGTATGGCGTTTTTACAGGTTACGTTTCATAAAAAACAAAATGTTATTTAATTATTAGAAAAAACGTATATTAATAAAAAAATTAAAATAATTATGAAATATATTGAATTTGATAATCAATTAAAAGCATCGTATAGTTTTGCTTTGGAAGAGTTTATTATGACTAATAAACAGAGCAATCTAAATGATGACTATTTTTTTATATGGAATAATAAACCAACTTTAATGGTTGGTAGATTCCAAAATCCGATAGAGGAAATTAATTGCGTATATGCAACACAAAATAATATAGATATTATCAGAAGAAATAGTGGCGGCGGAACTATTTATACAGATGAAAATTGCTGGCAATTTAGTTTTATTACACATAAAAACAAGCAAAACACTAATAATTTCCACGCCTTTACTAAACCAATATTGTATATTTTGGAAAAATTAGGGCTTGAGTGTAATTTCTCGGGAAGGAATGACCTTATCTTAAATGAACGTAAGTTTTCGGGGAACGCTCAATTCAGTTTAGGTAATAGGTGCTTGCATCATGGTAGTATTTTATTTGATGCTGATTTGGATAAGATGAATAATGCACTTACTATTTGCACCAATAAAATCTTTTCAAAAAGCGTTAAATCGGCGAAAGATAAGGTTATTAACATAAAACCTTTTTTAAGCAATCCTGATATGACAAGTGAAGATTTTAAAAATGAAATACTAAATATTGTCACTAAAAATATGGAAACAATTACTATTTCCAAAGAACATATTCCTATAATTAAAAATATAGAACATAAAAAGTTTTTATCTTGGGAGTGGAACTATGGCAAGTCGCCCGAATTTAATGTTACCAAACGAACACTAACAAGTGGCGGCAATGTTATTGTTAATTTGAATATTAAAGACGGAATTATTAATGATTGCAAACTAAATGGTGACTTCTTTTTTAGTGGTAATATTGATGATTTTACGAATCATATAATTAATTGCAAATACGAAAAATCTGCTATATATAATTTGATTTCAGAAACAAATTATGCTAATTGTTTTTATTTAATTTCTATTGACGAACTGATTGATTGCTTTATTATTTAAGGACATTAGGTATATCTAATCCATCAGCAATTATTATATCGTCTGTAATTGACGCTCCTGTCATTGGTCCGCCGTTAATCAGGCAATCGGCAGCGGTGGTGAATGCACAGATGAGGAGAATTATACAAAATATCATTCCGAATTTATTTCGGAATTCCCATAAAATTAGCACGGGGGCAAGCCCCCGTGTTAATGGATGTTTAATCTATTAATTTTTTTAATCTTTTCAATATATTCCAAAGGAGATAATATGGGTATTTCTTTAAATTTTTTCAAAATTAATAAATCTTTATCGCCTGTAATTATAAAATCTACTTTGCCTAATATAGCACATTCCAATATTTTATCGTCATCACTATCACGACAAACTCCTTTTACTGTTCCCAATAAATTAACACGACTGGAAATTTCTGCAATAGAATTAACAAAATGAACAACTTGATGATGAGACACATTAAATTTAGGGCGTGACATAACAAAAAATACTTCTTGTAGTATTTCGTTAGAAGCAAACAGGACATCTTTTCTTTCTATAATTCTTGTCATTATTTTCCGAGGATTGCCGCTCCAAAAAAATGAGGATATAAAAACATTTGTATCTAATACGAGTTTCATTTTCTTTCTTGCCGGTATGCCTTTATTTCGTTTATAACATCGTCTTTAGCGAGATTATTCTCTAAAGCCAGATGGTCACCAAGTAAAAATATATCTTGCCAATTTTGTTTATGTGCAATATACATTTTAGTTGCTTCAAGAATAATATCTGCTCTTGAACAAGTTTTTTCTTCGACGAAATTATCTATTTGTTGTAATAAATCCAATTGAAACGGAACTTCTACAATTGCTACTGCCATATTTTTATTAAATAATTAATTTACAAAATACAAATATAACTTTTTCTTTTTTTTATTTATTATTACATAACACGGGGATGAATCCCCGTGTTAAAATAGACACTGAAATAAATTCGGAATGACATTTTTGGTTTTTACATTCCTATTCTATCCATAATATAGCGGAGTTCGAAGTATAAGTTATCTATTAGTTGGTCTATTGCTTGTCCGCTTCCGTGTCCGCTTTCGAAGTCAATATGTAAGAAAATTGGTTCTATTTGTCCTATATGATTTTGCAACGCTGCTGCAAACTTTTTAGCGTGTAATGGATCCACTCTTGCATCATTTTCACCTGCTTTAACCAATAATGATGGAACTCCAAGCCCTGACCGAATATTATGATAAGGCGAATAAGTTAAAATGTAATCTAAATCCTCTTTAACATCAGCAGAACCATATTCAGGTATCCAATAAGGACCCATTAAAAATAAATGATAACGCACCATATCTAACAACGGAACAGCACACACAGCCGCATTAAATAAATCAGGTCGCTGAACAGCCATCCCTCCAATTAGTATTCCACCATTAGAACCACCACGCAAAGCAATTCGTTTAGGATTAGTATATTTTTCATTTATCAAAAACTCGCAAGCAGCAATGCAATCAGAAATAGTATTTTGTTTATTCTTTAGCATTCCGCCTTGATGCCACACTTCACCATACTCACCTCCGCCACGAAAACATCCCAAAACATAAATGCCACCGCGATTAATAAAAGATAAATAATGATTCAAAAAACTTGGTTTTACAACATTATTAAAACCACCATAACCATACATTAATACAGGATTATTGCCATCAAGCGGAGTATCTTTTTTGCGAATTATAAATAAAGGAATGCGAGTGCCATCCAAAGAATTATAAAATTTTTGTTCTACAATAATATCTTTTGCATCAACTTTTATAGTCGTATCTTGCCAAAAGAATTTCCACTCTAATGTCTTGCCATTTAGCGAATATATTTTTGTTGGAACATCAACAGAAGTAAAAGAGATATAAACGGTATTAGTTAATTTATGATAACTCATACTTGATGGTTCAGCGGTTTCAGGCATTTCAAGTTTTTTAACGAAGTTTCCATTCAAATCATAAATATCAATATGTGCTAAAACATCTTTGCGATAATATGCTAAAAAATAATCACTCGTAAAAACATATCCTTCAAGTTTAGTTTCTTTTTCGGGATAAAAATCTTTCCAATTTTCAAATTCAGGATTAGTAATATCAGCAACCATAATTTTCCAATTTGGTGCATTATGATTGGTCATAAAATATATTTTATCTTTTCTAATATCAGGGTTTGCTTTAAACTCTTTGCTTGAAAAAATTTGCTTTTTCTTTGTTAAATCGTTATTTGTTGTAGTATTATAAAGAGGCATAATATATAATGTATTAGACCAAAAATCCGAATCTGTAACAATAGTATATGGTGCTTCATCGTCATCAGAAATACTTGCAAAATCTTTTGGATTATCGGGTTGCAGAAGTTTTATATCATTTTTTCTATTATCACCTAATTTGTGATAATAAGTAATCGTAGGGATTTGCTTTTCTAACATTTCGCGGGTGCGTTCCCAAAGATAAGCACCTTTTTCGTCTTGAGTCCAAGCCCAGCCCGATAAACCGGAAAGCGGTTCTGTTATTTGCTTTCCCGTTTTTGTATCAATAACATAAAAAGTATTGACTTCATTCCCTTGGAATTGCACTCCAACAGCGGCTTTATCTCCTTTCTTTGTGAGAACAAATGAATTGATTGCGGTTTTTCCTGTCGGGTCAATTTTAAGAGGGTCAAAGATTAAAACTTCTTTATTTTTGATTCTTGTATAAATTTTAGATTGCTGTTCGCCACGCATCTTTTTATAAAAGAACTCTCTGTCGTGCTTGAAAAATGGAGCAGAAATGTTATCTCTATCATAAATAGCACGGATTTCATCCTTCATTCCAGGATATTGTTTGAAGTTTTTGTTAATATAATCGATAGTATAATTATGTTGTGCTTGCGACCATTCGAGGACTTTCGGGTCTTTTTTATCTTCGAGCCAACGATAGTTATCAATTATATTGTAATTAAAAAGCGTATCCACAACGGGAATGATTTCAGTCGGCGGTGGATTAAACGCTTCCATTGAGTTTAGTGAAATAGTTGATGCCACTAATAAAATAGATAAATAATTTAATTTGATATTCATATTGCAATATATATAAAATGCAAAAATAAGGTTTTTTTTCTTATTTTTGCAATATAGAATTAATAATGTTATAATATGAACTGGAAAAAAAGAAATGCTATATGCAATGACTTCGCTCAAAATGTAATTAATCCAAACGAATTTAAACAAGAAAATTATAAAAATAAATTCATATTAAATGGATGGATTCATAATGTCCGTGATATGGGCGGACTTGTATTTATTGATTTAAGAGATAGATACGGAATAATGCAACTCGTTATTGAAACCGAAAATTATCCTAAACTCGCCGAAAAAGCAAAAGCACTAAAATCAGAATATGTTATATGGGCTGAAGGTAATTTAAGATTGCGTTCCAACCCTAATCCTAAAATACCTACAGGATATATGGAAATACTACTAAATGATTTCGGAATTATAAATAAAGCAGAACTGCCACCATTTGAAATCGTTGATAATTTAGATACTAATGAAGAACTTAAACTCCGCTATCGTTATTTGGATTTGCGAAGGCATTCTTTGCAGCGAAATTTTATAATTAGGAATAAGGTATATCAAATAATCCATAGATATTTTGAAAAACATAACTTTTTAGAAGTTGAAACGCCTATTTTAGTAAAATCCACGCCCGAAGGTGCAAGAGATTATGTTGTGCCGAGTAGAATACATAATGGGAAGTTTTATGCCTTGCCGCAATCTCCACAGATTTATAAACAAATACTAATGATGGCGGGCTTTGATAAATACATTCAGATTGTAAAATGCTTTAGAGATGAGGATTTACGCTCTGATAGACAACCTGAATTTACGCAACTGGACTTAGAGATGTCTTTTATTGAAAGAGATGATATTTTAACTATTATTGAAGGACTTTTTAAGGAACTTTGGAAGGAAATTCTCAATATTAACTTGCCCGATAAATTCCCGCGAATGACTTATGAAGATGCTATGTTGCAGTATGGAAGTGATAAGCCCGATATTCGTTTTGATATGAAAATTAAAGATATTACTAATATAATGAAGGATGTGGATTTCAAAGTTTTTCAGGATGTGTTAAGTCAAAAAGACGGATATATTGCACTTATAAATGTCAAAGGAGCAGGTAATTATTCGCGAAAGCAATTAGATAATTTAACTGATTTTGCTAAGAAATATGGAGCAAAAGGTTTGGCGTATATTAAGATAAATGAATCAGGCGAGATATCTTCCCCTATTGCTAAGTTCTTAAATGATAATGACATAGAAGCAATAAAAGATATAGCAAATGCAGAAAATAATGATTTGATTTTAATTTCGTCTGATGAAAAATATCGTGCATTAACTATACTTGGTGCTTTGCGATTGGAATTAGCAAAGCAGTTGGGCATTATTGATAAGTTAAAAAACACTTATAGTTTTCATTATGTTATTGATTTTCCTTTATTTGAATACGATTCGGATGCAGAGCGTTATGTGTCGAAGCATCATCCTTTTACTTCTCCTAATTTAGATGCAAATAATGCGATAAATATGCTAAATACAGACCCTTCAACCATAAATGCAGATGCTTATGATTTAGTTTTAAATGGCAATGAAATAGGAGGCGGGAGCATCAGAATACATAACTCTGAAGTGCAAAGTAAAGTGTTTGAACTGCTTGGATTAAGTGATAATGAAAAAGAAGAAAAGTTTGGCTTTTTGCTAAAAGCATTGCAATACGGGGCGCCACCACACGGCGGAATAGCACTTGGAATAGATAGAATAGTGATGTTGCTTTGCGGCACAGATAATATACGCGATGTAATAGCATTTCCGAAAACAACAAGTGCAACATCATTGATGGACGGCTGTCCGTCTGTTATAGACGCAGGACAATTAAAAGAATTAGGAATAAGTTTAGTAAAATGATTAAGCAATTTGTTATTTGAAAAAGCAATTTATAAATCGGAAAAGCAATTATATAATCGGAAAAGCAATTATATAATTGGAAAAGCAATTATATAATTGGAAAAGCAATTATATAATCGGAAAAGCAATTATATAATCGGAAAAGCAATTATATAATTGGAATTTGCGTATTATAATGCAAAAAGCAATTATATAAATCGAAAATTGCATATTATAATGCAAAAAGCAATTATATAAATCGAAAATTGCATATTATAATGCAAAAAGCAATTATATAATTGGTTTTTTGGTGGCAAAATCGCTTAAACAACAGATAAATAGGGGATTCTTTAAATAAATATCAAAAACGTTACTAATTTAGCAAAAATAATGTAATCAAAAATTGTATAGTAATAAAAGGAATAAAAGAAGTTAAAAAACGTTAATCAATTAAAAGAATTAGGAATAAGTTTAAATAAATAAGGATAAAATATGCCAACAATATCTGTTTTTTATGGAATAATAATTAGGATGTATCACACAGAACATAATCCACCACATATTCATGCATATTATCAATCTAATAATGCTGTTTATAGCATAAAAGAGTGTGAAATGATTGATGGAGCAATGCCCAAAAAGCAAAATGCGCTAATTAAAGCGTGGATGGAATTACATCAAGATGAATTGCTTGCAAATTGGGATTTAGCAATGTATAAAGAAGATATTTGTAAAATAGAACCATTAAAATAATTATGATAATAAATGTAGTAAAAGTTCAGGTTCTTCCCGATTATCAATTGGAATTACAATTTGATAATGGCGAGATAAAGATATTTGATTTTAAAAGATATTTAGATTATAAATGCTATCGTGTTCTTAATGATGTTAAGGAGTTTAATAAAGCAAAAGCATCATTTGGCACAGTTTCTTGGGGGAAAGATATAGATATTGCTCCCGAAACTCTATATGAAAAAAGTGTAAATGTTAATCAATTAAAAGAATTAGGAATAAGTTTAGTAAAATGATTAAGCAATTTAACACGGGGGCAAGCCCTCGTGCTAAATATGTTTTTTTTACAATTTTTATGTATTTTTGCATAAAAATTATTTTTAATAAAATATATGAAATCAATTTTAGTAGCATTGTTTTTATTTGCGAATGTGTTTCTTTATTCTAAATCATTTAATAACATAAATGATAAGGCAACCTATTATAAAAATAGGTATAAAGTTAATTGCCTTAATGAAAAAATTACTGATAACTTCGGTAACGGTTTTGATGATTTGTATGGCACACGAAATATGAAAACGATACTTTTTGGTATCGCTTACCGAGGTGGTGCAAATAATTATTATCATAAAACTAATAAGCGTGACAATCAAAATCCGTTGCCCGAAGATGGTCTCAACAACTTGTGTAGCGAAGGATTTAGTAGTGCTATTTATCTGTATGGAACTAATTTTTCTAAAGTGGAAAACAAAGTATTTATTAGTGCAAATAGTGACACTTTGCGATATATACAAAATTCAGGTATGAGCCGTAAAACACAGGAAGATATTATTAAAATGATTAAAGAAAGAATAGATGAGCCGAGTTTAGGACCTGTTTATTTGCATTGTTGGAACGGATGGCACCAGTCGGGTTACGTATCTGCTATGATATTGATGCAGTTTTGCGGCTATTCTAATCAGCAAGCAAGGACATATTGGGAGCAAAATACAGATGGAGCATATAAAAAATTTGATAACGTAAAGAAAATGATAGCAAACTTTACGCCATTTCAGAATTATAAAATTGATAAAGAAATTTCTGATTTGATTTGCCCGTGTATGAAAAAGTGAAAAAAGTAACTTATAAAAACGTCTCCTTATTTTATGCGAGGAGATACCAAAACAAGCACGTTATAACATTTCATTTGTCCTTACATAAAAAAAAAACAGGCAAGACAAGTCCTGCCTGAAAACGTTTTTTTGTTGAGTTGTTTTTTGTGGTAGTTTTTATTGAATTGATTTGCAGAAGTTATGACTTCTAATTATAAAATCATCATCTTCTTCAGGAATGTATTGTTTAATAATAATTGAATAAATACATCCTTCTGGCAAATCAGTTACATCAAAGGTATAACCCGTACCAACAGCAACATTATAGAATCCTGTAAGTTCTATTCCAGTAGATAAATCTACTAGTTTAGCTTGGACAAAAATGTCTGTTGATATTGTTACTGAATGTGACGTTTGCTTAATATAAGTATTTGCAATACTTAAATACACCCAATCTAATGGGAACTCAAATTCATAGTAGAGTGCGTCATATTCATCTACTGTATCAATAATTGGTGGGTAATCCATTGCTAATGATGTAGCAAGTGGAATGTCTAATAGTGTTGCTCTAGTCGATGCACTTTCAATAATATCTGCACCATCTGATCCAACTAATGGCTTTTTACCTGATGTAGAGGTTTCCCCAGAACAACTTCTATGTTCTTGGTATAGTGGGGTACCACTACTATTATTTCGCCAAGTTTCAGTTCTTGATTGTTGCCCAGTAGGATTACCATTATTATCATAGCAATCTATATATTCTACCGTTACATAATAAGTTTTTTTGCTTGTAGCAGAGAATACATTATCTGGGCTTATAAAGAGCATTGTGCCTACCACAGCACAAACTATTAGCACTCTAATAGTGTTATGAAGTTTAGCAGATATTACTGCATTGTTACCCTTTGGTCCTTCCGCCGGGCTTAATAACGCCTTTCCTATTATCTCGTATTCAGCGTTATTGTTTTTTAAGGTTAAGAGTGACATAAGTCCTCCATAAATAAATAAAAAAAATAATTCTCTGACTATTTGAAGTAGAAATTTTATAGAAGCAAAACGATGGACAGTTAGAACAATAACGCTTCAGAAATTAAACTGCCAATAACCCATCCGACATCATCACTCTCACCGCTTTGCCACTAAAATTTATTTCAATTACAATTTTGCCAAAGAACTAATTGCAAAAATAAACTCTTAATTTGAACAAAAAAAGGAAAGTTTTCGGTATTTAAAAGAAAAATTTCTATATTTAAAAGAAAACTTTCGGTATTGCTATTTTTTTGTTGTTGTGTTTTATATTTGTAATTGTGCGAGGGTCTACTCCCATAATTTTTGCAACGTCATTATCTTTTAGGTCCGCAAAAAAAGGAAAAACTTCAAACATTTTTCTATAACGTGATTCTGCACGCGGTAGTGCATTAATTTTTCCATTAAAGATTAATCTATTAATAACCATATCTAAACATTCTTGCAAAATTTTTGTTACTATTATTGGTTCTTTATTTCTAATATCAAACCAATCTTTTATTGTTATTCTACGAATTACTGCATCTTTTACGACCTCAAGGTTAAGCACTGCTTTTTTACTTTCGTTAGGATCAATAGCATATGATATTATAAAATCTCCCTTTGCAAAGAAATTAATTATCGTTTCATCGTTTATTTCTTCATTAAATACGGATGCCTTTATTATTCCTGATTCTATGTAGTAATTATGTGTTCTTGTGCTACCTTCTTCAACCAAGAAAGCATTTTTATCATACATTTTCTTTTCCCACTTTTCAGGATATTTTTTTATTAGTTGTTCTAATTTTGTAGTATAATTACGCATTTTTGTAAAAAAATAATTACAAAAATAAACAGAAAAAACGAAGCACGCAAGTCAAATTTCAACATTTTTTGTATAAAATTATACATTTTTCTTTTTTGCTCTATTAATAGTTGTTCGCGTTACGCCTAAGTGTTTAGATAATTCTTCATCGGATAGTCGTCTTAAAGATGGCTTCTTTTCTAATATAGATTCTAATCGTTTATTGGCATCAAAACGAATATAATCAACGATATAATAGGCGAACTGATATACTATATTCAGTGCTGCATCTTTAAGTAAATGTGTAACTTCGGGTTCTAATTGTTCTAATTTTTGCCAATTTGTTTTGCTAATTACAAGCATATCAGCATTTTCAATAACTTCTATGCTAAATTTTGAAGCATCGTTGTCTACAAAACTTTTATAGGGAGACATAAATTCATCTTCTGAAAAGAAAAGAATTGTTGCTTCTTTCATTTTGCCTTCGCAATAATGAACAACTTTAGCAATACCTTTTTTAATATAATAAAGATTATTTGCGATATTGTCTTCTGCAAGCAAATGGTCACCTTTTTTATACATTTTTTTTTGATATAAATCGGGATATTTTAATATTATTTCTTTTAATTTTTTTATATAATTTTCCATAATATTTATTATATATTTCTGCAAAAATAGTATTTTTGTATAAAAAAATATTCAGTAAATCCTTATCTTATTCTTTCTACCAATCGGACTTCGCTAATACTTGCTATACTATCTGTTATAGATTTAATAAAGTAATTATTAGCAATTCCGAATCTTATATTGATGTTAATAATGCCATTTATATAATCGCAATCTATATTGTATATTTGATTGTTTTTAGTTGTTTCGGGAGGATGATTATCAGTATGAGGAGAGTTAATAGTGCTAATTATTTTATCTATAATTTCATTACTTTCGTTAGCAGTTATAAATAATTTTGCATAAAAATCTTTATCGTTAAAATACTCCCAATCTAATAAAACTATATCGGGTTGCTGTATATCAAGTATTTTTTTGTGTTTTTGGCAATAACTATTATGAACTTCTATTTGATTATAAGATATTTTTATTCCAAAAATAGAATCGCCAGGCAGTGGATTACAGCAATCAGAAAACATAAACTCTTTGTCTTTATAGGAATCAAGATGTGTAAATACTTCTAACATATTTGGCTGTGATTCATAAACTTTATCAATAATGTTCATTGTCATATTAGACATTATTATTGGATAAATAGCATCTAAATTTAATGAACCGTTACCTATTGCTATGTAAAAATCTGCTGCATCATCAAAATTATATTTCTTTAACATATCAGCAAAATCTTCTTCATTAGCGCTGAAATTATGTTTTATGTTTTTATCTTCCCATAGTTGTTTTCCACGATTTAATGTAGTGTTAGATTCTTTTTTTAAATACTCAATAAGTTTAGTAGTTGCTCGTGGTGTGACGACATAATCTAACCATTCTTTTTCGGGTTTCTGTTTATTTGAGGTTATTACTTCCACTCTATCACCGCTGTTCAGTTTATGATTAACAAGACAAAACTTACCATTTACTTTTGCACCAAGGCACTGAAATCCCATATCCGTATGTATATTAAAAGCAAAATCCAGCACCGTTGCACCACTTGGTAGTTCTCTAAATTCATCTTGTGGAGTAAAAACATATATTTTATCTGCCAATCGCGTCTGCAATATCAATGATAATAATTTATTAGAATCTTCTTTGCCAACGCTTTTGAATATATGTTGAACTTCATCGAGCCATTTTTGCACTTGTGTGTCTTCTAAAATAGTTGCACCATTGACAGAACTTTTATATCTAAAATGTGCTGCTATACCTTCTTCGGATGCTTGATGCATTTGTGTTGTTCTTATTTGAACTTCTACTATTTTATCATCTGGACCTGCTACTGCTGTGTGCAACGAACTATATCCATTCGGCTTCGGGGCAGATATATAATCTTTAAATGTTTCAGGAATCGGCTTATATAAACTTCCTACTATACCATATACGTAGTCGCAAAGGAAAGGATTGTTTGTATCAAGTATTATTCGTATTGCAAAAATATCATAAAGTTCATTGACGGGCTTTTTCCTAATTAAAGTTTTATTATAAATAGAGTAAATATTTTTTGCTCTACCATCTATTCTGTATGTTACGTTGTAATGTTTTAATAATGTTTCTTCTTCTAACCTGCGAACTATGGGTTCTTTGAATTTATTTACATACTCTGTTCTGCTTTTGTGAGTGCCTTTTATAGCATCTTCTATTTCCTTATATAAATCAGGGCGTAAGTATTTGAATGAAATATCTTCTAATTCAAATTTAATTCTCGTAAGTCCGAAGCGATTAGCAAAAGGTATGTATATATCTAATGTTTCTTGCGAAAACTTTAATTGGCTTTCGGTAGATACATATTGTAAAGTTCGCATATTATCTAACCTATCTGCTAATTTTACTAATATAATTCTTATGTCTGTAAATAATGTTAGTAGTAGTTTTCGGTAATTATCTAATTGGTCGGGTCTATCTATATGCTGGCTTTCTACAAACTTTATTCGGGTGATTCCTTCTACTATTGCCGCTATATTTTGTCCAAATACAAAACTAATATCTTCATAACTATATACATCACTTTCATCCAATACATTATGTAGCAATGCCGCTATTACTGATTCCAAATCCAGAGGTATCTCATCTAAAAGTATAAAAGCAACTGCAAGCGGATGTGTATAGTATTTTAGTCCACTCTTTCTATATTTGCCTGCGTGTGCGAGAATGCAATAATTAAAAGCAAGATACAATAATTTTTCATCAAATTCAGAGAATCTATTTTTGCATTTATTCAGTAGTTCTTCGTAATCTTTTTTTTCATTTTCACCGAGAATATAATCCATCGTTAATTTGTTTTAAGTATATGCAAATATAGTATTTTTTTTGAATTTATAGATAAGGTGACTTATAAAAATGCCATACTGGACTTATTCGGCATTTCCGAATGCGAAAATATTTTTCGTATTTTTGTGTGTATGGCAACAGAAAAAACAAAACAAATCATTACAGAATTGAAAATAAAATTAAAAAATGAACTTCCTGGTAATGCCTCTCGTTCTTTACTTGCACCGAAATATAATGGAGTAAATAGAATAGACCCTCCTACTAAATCATCAAAAAAAAGTGCGGTTTTATTGTTATTGTGGGAAGTAAATGAAAAGTTACATATTGTATTTACTTTGCGTAGTTTTCACTTACTTGACCACAGCGGACAAATAAGTTTCCCCGGCGGACAAAAAGAAAATAATGAGACCAATTCAGAAACCGCTTTAAGAGAAACATTAGAAGAAATAGGTATTCCATCTAATGCTATTGAAGTTTTGGGGGAACTTACTCCGATATATGTTATGCCGTCTAATTCACATATATTTCCTGTTGTCGGATATGCTAAAAATTACTTGGATTTTAGAGTTAATAAGGATGAAGTAGAAGAGGTTTTTTATAAACCATTGGATTTTTTTTCATTTAATAATGTAAAGGTAGAGAAATGGAATATACGTGGCGAAGAAATAGATGTTCCATTTTGGGAAGTCCATCCTGCAGTTTCTTTATGGGGAGCAACAGCAATGATTTTAGCAGAGTTTATAGAAATATATAGAAATATAGGCGTTATTAATTCTAAATAATTTCCCGTTATTACTATCGTATTCGTCACAGCACCTTATTTTTACAATAATTTTGCAAAGTTTTCGTATTTTTGCATTATGAAAAACAATATAACTAAATATTATCTTATTGCTACAATTTTAATAATTATAGATCAGGTCACGAAAATAACTATAAAACAACTATTCGATTACGGCGAAGTTTTGCCTGTAATTAGCAATATAATCCAATTAACTTACATAGAAAATACAGGAATAGCGTTCGGTATTGAATTAGGATGGGCAAAAATTTTTGCTTCGTTAATGTCTATTATTTTAGGTGGTTTGTTAGTATATTATTTATATAAAATACGAAAAGAGGTGCCATTTATAGCAGGTATTGCTATTACGTTGATAATTGCAGGAGCATTTGGAAACGGAATAGATAGATGTTTTTATGGTGTTATTTACGGAACTGCACCCTTATTTTATGGGGGAGTGGTAGATTTTATATTAGTAGATATTCCTGATATTAACTTTTGGTTTTTACAATACACACATTTTCCTGTATTTAATATAGCGGATAGTTGTGTTACTTGTGGAGTTATATTACTATTATTTGTTCATAATAAAATACCATTTTTTAATAATGAGATTCCGAAACAAGTTCGGAATGACAATTAACAAAATGCTGTCCTGCTGAACTTGTTTCAGCATCTACTTTAACACTGGGATTCATCTTCGTTTTTCATAATTGCTTTTTTTTATTCTGTCAACTTATTGAACATAAAAAAGCCACTACCCGAAGGTAGTGGCAAAGGGGGGATTAAATTTAAATTCTATAAAAGAATTCAAAATGTTACGATACAAAAATAAGGTTTTTTTTATAAATAATTACGTTTGAAAAACAACATTGTTAAGTGCATCACTATAAGACATATCTGGATGCGATGCTATATAATTTAATATCTTTTTGTGAAGTTCATTTTTTTCTAAATCTAATTTCGCATTAGGGTGAATGAATTCCTCAAAAGCATTATCATTACTATATTCTTTTAACTCTAACGGACTGCACAATTCTTTGTTATTGGTGCTTAAATTTGATACAAACTTTTTAATTTTTGCTGTTAATCCGTTTTGATTTTCGCTATAAGCAAAAGAATAATTTTCTATATCATTTATACTTATATTGTTTTTATCTACGTCATAACAATGCTCAAGAATATCAATAAGCACATCCTTTTGAGAGAGGGCTACAGGTGAGTTCGGAGAAGAGCAAATAGATTCGGCAAAGGTTTGAATTGACGAAAGAAATGATTGTTTCTCTAAAGAATGTAACTTATTGATAAGCAGAGCGTTTATATCTTTTAGTTTCTGTATTTCATTATTTTCTGCTGAAATACTTGCTGAAACATCTGTTAAAGCGTCTATTTCTATGGCTGTATAGGTTTTATCGGAACTATTTTCTGTTGAAATCGTTTCTTTAGAAATAGTTTCATTAGGACTTTTCGCATCACTTTTTCTTTCTACACAATGTCTATATTCATTGTATTCTAAATCATTATGGAAATATGCGATACCATTCTTATTAAGCCCTTTCACAGCAGGCGGAACAGCACCGAGTATTCCTATATGCCGTAATAGTAAATCGGGATATAATGCGACAGAAAAGTTTTTGAACTTTTTCTTTTTTATATCCTCAATTAATGTAGCATCAATATCTTCAATATCTGCGAAGATGGTGCTATTCTTTTTAACGAGGCGTTTAACCCAGCCGTAAGCGGGAGCATCGTTTTTCGGATGACCTTTGACTAATGGTGCAAGGTCGTTAGGGTGTTCAGCAACAAACTGATTATACGAATTTACTATTTGATTAATTTGTTCTAATGAGTATGTTGTTTTTACTCCATTAGAATCTGTATGAGAACCACTTTTAAATACTTCTATTAGCATATTATTTCTCTTAAATATTATTAAAAACTTTTCGTGTTATTTGTTTTTTTGTTATAAAAACAAAATGCAAAAATAGATTAGTTAGAAGTTTCACACAAGTAAACGAGATATAAACAAAATGTAAATAAAATATACAAGGTTTAGAAAATGTGCGGAAATTTTAGTGGTGATTGCAGAGTAGATGTTGCCTATAATTATTTAAAAACCTTATTTTTGTAACGATTTATTTAATTATCTAAAAAATAATGCTTATATCTTGTAAATGGCTAAAAAAATATGTAGATTTAGATTTCAATCTGAAAGAATTATCTGATACACTTACTATGCTTGGCATAGAAGTAGAAAAATATATAGACCAAAAAACTATATACGATGGCTTCTATGTAGGTTACGTTATAACAAAAGAAAAACATCCAAATGCCGACAAACTCTCGCTATGCAAAGTTTCTATCGGCGAAAAAGAACTATCTATTATATGCGGTGCGCCAAATGTAGATGCTGAACAAAAAATTATAGTAGGTGTAGTTGGTGCTGTAGTGCCAAGTGCGGGATTTAAATTAGAAAAACGAAAAATAAGAGATTATTATTCCGAAGGAATGATTTGCAGCCAATCTGAATTAAATTTGGGATTAGAACATTCGGGCATTTGGGTTCTGCCAGAAAATGCTCCCGTTGGTATGAGTGCAATAGAGTATTTAGGACTTGATGACTTTATATTGGAAGTATCATTAACTCCTAATAAAGCAGATTGCAATAGTCATTTAGGTATAGCAAGAGAATTAGCCGCTGCAACTCAACAAAAAGTAAAAATGCACAAGCCACAAATTAAATTAGGGTGACATCTAAAATGTCATTCCGAACTTGTTTCGGAATCTCTTTATCCATCACGGGGGCAAGCCCCCCGTGTTAAATAATCGTTATTTTAACAAGGGGGCTTGCCCCCTTGCTGCATAATTACTTTTTTTATGGAGATGCTGAAACAAGTTCAGCATAACGAATATGAAATTTTTATAAAAATCGTATTTTTGCGTATAAATTTATAAGAAAACTGATGATTGAAATAGATGGCACATTCGTAGAAAAAGATATATTAACTAAATATTTTCTTTGTGATATAGAGCAATGTTTGGGAGCGTGCTGCACTTTTTATGGAATATATGGCGCACCTTTAGATGAAAATGAAATCACTATTTTAGAAAATCATATTGAAATAACTAAACATCTGCTATCTGATACTACTATAAAATATATAGAAGAAAATGGCGTTGCCAATTGCAAATTAAATAAATACTATACAGTTTGCATAAATAATAAAGATTGTGTTTTTGTTTATTACAAGGGTAATAAAGTCGCTTTATGCTCAATAGAAAATTGCTTTTTTCGCAATAAAACAGATTTCAGAAAACCAATTTCGTGTTGGCTATTCCCTATTAGAGTTGCTTCTTTTAATAATACTTTTTATATATATTACGAAAAAATAAAAGAATGTTCTTCAGCCGTTAAAAATGGAAAACAAAAAAATGTAAAATTATATCAAGCATTAAAAGAACCATTAATTGCCTTTTTTGGCGAAAAATGGTATAAAACTTTAGAAAACAAAGCAAAAGAGTTTTAGTATAGGTAACTTCTAAAAACAGAAAATTCAGCATTCTGCCATAACAAATTTATCTAAATATAACAAAATAGCATAAAAAAAAGCCGAAACAAAAGTTCGGCTTAAAATTATTATAAACAGCAAATTTATTTACTTATTAAAAATAATTTTTTGTAAATAGAACTTGCTATTAAGTTTTATTCTAACGAAATACACGCCATTGCCTGTGGTTGGATACCAATCAAACTCTCTTAAATCATTAGCATTTACGAATAATACTATTGCACCTGATTCATCTGTTATTTCTATAGATTCGGTTCCCATAGGCAACTCAATTTTACAAAAATCAGCAAAAGGATTAGGTGAAACTATAAAGTTTTCAATAATATAATCTTCCTCAATACTTAAATAACTATAAGTAGGTTCAGGTGCTACCAACAATGATGCTTCAAAATTAAGAAATTGTGAATGCAATGTTGAACTTTTATTACTTCCTACAACAAACCAATCATTTTCTGTTTCAGGGATTGGAATTATCATTTTCCCGTTTCCTTTGAAATCAAATTTTGAATATGCTTCGAATGGCTGTCCTGCTTGAAGTTTGTCAAAGTTGGTTTGATTAACGACAAAATATGTTAAATGTCCTGTGCTATCGGGCGACCAGTAATGAAACGTTCTGTTATTAGATTTTGCAACAAGAATATCGCTGATGTTCATATTTATTTCCATAGCATATTTTGTTGCTGGTATGTCATTAACGTTTGTAATACTGTGTGCGGGTATCTGATAGTTAGTTATAGCAATATTATGTTCATACACCATACCTGATTGCGACCTTGGTCCAGAAAGTTGTCCACCTGTTACGCCACCTACTGCTACGTTATACGTGTTTTCTGGTTGGGGATATTGTCCGCCAACAAAACCAGTATGGTATATTTTATATAAATAATATTTATTATCACCTACTAACATTCTTGCAATCCCATTTCTATCTGTATATTCATCTCTTGAAAAACTATAAGTAGGATTAAAATCAGAACCAAAAGCGTGAGGCAATCCGTGTAAATTAACACGGGCACCTGCTACAGGGTTTCCATCTTTATCTTTTACAGTAAATACAATTTCACAAGTTTTCGTATAACCTTCTGTGTTATTTAAAAAATAGCCATCAGGACGCATACCATTTACAGTAGATATTATCCAATAATCGGGAGCCATATCTTCATAGGTGCTATTAGCATTTAAATGTGTCCAGCCCCATCCACTTGTGCCGTTACTATTTGTAGGGACTAAACCACCTCTAAAAAATTCAAAATGTTGCCATCTATCAGCATCATATACAGCACCGAAAACGTGGTCTTCACAATGTGTAATACGAGTAATTATAGGTATTAAACAAGTTCTTGCAGCAGCAACTAATAATTGCGTATCTTCACCACAGCGACCTCTATGATGAGTTAACACTTGATTCGGTGCTATTGGTCTAAAATCATTGCTTGACGGGTCTCCCGGCACCGCCCTTGAACACCAATTTCCTAAAACATTTAAAGCAGTATTATTTGCCTCATTAAATGGTCTATTAAAATTAAGCAAATTATAATCTCTATCAAATAGCACTTCAGGAGATTGCATTAACTCACCCAAGCGAGGAATGGATACAACTTCACCTGCTGTTGTTTTTTGATTTACAGGTTTATAATCGTGAGCAGGGTCAGGATTAGACCAATAAAAATCCCTATACGAATATCCCCAAGTCCTTTGTATAGTATTGCTTGGGTTGTCAGTATATTGGATAGTTTCTTGATATATTTGCGGATGAACTACATACCAATAATATATTTCTGATGGTATTTCGGTCCATATTGGAGTGGCACTTTTGCTTGTTTTATGCTTGTATCGGGTGGTAGTGTAATAGTCCCCGCTGGCATAATTGCCGTGTTCTACAATTTCAACATATTTTAACGAATCCGCAATCGTATAAATATGCTTAACATCAGCAATAAGCCGATTCATATCACCATTGATAAACGCACTATTTGATAGCGTTTCAACAGGAATATGTGCCACTAAAAAAGCAACTTCATCAACAATTTTAATATCGTCTTTAGCAGCATCCAATATTAGTTGAGCATAAAGTGCTTCATTTCCTACTTTTGCTAAATTAAGTTCGCGGAACTTTATTAGCAAATCATTTCGCATCCACACAGGTGCAATATTCATTGCTTCTTGGCACTTTGCATCTAATTTAAAATCTACTCTATAATAGTCCATAGAGCCAGACATTAGATTTACTTTTAGAGCAAAATATTCTCCAGGTCTTAGATAATTTGTTTGATTTACACTTGCCAACAATTTATCTAAATTTTTGTTTGGGAAATACACATTTGGCTCTTTAATGCCGATAGGTGGAATATATTCGTCTTGCGAATACACATTAACTTTGCCCTCAATATAATTAAATTCATTGAGAGTAGTATCAACAATTCCGCGAAATTTACCGCCCGTAGGGTCAGTTAAAATAATACTTTCATTCGCAGAAATACTTGCTGATTTAAGAATAATTAAAGTAGCCAAAAAACATATCAGCATACTTTTAGAGGTTAAAAATCTATACATTTTCGTTTCCTATGATAAATATAATTTACAAAAATACGTTTTTTTTGTATAAACGCTTTATTCCTTGATAATATTTAGTATGAATGGAAACTCAAAAACATCTCCATTTACCTCCATAACCAAAAGATAGCGACCAGCAATTAATGAAGTAATATCTATCGGAATTGAATCTGATAATGTTTGAACAAAACCATTATGCAATTCTATCAATTCATTCCCCGTTATTATATCATTTATAGTTACTCGCATCGGCTCTGACGGCAAACAATTTAATTCATAATCTACACTCGCAATGCCCGATGTCGGATTTGGAACTACCGCCGCTGATTTTATTATACCTTCTATCGTAAATGGAACTACATCAAATTGACTGCCCATAAGGATAGCTATATAATAATCATCAGGTGGCAATAACCGAACATCAGCATATAATGTATCTGATAATTTTGTTGGAACTTCGCTCATTACATCTTTTTTCTTGTAGCCAAATTTATCGTAGATTGCTATATGTAGTGGCATCGGCACAGGCGGAATATCATATAATTCATAATAAACTGCAACCGTTTTGTCGCAACCATCAGGATTTACAACGCCACCTTCTTTTAATAAATTATAACACGAAAAAGTAAATTTTGTATTCATACAGCACTCTTTTACTGGCTCTGCATCTATTGTTAAGCATACTTCCAATCGAATACTATAAGTAGCAATTTCATAGGGTTCTCCTGTCGGAAGCCACACTAAAGGAGGACATTCAAACTTTATACATATTCTGTCAGAAATGTCTTCAATCTCTAAATTATCATTATTTTCTAATATATTTACTTGCGTATTAATTATATTATATTTAGAACTAAACGGGTTCAGGCAATTATAATAAGCAGTATCAATATCGTCTATATGGTCTGGCAATGATTGACTAAAATTTATAGTAGGCAAGAAAACAACATAGCCACAATCATCACACTCTGGTGTTTTTATTGCTATATGAAGTGGATCTATACAAGGGCAATCCAAACTTATTTCTAATGATGTGCTGATGCCACAGGTATCTAAAAACTGAAAACTCAAAACCGCACTATCGGGCAAACCTACTATTTTAGGAACGCCAGCCGCCGTAAACATACTACTATCTATGCCACTAATAACATACTCGCAACTATCAAGCAACGGAAGTTTTATCGATTGCTCCAATGAGTCGGGAACAAGCGTAAGGTTTAATGTGTCATCATTTATTTCCATATTATCTTTTAAATTCGTAGCGGCAGAAAAATAATTTTTAAGGATAGAATGGTTGTAATACCTTATTCCAAAATATACAGTATCTCCCATAGCAACCATACGAATATAAAATGTATCTATGTATTTGTCAGATGGATTGTTTGCTATATAAGGATATAGGTTGATTGTGTCGCCTTCCGCAGCGTAAAATGGAATACACTCACCATTTTTCATATAGCAAAATTCAGGATTATTAAAATTGTGCAAATTAAAATAAGCAAAATTATACCAGTCATCAGAATAACGTTCTTCGGTTAAACAAACAATTCTAAATCCTGAACAATTGACAATTAATGTGTCCACGTCAAAATCATAAGCGGTAGTGATATTGCCGCAATGAGCGTTTATTTGGTTGGAATATCCTGTTCCTGTAAAGCCACAGTTATCAAATAGTATACGAACTCGTGTGCTGTCGCCACCAAAAACAATGTTGCCTGTTTGAAGTTCCAAGAACTCAATCTGATGTTTATTAGGATTCATACATGTGGATGAAGAAACACCAAAATTTATTAATGCTTGACAGTTAGAGTCCACTGATAACCCATCAATAAAATCAGACAAAGAACTAAAATGCTTACTATGTCTCAAAAGCATTTGTCCACTTTGTTTTTCTTCAAGGTATGTTTCAAGCACATATCCTCCTGTTGTATGTTGCCGCCAAACAACATTACAGCAATACCATTGGCCAGTAGCCACACTGCCCCAATTATTCTGCATAGGTGATGCAATACCATCTAAAGCCGCCATAGAATTCCCTCTTATATAACTGATATGGTGGCAAGATATATTAGAGGCATCCCATTCGAAGCCCTCATTTTGTGGCGGGTCACGTTCAGTGTCTAATTCTACTGCTATAGAAGAATCAATCCCAACATAACCAATATTAGCTTGCTTGCCACCAATTGTGTTTGAATCTATATTTTTTTTGTCAGAAAAAATTATACAAATCCCATCTGCAACATTAGGTGTTTTGGGAGGTAGTTTATTGTTCTTTTTCCTTCCACTTCCAAAGTATACTTTACAACTGAAAACGAAATCCTTCGAAGCATCAATTTTATGTGCTACATTCCAAAGAATAACAGTCATAAATTCGCTTGTGTCAGTTAATTTATAAGTATTTCCACCTTCGTAATAATAGCCAATAATTGTGCTATCTATTGAAATATTTACTGCAGGAGGATATTGCATAACACGTTGGTATGTAGTATGGTCTATTACCAAGAAATCAGATTCTGGAAAAGATGTTACTACAAACGCTTTTATTGTTGTAGAACCACATATTACTACTACAACTAATACAATTTTGCAACCTATAAGTTGCAACAATGAAATTAACGATTTTCTATTCATTTTAATTTATCTTTATATTATAAAATTTTACTTTCTAATTAATTTAATATTTTTTAATTGTTTATTTTCTATGTATTGCAAAATATATACGCCTATCGGCAGTGGCGTTAAATCTAATACTTCATCTTTACATTCTAAAACTTTCTGACCAGACATATTAAATAATTTAACATTTTGCATCGCATTTTTTAACAAATATACGTTATTTTCTAACTCGTAAAGTTGCTGTGCATCATAATTATCTTGTATTCCAACTAATATATCTGTTTCATAAACTAACCAAAATGTATCTTTATTGAGATTGAAATCTACTAAAAATGAGTATGAAAATACTTCATTAAACATTTTGCATCGCATTTTTTTTCCTGCGTGTTGTTTTGCAAAATAGAATACACCACTATCATTTTGTGGTTGTTCAACTTCTTTTTCTTCGCCATCAGTTATGTCAAACCACTTGTAAATTGTAAAATGAGTGCCCCAATAATCTGTGTCAATTTTGTATTCGCTACTAAGATCTACTGTATCTAAATATTCCTTGATACCACCATAAATAGTATCTTGCGGCGAATAAATAAATGTGCATCCAAAACTAAAAACAGGGAGGGTAGAAAGTTTTAATTTATTGAAGGAACAACCTATAGAAGGACCTGTCTTATTTACTAATAATTCAGTTAAATTGTTATAAGAACAAGACAGATATGATAAGTGGACTTGATTTCTAACATCTAATTTTGTTAGATTATTATAATAACAATGTAAGAGGTCCAAATGTATATTGCTACTAACATCTATTTCTGTTAATTTGTTATTATTGCAATACATATCCATTAAAATTGGAGTATAAAATTTTATCTTGCCTTCCAAATCAAGATTACCCCAATGAATTTCGTATATTCGTAAATCTGGGTCCTCTGGCTCAAGCCAATTTTCATACCAAGATACACCTTTTACTTTTGGCACCCAATCTTCAGATGTTATCCAAGAATTTGTATCGGCTTCGGACAAACCTAACTTTTCGTAGTTCGTGCCTTGTCTCATAAATTCACGAAGATCCTCTTTGCACTCTTCGTGATAAATTTGTGCAGATATTTTTGTTGCGGGTAATATCATCAAGCCCGCTATTACTAATACTTTTACTAATTTTTTCATATATTTTTTATGTTAATGTCAATTATTAAAAACAAAAATAACTTTTTTTATTCTAATTTCCAAATCTGTTTTTACAAATAAAAATATCATTAATATTTAATTATTTTTTCAGTTTGTATTTTTCCTCCATAAAAATACTGCAGGAAATAAATTCCTGTTTTTAATTCATTTAAGTCTACTATTTTTTCATTGCTAAACTTTTTATTTTGTATTCCTGCCAAATCAAATAACTCTGCTTGTTCTATGTTTTCTAATAAATACCTATTATTGCCCAAATAATAGATGTAGTTACTTGTTTTTTCTTCTATTCCTATATACATCGTAATGCTTCGCCATTTATAAATATATTCATCGTAGTCATTCTTAAAAAAATACTGCCAAGTTTTTGCCTCTATATCGGGCATTGGGATAGTGTATTGGCTTAATATCAAGTCTATCACATTTGTAAGTCCTTCAGTAAATACGGCATAATTAAAACTAACTTGAGTTGGTTCAGAGAAACCTAATCCAAATTTAGCGGTAGATAAACCATAGCACCATCTAAAAGCTGACTCACCTATTTTAGTTGCTTTTGGCAGGTCTATAACAATTAAACCGTTACAGTCTATAAAAGCTGCAGTATCAATAGACATTACTTCAGGAAAGTAAAATTTATTTATATTGCTACCCGCAAAAGCATACGTACCAATAATTTCTACATTAGGGGCATTTGCTTCTAATAAGTATAGATTAATAGGATTGGCATACGGGAAATAATCATAAGCCAAAAACGCACTTTCGCCAATTACCGTTATATCAGGGCTAATTTCAGCTACAAATTCGCCACCGTCCCATTCGGCTTCTAAAATAGCATCTACATCTGCTTTAGTCAGAATATGATATGGCTCTTCTAAAGCATAGAAATTAATTACCTGCTGTGCAGATATTTTTGTTGCGGCTAATATCATCAATCCCGCTATTAATAATGTTTTCATTATATTTTGAATCATATTTTTTTATATTATATTTATTTAATTATCGGAATAAATTTATAAATCTTTAACTGTTATTTTTGCAAAAATACGTTTTTTTTATACAAACGCTTTATTCCTTGATAATATTTAGTATGAATGGAAACTCAAAAACATCTCCATTTACCTCCATAACCAAAAGATAGCGACCAGCAATTAATGAAGTAATATCTA